>OIWV01001940.1_pt1 | contig 16274 bp, 18 predicted proteins | sample 1587751 | NCBI WGS metagenome assembly OIWV01 (sample SAMEA3888913, study PRJEB22519) | human gut metagenome | biome: human gut; feature: human-associated habitat; material: faeces | place: Denmark | collected 2010
CCCCTGATGGGTTTCTTTCGTAACGATCTTCCTTTCCGATGGTGGAAGATTTCCGAGCTTTTCAACAGTCTCTGGCCAAAAAGGGCTTTGCCCTTTTTGGCCAGTCTTTTTCAGTCCTTCCGCCAGACGGAGGGGGACAGAGCCACCAGCATGGGATAGATCTCCAGACGCCCCATCAGCATGGCCGCCGACAGCAGCAGCTTGGACAGGACGGAATACCCGGCGTAGCTTCCGGCGGGGCCCACGGCCCCCAGGCCCGGACCCACGTTGTTGAAGCAGGACACCACCGCCGACAGGTTGGTCTCCAGGGAGAAGGGCTCCCCGCTGAGGCACAGGAAGGTGATCAGGATGCACAGGCAGTACAGGGCGAAGTAGATGCTGACGCCCCGCTGGACCTCGCTGCTCAGGGCCTTGCCATCGCAGCGGACGGCGGTGACCCGCCGGGGATGGACCAGGCGGTTGATCTCCCGCCGGATGGTGCGAAGCAGGATCATGGCCCGGGACACCTTCAGGCCGCCGGCGGTGGACCCGGCGCAGCCGCCGATGAACAGCAAGGCGAACAGGATGGCCCGGGACAGTCCCGGCCACAGGTCAAAGTCCGCCGTGGCATAGCCGGTGGTGGTGAGGACGGAGCTGACCTGGAACGCCGCCTGCCGCAGGCAGGTGCCCAGACCGCCGTACACCCCCCGCAGGTCCAGGGTGATAACGCCGGTGGCCACGACTGCCAGTCCCAGATAGGTCCACAGCTCGTCACTGCGCAGGGCCGCCCGCCACTGGCCCAGAAGCAGCAGATAGTACAGATTGAAGTTGATGCCGCACAGGATCATGAACACCGTGATGACCCCCTGCAGATACGGCGAATAGGAGGCGATGGAGTCGGCCTTGATGCCGAAGCCGCCGGTGCCCACGGTGCCGAAGGCGTGGACCAGGCTGTCAAACAGGGGCATACCCCCCAGCAGCAACAGCCCCACCAGCACCGCCGTGATAAGAAAATACAGCAGATACAGCACCCGGGCGGTGTCCCGGGTCCGGGGGGTCAGCTTGCCCTTCACGGGGCCGGGCATCTCCGCCTTGAGGATGTTCATGGAGCGGTCGGTGCTGCCGGAGAGCATGGTGATGAACACCAGTACCCCCATGCCGCCCACCCAGTGGGTGAAGCTGCGCCAGAACAGCAGCCCGTGGCTCATAGACTCCACGTCCGTCAGGATGGAGGCCCCGGTGGTGGTGAAGCCGCTGACCGTCTCAAAAAACGCGTCGGCATAGGAGGGGATCTCCCGGCTGAACCAGAAGGGCAGCGCCCCCACCGCCGACAGCAGCACCCAGGCCAGGGCCACGATGATGTACCCCTCCCGGCTGAAGAACTTGCGGCTGCGGGGCCGGGCCAGCAGCGTCAGCAGCCCGCCCAGAACGGCGGCCACGGCCATGGAGGCCAGCACCGCCCAGGCGCAGTCCTCCCGATACAGAAAGGACACCGCCAGCGGCAGGACCAGCAGCCCCGCCTCCGCCAGCAGGACCCTTCCCGCCATATGGAAAATGATGCGATAATTCATAATAAAGCCCCCGATGGGTCTGTCCGACGGAAAATCGGACCGTTTGAAGAAACTCTTGCCGCAGCCTATTATAGTTTACCCAGCCGGGAAAGTCAATAATCCGCCGTCCTGCGAAAGAAGGAGTCCCGCTTTCGCAGCGCTTCGACTTGAAAAGCCCAGAGAAACGTGCTATACTTGATTATAATTTCGCACATCGTGCTTCGAGAGAGGAGGAAACGCCGCCATGGTGGATATTCACTGCCACATTCTGCCGGGGGTGGACGACGGGTCCCCCTCTATGGAGGACTCTCTGGAGATGGCCCGCATGGCGGCGGATACCGGCGTCACGGACATCATCGCCACGCCCCACTGCAATCTCCCCGGGGACGGCCCGGGGAACTACCGGTCTCCGGAGCTGGACGCAGCCCTGACCCGCCTGCGGCAGGCGCTGACCCGGGAGGGCATCCCCCTGGCCGTCCATCCGGGAGCCGAGGTGTTCTGCACCCCGGAGCTGGACCGGCTGCTGGACCGGCAGCGGCTCCAGGCCCTGGGCGGCGGGCGGTATCTGCTGGCGGAGTTCTATTTCGACGAGTCGGCGGAGTTTATGGAGCAGTGCTTCCGCGCCATCCGCCGCCGGGGCCTCGTTCCGGTGGCCGCCCACCCGGAGCGGTACGATGCCGTGCAGCGAGACCCGTACATCATCCACCGCTGGTTTGAGGGCGGCGTGGTCATTCAGCTGAACAAGGGCAGCATTCTGGGCCGTCTGGGCCGCCGGGCCCAGGACACCGCCCTGTGGCTGCTGGACCGGGGACTGGCCCACGCCGCCGCCAGCGACGCCCACAGCCCCGATGTCCGCACCCCCCGCATGGACCTGCTAAAGGACCTGCTACGGCGGGAATATGCCCCGGCCTGCTCCTGGCTGCTACTGGAGGAAAACCCCCGCCGCATTCTGGAAAACCGTCCCCTGTTGGAGACGGACCAGCCAATTTCACCCCCAAGGGAGGACGAGCTATGAAAGCCATCCGCATCATGCAGCGCGTGATCCTCGCGCTGTTTATCCTGACCCTGCTGGCCTTCTGCGGCCTGCGGATCTATCGCCAGGTCACCGTGGACGTGACGCCGCCGGTGATCACCTGCTCCACCGATTCCATTGACGTCAGCGTCACCGCCGGGGAAGAGGCCCTGCTGCAGGGGGTCATGGCCTCCGACGACCGGGATGGGGACCTGACGGACCAGATCCTCATCAAGGGGGTGTCCCCCTCCCTGACCGACAGCAGTGCCCAGGTCACCTACATCGTGTTTGATTCCGCCAATAACATGGCCACCGTCACCCGCACCGTCCGCTACACGGATTACGAGGCCCCTCGCTTCGCCCTGTCCCAGCCCCTGGTGTACCCTGCGGGCCAGACCGTGACCCTGCTGGACCGACTCACCGCCACGGACGTGCTGGACGGCGATATCAGCGGCAGCATCCGCATCACCTCCCAGAACGTCATCAACAGCCAGCCCGGGGTATACAGCGTCACCGCTCAGGTGGACAGCCGCCTAGGCAACTCGGTGGTGCTGCCGCTGAAGGTGGTCATCACCGCCGGCGGGCCGCAGCTGATCACCCTGTCGGACTATCTGGTGTACCTGCCCCGAGGATCGGCCTTTGATGCTGCCGGGTATATCCAAAGCGTCACCGCCCCCGACGGAACGGCCCTGTCCGCCGGACAGGTCAGCATCGAATCCCCGGTGGACACGTCCGTCCCCGGAACGTATCATGTGGGCTACAGCGTCACCGCCCAGGGCCAAAGCTACACCGCCTATCTGACGGTGGTAGTGGAATAAAGGAGGAAACCCCATGGACGAAAACAACCGGGGCCCGCAGTGGTCCCATATCGAGCCCCTCTGTGTCCTGCGGACGCTGGTGCGGCAGCTGTGGATGCTGCTGATGGCGGCTCTTACCTGCGCCATGGCGGCGTGGATCGTGCTGACGTGCTTCGTGGCCCAGCGGTATACCAGCTCCACCACCTTCGCCGTCACTGCCCGCACCAGCAACCTGTACTATACAAGCGTCACCGCTGCGGCAGACATGGCCGCCTCCTATTCCCAGCTGCTGCAGAGCCGGGTCCTGCGCCAGACCATGGAGCAGGATCTGGGCATGCCCCTGAACGGCACCGTCACCGCCCAGCAGCTGGGGGAGACCAACCTCATCCGGGTCACCGTCACCGCCGACACCCCCCGTCAGGCCCTGGTGCTGCTGAAGGCCGTGTCCGATAACTACGGGTCCCTGTCGGCTCATGTGTCCTCCACGGCGGTGCTGTCCCAGCTTAACTCCCCCAGCCTGTTCGTGGCCCCCTCCCGCAGCTATAACGTGCCCAGGATCTGCCTGATGGCCGCCATCGCCGGTGCGGCGCTTACCGCCCTGGGCGTTGCCTGGGCCAGCGTCAGCAGCGGCACGGTGCAGACCCAGGAGGGCGCCCGCAGCGACCTGGACGCCAAGATCATCTCCACCGTGCCCCACGAGGGCCGCCGGACTCGGAAGCTCCTGGGCTGGATCGACGACCGCCGCCGGGAGCGCCGGGCCCGCCGGGGCGGCAAGCGTCTGCGCCGGAACCTGAACATCTCCTCCCCGGCCATCAGCTTTGCCTTCACCGAGTCCATCCACCGCATCGCCGAAAAGTTCCAGCATGAGCACACCAAGGGCCGCCGGGTATTCCTGTTTTCCAGCGTGTCCGCGGCGGAGGGCAAGTCCACCCTGGCCGCCAACACCGCCATTTCCCTGGCTTCCCGGGGGGTGAACGTGCTGTTCATCGACCTGGACCTGCGCCGCCCGGTGCAAAGCGAGATGCTGGGCCTGTCCGTGAAGCAGAAAAACGAGCTGGGCACCCTGCTGACAGAGTCCGCCGCCCCGGAGAAGATCCTGGCCGCCGCCGTCACGGACCCCGCCACGGGGCTGCACTCCCTGCTGAGCACCAAGTCCTATACCGACGTCATCGAGCTGCTGGCCTCGGACCAGCTGGCCAAGGTGGTGGCTCTGGCCCGGGAGCGGTATGACTACGTCATCATCGACTCCCCGCCTCTGGGCTTCTTCTCCGACAGTGAGCTTCTGTCGGACCTGTCCGATGCGTCGGTGCTGGTGGTGCGGCAGGACACCGTCCCCGCACCGGAGATCAACGACGCCATCGACGCTCTGCGGGCCGGTAAGGCGGAGTTTCTGGGCTGCATCCTCAACGATATGGCCCATCTGGCCGCCTGGTCCTCCGGCTATGGATACGGCTATGGCAAGAAATACGACAAATACGGCTACGGGCAGCACTCCGCCCGTAAGACGCAGTGAGGCGCACTATGGAACAACATACGACCCATACCAATACCGAGGTCCAGCCCATCGACCTGTCCGTCCTGCTGCGGCGGATGCTCCGGGCCCTGCGGCGGCTGTGGCCCGTGTGCCTGGCGCTGATCGTGCTGTGCGCCGCCCTGATGGGGTGGCGGGCCCACCGCAGCTTCCGCCCCATGTACCGCTCCGAGGCGGTGTTCTCCGTGAATCTCAGCTTTGTGGGCGGCACCGACCTCTCCGGCTACAGCCAGTATTACAACAAATCCGCTGCCCAGCAGGTGGCGGACACCTTCCCCTATCTGCTGACCTCCGACCGGATGCAGGAGCTGCTGCTGCAGCGGCTGGGCGTCACCTATCTCAACGGCGTCATCTCCTCCTCCGCCATCAAGGACACCAGCTTCTTCGTCCTGACGGTGGAAAGCCCCAGCCCCCAGGACGCCTATGACATCCTCTGCGCCGTCATCGACGTGTATCCCCAGGTGAACCGCCTGGTCCTGGGTGAAACGCAGCTGGTGGTGAACCAGGAGCCCTCCCTGCCCGACGCGCCGTATAACGCCGATCCCTGGGTGCGCAGCGCCGTCAAGGGCGCGGCCCTGGGCGTGGTGCTGGCGCTGGCGGTGCTCATCGGGGCCGCCGCCCTGCGGCGGACGGTGTCCTCCACCGGCGATGTCAAGCGCCTGGTAAGCCTGACGGCCCTGGCCTCCATCCCCCGCACGGCCCCCAAGCGCCGGAAAAACGGCCCCCAGCAGGGGCTGCTGATCACCCGCATGCAGACCGACAGCGCCTTCTGCGAGGCGTATCGCCTGCTGCGGCTGAAGCTGCTGCGGCAGCTGAAGGAAAACGACAAGGTCATCATGGTCACAAGCTCCATCCCCTCCGAGGGGAAAAGCTCCGTGTCCGTGAACCTGGCCCTGTCCCTGGCCCGGGAGGGAAAAAAGGTCCTGCTGATCGACGGCGACCTCCGGGGCCCCAGCGACAAGGCCCTGCTGGGCATCACCAAGCCCTCCGAGGGTCTGGGCCAGTGCCTGTCCGGCAGCCTGGATCAGGTACACTTCCTGCGCTATGAGGACACGTCCCTGTACGTCTTTGCCGGCAGCGAGCCCATCCACACCCCCATGAACCTGCTGCAATACGACAAGCTGGAGGCGCTGATGAACACCCTGCGCCCCATGTTTGACTACATCGTGCTGGACACGCCGCCCTGCGCCATGATGGCCGACGCCCTGGCCATGTGCCGCCATGTGGACCGGGTGATCTACGTCATCCGGGAGGACTTCGCCGCCACCACCCAGATCTTCGAGGGCGTCCAGGCCCTGGCCGGGGCCGACGCCCGGATGGCCGGTTTCGTGTTCAACTGCGCCGCCAACGTCCGAGGCTCCTCCTCCGGCTATGGGTATGGCTACGGTTATGGGTATGGCTACGGCTACGGCTATGGCAAGTCCAAGTCCAAGGACAGCCAGACATAAAAATCAAGGCCCGGACGGTTCGCCGTCCGGGCCTTGCCGGTGTATTATCAAAAGTCTACGGTGCCCTCCAGCACCCGCAGGTCATAGGGCTCAAAGGTGACGTGGCGGTATTTCTCCACGTCCATCTTCACGCCGGTCCAGTCAGAGTGGATCTCGCCGTTCTGCTTGATGAGAATGTCGTACAGAATGTCATAGGTCACGCCGTCGTCCCCGGTTTCCACAATGGTGGAATAGGGCAGGGTCTTGTGATAGGTCATGTGCAGGCCCTTATACTCGAAGTGGAAGCCGTTGCGCATGCGGCAGCCGTCCAGCCCCCGATAGGTGAACAGCCGCTTCAGGTCCTGCAGGATGGGGTCATGGTCCTGGTCATACAGGTTCTCCGGAGTGGTCTCGGTATAGTCGTACCGGAACTGGATGGGGATGCCGTAGGGCAGGAACCGCTCCACATACTGGGGGAGCTTCTCCGCCGGGTACTTCTTATACAGCACGCAGTTGATGCGGGTGGGACAAGCGATCTGCCCCAGCACCTGGTCGGGGCTCTCCTCCACATATTTCACCAGGTGGCGGGAGATGTTCATGCAGGTGATCTTGTCCCGGTTGCGGCGGGTAAAGTCCAGCATCTCCTCCGCCGTATAGAAGCCGGTCTGCACCGGGAAGGTGGTGTTGATATACACCTTGTGGGTGGTGGGGATGGCGTCCAGCATCTTCTGCAGGGCCTCCAGATTGGCCAGAGGCTCGCCGCCGGTGAACACAAAGTCGCACCGGGGGGTGATGGCGTCCATGGTGCGGATGCTGTCCAGAATGGCGTCCAGGCTGAAGCCGGTGCAGTCGGCATATTCCTTCTTGTTGATGCAGAAGGGGCAGTGGTTGTTGCAGTCGTAGGGCACGAACACCGTGACGGTGGCCCCGCCCTCGCGGGTCTTATAGGGGTTGTTGCTCATATATTGATCCAGTCCTCCCAGAAAATCTTCCCGAATATTTTATACCGTTTTGGTCAGAAAAGCAAGGAATTTCTGATAAATTGCCTGTTCAATTTGCAATACTTCCGGCTTTTTTTACGCCCCCGGCAATTGACAGCCGCCGGGGAATGGAGTATAGTATCGCCGGGAGCCGTCTTTCCCGGAAAATGGCGGCTGTTCGCTTATCTCAGGAGGTGTGTTTGTTGAAGGAGTTGCTTTCTCTGTTTCTGACCTTCGCCAAGGTGGGGGTCATGACCTTCGGCGGCGGCTATGCCATGCTGCCGATCCTGCAGCGGGAGGTGGTGGAGAACAAGGGCTGGGCCACGGATGAGGAGCTGACCGATTACTTTGCCATCGGCCAGTGTACCCCCGGCGTCATCGCCGTGAACACCGCCACGTTTATCGGCCAGAAGCACCGGGGCATCATCGGCGGCATCGTGGCCACCCTGGGCGTGGTGTTCCCGTCTCTTATCATCATTGCGGCCCTGGCCGGGGTCATCGACGCGTTTTCCCATCTGGCCTGGGTGCAGCACGCCTTTGCCGGGATCCGGGTGTGCGTGTGTGTGCTGATTTTCAACGCCGTGCTGAAGCTGTGGAAGGGCGCGGTGAAGGACGTGTGGGGCCTGGTGATCTTCCTGGTGATCCTGGCACTGTCGGTGTTCACCAAGCTCTCGCCCATTATCTATGTGTTGGCGGCAGCCGTGGCGGGGCTGCTGATTAAGAATCTGGGGGCGAAGCGGTCATGATCTATCTGCAGCTGTTTTACGAATTTTTCAAAACCGGCCTGTTCGCCGTAGGCGGCGGCCTGGCCACTCTGCCGTTTCTGTACGATATGGCGGACCGCACCGGCTGGTTCACCCGGCCCCAGCTGGCGGATATGCTGGCGGTCAGCGAGTCCACCCCGGGCCCCATCGGCGTGAACATGGCCACCTATGTGGGCTTCATCACCTGCGGCATCCCCGGGGCCATTATTTCCACCCTGGGCCTGGTGACGCCGTCCGTCATCGTGATTCTGATCATCGCGGCCTTTCTGAAGGCCTTCCGCCACAACCGCTATGTGGAGGCGGCGTTTTACGGACTGCGCCCGGCGTCCACGGCTATGGTGGCGGCGGCGGGCCTGTCGGTGGTGGCCATCACCCTGCTGAACACCGGAGCCACGGGCCTGGCGATTGTAAACTGGAAGGCATTGGCTCTGGCGGCGGTGATCCTGGTGCTGACCCGCTGGGTGAAGCCCACCAAGGGCCTGCACCCCATCGTGTTCATCCTGGCCTCCGCCGTGGTGGGCGTGGTGTTCAGTTTCTGAATACAGTCCGTAATTTTTCCGTCAAATATTACAAAATCTATCGGCATTTTCCCATTTTTCACTGCGTCAAACAGCGGCAGGCTCAATCCCGCCGCTGTTTTTTTGGTTTACACTTGCAGCTCCATGTGCCGCCGGTACTCCTGAAAGCCCATGGCCTCATAAAACGCCTGGGCGCCCTGGTTGAAGGACCACACGTCCAGCTCCAGCTCCTCCCGCCGGGCGTCCCGCACCGTTATCTGCACGGGTCTGCCTCCCGGCTCTGCCGCAGGTCCAGGTTCATCAGGTCGAAGTCCACGTCCTGTCCCTCCAGCCGGAAAAACGCCGGGAAGGTGCACAGCTTCCGGAAGCCGTATTTCTCATACAGGTGAATGGCCCGGGCGTTGCTGCTGCGGACCTCCAGGTTCAGCTGGGCGAAGTCGTTGTCCCGGGCGAAGGCCAGAACGGCCTCCGTCAGAGCCGAGGCTGCGCCGCAGCCCCAGTACGCCTTTTTCAGGCTGATGCCGAACTCCCCCCGATGGCGCATCCGGTTGGGCTTGCGGTTCAGGCTGGCCGTGCCGATGATCTGGCCGTCTACCTTGGCCAGATACTGCACATGGTCCGTGGATTTGGCCTGCATCCCCAGATAGGACGCCTCCTGCTCCACGCTCAGGGGCACCCCCTCCGGACCGAAGCTGAGGTTATCCGTCTCTCCGCCAATAATCTTCAGGTATTCCAGCAGGGCGGCGGCGTCCTCCGCCTGGGCCCGCATGATGACAAACGGTGTGTTCATGTTGATTCCTCCTGATTTTCTGTTATTTTTTCGGTTTCCGTCCGGCAAGCATACAGGTCGAAAAACTGCCGGAAATGCCGCTCCATCAGCCCCATGACCTCCGCCTCCCGGTCCGGCTCCCGGTCGCACAGATTGATCCACATGGAAACCGGCAGACACAGCTGCGCCGCCATGATCTCCGGGTCGTGGGCCTCCAGCCTGCCCTGGCGGATCAGAAACCGCACAAGGCCCGTGAAATATGTCATCACGTCCGTGTAGCTCTGCTTGGTTTGCAGCCGGGCCATCTGGGGATTCTGAAACTGTTCGATGGTCAGCATTTTCCGGCCCCGGCTGATCCGGGGATCGTGGATGATATAGCGCACCTGGCCCATGAACATCTGCGCCGCCGTTTCGGGGGTCATGTTCTCCTTGTCCCGGGTAAAATCGGGATCGTCCCAGTGTGCCTTCGCAAAAATTGAGTGCTGACTGTATCCCTCCAGCGTGGTTTGCAGCAGCGCATCCAGAATGGCCTGTTTATTCTCAAAATGGCTGTAGAGTGAGGCCTTGCGGATCCCCACCGCCTCCGCCAGCTGGGAGATGGACGTGGCCTCATAGCCCTGTACCGAAAATAACTCCAGTGCGGCATCCAATATTTCCTGCCTGGTGTTGCCTCTTGCTGTCATGGCATGCTCCTCCTGTCCGCAATGTATGTTGTATTATAACTACCGACCGATAGGTTGTCAAGTGTTTTTTATGTCCTTCCCCGCAAAGCCTTTCCCCTCCGGGACGCAAAAATCCCGGGAGCGCCGAAGCGCTCCCGGGATTTTATGTAACCTTTTTGGCTATACGTCTGAATCGAACGATCAGATAATGTGCAGGTTGACGCTCTCGGTGGAGTCAGTCTTGGTGTAAGCTTCCAGGTTGTTGTAGTCATTGTCGATGGTAATCTTGCCGGAGACGATGTCGGCCAGCATGGCGTTGTAATCATCGACGGACCACTTGGTCAGGGACCAGGTAGCGGTGGGCAGACCCACAGCGTTCTCGTTGGCGCCCAGGGAGGTGCCCACGCCGCCGATGGCGTCGAACTTGCCGTTATAGAACTCGCCCAGAGCCCACTGCACGGAGTCGGCCAGGCCCTTCATAGCGGAGGTGATGACGGTGTCGGACTCGGTGGACTGGTCAACGTCCACGCCCACGACCTTACCGTCGGCAGCGCCGGCAGCAGCGGCCACGGAGGCGAACATGGAGCCGCCGCAGGCGAACACGACCTCAGTGCCGGCCTCGTACCAGCCGGAAACCATGGTCTGCAGCTCGGGGGAAGCGGAGAAGCTGGAGCCATACTGCCAGGAGTAGTTCATGTCGACCTTGATGCCCAGCTCCTTGGCGGCAGCGTTGGCACCCTGGACGAAGCCGTAGCCGTAACGGCAGCAGGCGGGGTTGTTGCCGCCGCCGCCACCGGTGAAGCCCAGCTTGGTGAAGCCTTCCTTGACAACAGCGTAACCGGCCAGATAGCCGCACTGCTCTTCCTTGAAGGCCACGCCGGCCACGTTCTTCAGAACGGGGGCATCCTTGTCGTTAGCGTCCTCGGTGATGGGATAGCCATCCACGAACACGAAGGAGACATCGGGGAACTCCTTGGCGGCCATACGCAGAGCGCCTTCCTGCATGTAACCGGCGCAGACAACCACCTTGGCGCCGTTGTCCACGGCGGCCTTCATGGCCTCGTAGCGGTCATCATCGGTGGCCTGGTCCTTGTTGGCGGGCTGATAATACTTATAGGACAGCTTGTTGTTGGCAGCGTACAGCTTCACGCCGTCATAGGTGCCCTGGTTGAAGGACTTATCCTTCAGCTGGCCCACGTCGGTGATGAAAGCGATCTCGTACTTGCCATCCTCGGAGGTCATCTCGTCGTTGATCTGATCGGGATTGGTGATGGTCTCGGTCTTGTTGGGATCATCGGTGCCCTTGTTGGGGTCCTTGGCGGGCTGCTTGGAGCAGGCTGCCATAGACAGGACCATGACCACAGCAAGGAGCATTGCCAGAAACTTTTTCATGGTGAATCTACCTTCCTTTTTAATTTTGGGCGCGAAACGCCCTTTATGAGCGCATTATAGCAGGGTGGGGTGAAAAGTGCAACCTTTTTTGTGCTAAGTTCTGTCTTTCGCCGGACTTAACCCCGCTGGGCCATTTTCACGGCGGCCTCCAGGCCGATCTTCATCATGTTGGTGAAGGTGGTCTGCCGCTCCTGGGGGGTCAGCTCGGTGCCCAGCACCAGGTTGTCACTGATGGAGCAGATGGCCAGGGCCCGCTTGCCCAGGAAGGCGGCGGTGCAGTACAGGGCGGCGGCCTCCATCTCCACGGCCATGACGCCCATCCTCTTCATGCGGTCGTTGCGGCCGGCGGCGTCATAGAAGGTGTCGGAGGAGTACAGATTGCCCACGGGCATCTTCACGCCCAGCTCCCGGGCAGACTCCACGGCGGCCATCAGCAGGTCGAAGTCGGCAATGGGGGCATAGTGGACCCCCAGCTCATACTGGTCGGCAAAGCTGGAATTGGTGCAGGCGCCCTGACCGGCCACCACGCTGCCAAGCTCCAGGTCCGCCCGCAGAGCCCCGGCGGAACCGACACGGATGATGTTCTCCACGCCGTACTGGGTGTACAGCTCATGGGAGTAGATGCCGATGGAGGGCATACCCATGCCGGAGGCCATCACGGAGACGGGCACGCCCTTATAGGCGCCGGTGTAGCCCTGGACGCCCCGGACGTTGTTCACCAGCACGGGGTTTTCCAGGAAGGTTTCGGCGATGAACTGGGAGCGCAGGGGGTCGCCGGGCATCAGAACGGTTTTGGCGAAGGCGCCGGGTGCGGCGCTGTTGTGGGGGGTAGACATAGCTGAGTTCCTCCTTGTATCCTATATAATTATAATGAGACTGGTCTGTCATTGCGAGGAGCGAAGCGACGCGGCAATCCGCTTCTCCGGCTCTTGAGACGCAGGGATTTTCCGGGGCGGACAGAGTCGTCCGCCCCTACGAATGACAGGGGGTGTATTATTCCTGCTCCAGGGCCTTCACGGCCTTGACGATGCGGCTGGTGCCCAGACGGTCGGCCCCCAGGACGATGAAGTCCCGGGCGTCGTCCAGGTTGGCGATGCCGCCGGCGGCCTTGATCTTCACATGGGGGGCCACATGGGCCTTGAACAGAGCCACGTCCTCCCGGGTGGCTCCGCCGCCGCCGAAGCCGGTGGAGGTCTTGATATAGTCCGCGCCGGACTGGGACACCACCCGGCACATCTCGATCTTTTCGGCGTCGGTGAGCATGCAGGTCTCGATGATGACCTTCAGGAGTTTTCCCTGGCAGGCGTCCTTCACGGCACGGATCTCGTCCAGCACCTGATCGTACAGGCCGTCCTTTACCCAGCCGATGTTGATGACCATGTCGATCTCCGTTGCGCCGTTGTTCACGGCGTCGGTGGCCTGGAAGCACTTGGAGGCGGTGGTGTCGTAGCCGTTGGGGAAGCCGATGACGGTGCACACGGCGATCTGGGCCGCCACATACTCCGCCGCCTGCTTCACATAGGAGGCGGGGATGCACACGCTGGCGCAGCCGTACTTCACGCCGTCGTCGCAGATGGCCCGGATCTGGTCCCAGGTAGCCGTCTGGGCCAGCAGGGTGTGGTCCACCCTGGCCAGAATGGGCTTGAGTTCGTTGTTCATAATAAAATGATCTCCTTTCGGATGAATTGCCATTTGGTATGGGATTACGGCCCCTATTGTAGCAGAAAAAACCGCCTTTGTAAACCTTGACACCGGCGGCGGGGCATGGTATCATGCCGGGAGAATACGGAACTGCCACCGGGTAGGAATGCGCGCGCATTCGCCGGCACATCGTTAGGTCTTGGAAGATGTGTCAGCGGGTGCTTCTTTTTTTTGAGGAGGAAGCCATGAAACGATATCTGAACTATTTCACCCCCGGGGAATACGCCCTGTGGGGCATTTCGGCGGCGGCCATCGTGGTTTCGCACCTGCTGTTTCAGGGAGGCGGCGGGGTTTTACTTCCTGCTGGCGGCGCTGCACACGGCGAACCTGGTCCCCAGCACCGTATCCGTGACCACCAGCTTCTTGGCGGCGTATCTGACCTTCCGCCGCAGTGCCTGGTACGCCGCCGTCTATGCCGCCAACGACCTGGTGCTGATCGTCCTGTGGAGCATGGCCGCGGCGGAGGACCCTGCGTATCTGTCGGTGGTGGTGTGCTTTGCCGCCTTCCTGGCCGGGGACCTGTACGGCTTTGTCAACTGGCGGCGGATGCGCAGGCGGCAGGGGATGTAAAATTTCTGATATGCTCTTGACATTCTCAAAAACGATAATATAGTACAATTATAGAACAATGAGAGGAGAGAGTGCCATATGGAATTGGCGGAGATCGTCATGAATCCCGTGCGGCAGCGGATCTTTCAGTATCTGCTGCTCCACGAAACCGGCACGGTCAAGGAGATCCGGAAGGCCCTGCCGGATGTTCCCGGCGCCAGCCTGTACCGGCACATGAAGCTGCTGACGGAAAGCGGCATTCTCACGGTGGTGGGGGAGAACCGCATCCGCGGCACGGTGGAGAGCATTTACAGCCTGAACAGAAGTGCCCTGGAGATCGACGACGCAGACGGCACGGCGGTGCAGACGGCGCTGCTGGGCCTCAGCGCCTCCTTTGCCAGATATTTTTCCGGCGGCGGGGCCGACCCCAGGCGGGATATGCTGCTGATGACCACCTGCACCCTGACCCTGACGGATGAGGAATTCACCGGCTTTCTGACGGAGATCAACCAGACGGCCCTGAAGTATATGGACATCGGCGTGAAGGAAGGGAGCCGTCAGCGGCAGATCACGCTGATTTCCTCCCCCACAGACGGGCCGGGGAGCCGGTGAAACGAGAGAAAGGATGAACGATCATGGAACTTCGAGAGATTCTTTCCCGCTGCGACGAGGAGCGATATGCGGTTATGAAATACTACGTGCTGTGTGATCTTGAAGCATGCAGCCGTCATGAAGGCGATTATAAGAGCGCCTATGAATGCTCCGCCGCAAGACTTGCTCTTGCCGAAAAAATGAACAAATAAAGGAAATAACATTTACCATGATCAAACGATTTATACGATATTATAAACCTCACAGAAAGCTGTTCGCATTGGACATGCTTTGTTCGTTCCTGCTTTCGATTTGTGATCTGTTTTATCCGATGATCACAAGATCCATGCTGAACGACTACATACCGAATAAAAAGCTTCGTGTTCTGATTCTGTGGGGAATCATTCTGCTTGTAATCTATCTCATAAAAATGGGCTTTAAATATTTTATCCAGTATTTCGGACATGTCGTCGGCGTGCGCATGCAGGCGGATATGAGAAAGGAAGCCTTCGACCATATCGAAAAGCTGCCGTTTTCGTATTTCGATGACAACAAGACCGGCTCCATCATGTCGCGCATTGTGAACGATCTTCAAGAGATTGCGGAGCTGGCGCATCACGGACCGGAGGATCTCATCGTCTCGATTTTTCTTCTTGTCGGCTCGTTTATTCTGATGGCGACTATCAATCTTCCGCTGACGCTGATTATCTTCGCCTGCATTCCGTTTCTCGTTGTGTTCGCGGCAAGGAAGCGTCTGAAAATGAGCCATGCGTTTGCGGAGTCCCGCGCCGAGGTGGCGGAGGTCAACGCGACGCTGGAAAACAGCATCGCCGGCATCCGTGTATCCAAGGCGTTCGACAACGCCGCATATGAGGCTGAGAAGTTTGACCGGCAGAATCAGGCGTTTGTGAAGGCGAAATCGAAAGCGTACCGCGCGATGGCGGAATTTTTCAGCGGCAACGGCTTTATTGTCGATTTTCTGAATATCGTGATCCTTGTCGCGGGAGGCGTTTTTACCTATCAGGGCTATATCGATTTTGCGGATTTTGCTTCCTTTATCATTTTTGTCAACATCTTTATGACCCCGATTCGCAATCTCATCAATTTTGTCGAGCAGCTTCAAGACGGCATGAGCGGCTTTTCGCGCTTCTGCGAGCTGATGGATACGCCCGTGGAAGAGGATGCGGCGGACGCTGCGGAGCTTCATGACGTGAAGGGTGAAATCGTATTCGACCATGTGAGCTTTTCCTATGGAGAGGGACAAAAGAGGGTGCTTTCCGATATCGATCTTTCCATTGAACCGGGAAAAACCGTGGCGCTTGTCGGTCCGTCAGGTGCGGGGAAAACGACGATGTGCCACATTCTGCCCCGTTTTTATGATGTCTCGGAGGGCAGAATCTTAATAGACGGAAAGGATATCTCGGCGGTGACGCGAGCATCGCTGCGCCGCAGCATCGGCATCGTAACGCAGGATGTGTTCCTGTTTACCGGCACAATCTATGACAATATCGCATACGGCAGAGAGGGCGCCTCTCGCGAGGAGGTCGAGGCCGCGGCGAAGCTTGCGAATATTCATGAGTTTATCAAAGCTTTGCCGGAGGGCTATGATACCTTTGTCGGCGAGCGCGGTGTCAAGCTTTCCGGCGGGCAGAAGCAGCGTATCTCGATTGCGCGCGTCTTTTTAAAGGATCCGGCCATCCTGATTCTCGACGAGGCGACAAGTGCGCTCGACAACGCGACGGAGATTCTGATTCAGAAATCGCTCGACCTGCTTTGCCGCGGACGCACGACGATTGTCGTCGCGCACAGGCTTTCCACCGTCAAGAATGCGGATGAGATCGTCGTCATCACCGACGAGGGCATCCATGAGCGGGGAAATCACGCCGAGCTGCTGGAAAAAGACGGTATCTACGCGGCGCTTTACCGGTCGCAGTTCGCGTCCGTGTAACGGAGAGGGAAAGCATATGGAGATCAAAAGATTTGAGGTGGGCGATATCCTTGAGATGAAAAAGAAGCACCCGTGCGGGTCCGACCGGATGCGTGTGCTCCGTG
>OIWV01001943.1_pt1 | contig 16258 bp, 17 predicted proteins | sample 1587751 | NCBI WGS metagenome assembly OIWV01 (sample SAMEA3888913, study PRJEB22519) | human gut metagenome | biome: human gut; feature: human-associated habitat; material: faeces | place: Denmark | collected 2010
CCAGCACCAGCACCGTGCCGCTGCCCAGCAGCAATGCTGCAGCCAGACAAAGTACCGCTAAAATTGTTCCGATGGTCTTTTTCATACGCACCCACTCCTTATCAGGCTTTTGTCTTTTTTTGCTTTACAACCGCCCCGTTTTCGGGCGTTCACCTGTTTAGAGTCGTTTTTTGCCTGTATTGTGACACCAAAATTTGCCAAAAATTAAAAATGCCGTAACGATGACTTCCGCTTTCGTTAAAATCGTCGTTACAGCACTTTAGCTAAACCGAATGGTTATTCCTTTTTATCTTCCGGCAGCAAAGCTGCGCACACGGAATTTGGCGCCGGTGCTTTCGCACACTTGGCGCGACTTCTCAATATCCTCCGGCGAAATCACATCCACCACCGTCATACGCACATCCGGGCAGTGCGCCACACATTCCCGAGTGAACTGCAGCATGGCGTCAAACGCCTTGCCGCCGTAGCAGTTGCGGGTAATTTTGTCGTACTTCTCTGCCGTAGGCTCGTTGAGAGACACGGAAATGCTGTCAAAATGACGGCACAGCAGCTCTGCGGTGGGCTTGCCGTTGATTAAGTCCGACAGGCCGTTGGTATTCAGCCGCAGGTGAATCTTTGGGTTCACCGTGCGCAGATAATCCGCCGCTTGCAGCAGGTGGTCCAGCGCATTGGTGGGCTCGCCGTAACCACAAAACACCGCCTCGTCCGTGTGGGCAAAATCGTAAGCGTCAATCGCCGCCTTGATTTCCTCCCAAGTAGGCTCCGTGTCAAACCACATTTCCTTCGCATCGCCCACAGCGTCGCCCTTAGAGCGAATGCAAAACGCGCAGTTACAGGGGCACTGATTTGTAATATTCAGATACACACCGTCGTAATAGCGATAAACAATATCAGCCATTGAGATAACCCTTCAATCTTTTGTAAATTCCGGCCTTGTCCAGCGCCAGCGCCAGTACAATAAACACCACTGCGCTGCCTACCGCCTGAATGGCATTGGCCGGTATATCTGCGATGGCGCCCTCCCGGTACAGCACCAGATCCGCCACATAGTAGCCGCCAACAGTAATGGCACCGGACAGAATGGTGCACAGCGCCGTCCACACCGTCAGCAATTTATTGCTCTTATTATATAATGCAACAAAGGGAATTGCAATAAGGAATTTGATGATGGCAGAGGGAATGGCATAGGTGGCAACCCCACTGGCAAGATCAGAAAACGCAGCGCCGATGGAAGCAGCCAGGAACGCCCAAGGCCCCAGCAGCAGCCCACTGAGATAAATCATGGCGTCGCCCACATGAATATAGCCGCCGGCACCGATGGGAATGTGCAGCATGGTCAGGCCGAACACCATGGCGGCGAACAGCGCCGTGAATGAAATTTTTTTTACCGTCTTGTTCATAACAGATCCTCCATAATCTTTTCAAAATCTACGCCGGCCCGGGGGTCTGTACCGTGGGTAACGGCGATGGCGTGGCTGAGAAAATCCACCGCCTGTTTGGCTGCCTGTGCCGGCGCCCGACCACGAAGCAAGCCGCCGGTGAATACAGAAACAAACAGATCGCCGGTGCCGCTAAAGGAACCGGGGCGCAAGGGCGCTGCCAAGTCTGTGCAGTCCCCGCCTGCAAACACCAGGGTGTGGATCTCCGTTCCCTGCCGATAGCCGGTGACCGCCACCACCCGATGATTCTCTGCCAAGCGGGCGCCCATTTGCCGCACCGCCACCGGATCCTCGGTATACTCCGCCCCGCACAGCAGCGCCAGTTCGTTTACATTGGGCGTGAGCACATCTGCCTGTGCTGCCAGGCGGCGCACCGCATTACACCGTGCTTCATCAAACCCATCGTACAGGCTGCCGTCGTCCGCCATGACCGGGTCCACCACCAGGAGCGTATCCGCCGTGCGGTGGACAGCCAGAAAGTCCGCAATGCAGTCCCCCTGGGCCGGATTGCTGAGAAAACCGGTGATGATGCCGTCCGGCTGTACCTCTTGCCAGTCCGCAGTAAATTGGGGCATAAAGCCGGTCAAATCCTCCATAGAGTAACGGTCATAGCCGGTTTGGCGGGTAAGCACCGCCGTAGGCACCGGGTGCACCCGCACGCCCATGACAGTCAGCACCGGAATGGCCGCCATCAGCGAGCAGTTGCCGTAGCCGGAAAGGTCGTTAAAGACCACGCAGTTTTTCAAATTCTCGCCCCCTTGCTTTTCTGTTATATATAGTATATACTAATTTTGACAGGAATAAAAGACACAAAAGCCCCGATTTTTTAAGGTACAGTTATGCTAAAATACACCCAAGCCTACACCATGTTTAAGGAAATGATCGCCGACGGACGACTGCGCCGGGGGGAACGAATGCCCTCTATTCGCCGGGCGGCGGAGCTTTACCGGATCAGCCGCACCACCGTGCAGAATGCTTACTTTCAATTGGCGGCGGAAGGCTATATTTACGCCAAGCCCCAAAGCGGCTACTTTGTTGCCGGGGGGCCAAAGGCACCGGCGGCTCCCATGCCCCGCCCGCAGGTGCAGACACCGCCTCGGCTGGATCTTACCGGCAACAGCGCCGATCTGTCCAGCTTTGACTTCTCCCTATGGCAGCGCTACATTAAGAGTGCCTTGCGCCAGCGGCAGCGGCTACTCACTTACAGCGAGCCGCAGGGAGAGTACGACTTGCGGTGCGCCTTGGCAGACTATGTGCGGGAGCGGCGCAATGTGGTCACTGCGCCGGAACATATTGTGGTAGGCGCCGGGGTGCAAATGCTGCTGGAAATCCTCTGCGTGCTGCTGAAAGGGCGACACACCGTGTCCTTCCCGGACGGCAGCTTTGTACAGGGCAGCACCGTGTTTGCCGCTCACGGCTACACCGTGCGCACCCGGTACAAGGACGCAGACATTATCTATGTATCTCCCTCCCACATGAACCGGCAGGGAGATGTGATGCCCATTCAGCGGCGGCTGGAGCTGTGCGCCCACTCGGCAGATACCGGCGCGGTGGTGATCGAGGACGACTTTGAAAACGACTTTCTGTACAGCAGCACCCCCACCCCCTCGCTGTACGCCCTGGGCAGCGGCAATGTGGTGTATATGGGCGCCTTCTCCGCCCTGCTGCTGCCGGGCATTCGCATCAGCTTTATGGTGCTCAGCCCGGCGCTGGCCACCGCCTACCATCAAATGAAAGACACCTTTGCCCAAACCGCGTCCAAGACGGAGCAGATTGCCCTGTGCGCCTACCTGCGGGACGGGAATATGAAGTCCCGCACCAAAAAAATCCGCCGTCTGTACACCGGCAAAGCCAAGACCCTGTGCACCCTGCTGGCAAAGGCCCTGCCGGACCATCCGGTGCGCGTGGGCGAAAACGGCCTGCAGGTGCAGATTGAAACGCCGATGCTACCGGACAGCGCCCCTTTTGAGCAGGCGGGGCTTGCCTTGTATATTGTAAAAGAGAAAAGCGGCAAAAATATAGTGGTGGTCTCCCCCTCCGCCGTGCCTGCCGATCGGCTGGAAGAAGCCGCCCACGCCGTGGCTGCCGCCCTGTACAAAGCGGAAGAAGCGGCGAAAGCAAAGTGAAGTAAAGATATTTACTAACAGGGACAAGTTTGGTACTCTGGCTGCCAGCCCCGTTGTGCCCACCCTTGGAAATTGCTACAATGAAGTTGCAATTTGAAGGAGGTACAACGCCATGAAAAAATACACTGTAAAACACCTGATCGCATCCGCCCTGCTGAGCCTGACCGCCCTGGTTGTGGGCTACGCCCTGCTGAGCCTGCCCTTCCGGCTGATGGACTGGCTGGACCCCACCCAAATGAAGCTGGTATTCGCCGCCGAATTTGTGCTGTATATCACCGTGCTGGGGCTGGTGATCACCCGCAGGGAAAAGAAATTGGCTGCCAAAAAAGCCGCCTATGCCCGCAGACAGCGCCGCCGCGCCCGGCTGGCACGGCAAGACGCCACCGCCCGCCGCCTGGTTTCCACCACCACTGCAAACGCCGGCCACATTGCCGCTTAAAACAAAATATGCTATAATAGGCCTGTACAAAAGCAGGCCTATTTTTTTTACCCAAGGAGCAGGCTTATGGAGCCCCAAACACATCACCGTAACCGACCCCTTTTGGGCGCCCCGGATCCGCACAGTAGCTGACATCGTACTGCCCTACCAATGGCAGGTGCTGCACGATCAGGTGCCCGGTGCGCCAAAGAGCAGCTGCATCGCCAACTTTCAAAAGGCCGCTCATGCCATCGCCGCAGCAAAAGCCGGTGGCCCCCGACCCACCTACCCCACGGACAAATGGTATTATGATGACAAGAACAGCCAAGAGAAGGCCTTTATGGGATGGGTGTTTCAGGACAGCGACCTGTACAAATGGCTGGAGGCCGCCGCCTATGCCATACCCTACGGCAACCGAGCGTACCTAACTGAAAAGAGCCGGGAAGCGGTGGAGATCATTGCCGCCGCCCAAGAGACGGACGGCTATTTGGACACCCTGTATTCCATCAACGGCCTGCAAAACCGATTTACCAACTTAAAGGACTACCATGAGCTGTACTGCTTCGGCCATCTGGCCCAAGCTGCCTGTGCCCGGTGGACCATGCAGGGAGAGCGGGACCTATTGGATATTGCTTGCCGAGCAGCGGACTGCATTTGCCGCACCTTTGGCAAAGGAAAGCGCCCCGGCTATCCCGGCCACCCGCTGGCCGAGCTGGCACTGGTACAACTGTATGAGGTCACCGGCAAGGCGGACTATTTGCAAACAGCCGACTTTTTTATCCGCACGCGAGGCACCCAACCGCTGTTTTTTGACAGGGAACGAGGCGTTGACACCGACGGCAGCGACTATATTTATAACCAGGCCCACTGCCCGCTGACCGCACAGACAACTGCCGTGGGCCATGCGGTGCGAGGCGTGTACCTATATGCCGGGGCAGCCGCCGTGGCAGAGCATACCGGGAACCGGGCGCTGCAAGCCGCCTGCGAAACGCTGTGGCAAGATCTGTGTCGCACCAAACTGTATGTGACCGGTGCGCTGGGCCAGACGGCTGTGGGCGAGGCTTTTGGCCCGGCCTATTATCTGCCGAACGACCTGGCGTATGGGGAAAGCTGCGCCTCTGCCGGGCTGGTATTCTTTGCGCAGCGGCTGTACCGTTGCCACCCGCACGCCGAGTACGGCGCCGTAACGGAGCTTGCCCTGTGGAACACAATTGCCGGAGCCATGAGCGCCGACGGCTGCCACTTCTACTACGCCAATCCACTGGAGGCGGAGCGTGTACTGAACGATACCGTACCGGAGCGCAAACACCAGGCGTTGCGCCGCCAAAACTGGTTTGACTGCGCCTGCTGTCCACCCAATGTGGCGCGGGTCACTGCCGGGATCGGACAATACGGGTTTTATGCAGACGACAGCACCCTGGCTATTGAACTGCCCTTGGGTGCGCAGGTGGACACGCCTTTTGGACAGCTGCAAATCCTCTCTGCCCTACCGGAAAGCGGTGACTTCACCGTAAAGATCACCCGGCTAAAGCGACCCTTTACCCTACGGCTGCGCCTGCCGGACTGGTGCAAATGTCCTATCCTGAACGGCCAACCTGTTACGGCGAAGGACGGCTACTATGTGCAGCAGATCACTGCCCCCACCACCCTGCGCTTTTGCTTTACCCCCACGGTACAGCTGCTGTACAGCAACGCCCGGGTAGGCGCCAATGCCGGACGGGTGGCACTCAGTCGGGGCGGTCTGATCTATGCGCTGGAGACCCAAGGCGCCCCCTCTATCCACGCCCTTACTTTGGACTCCAAATCACCGATCGTCTATCGGGACGGCTGCCTACTGGCCGCGGGTACCTGTCTGCAAGGCGGCGATGATCTGTACACCACAGCCCCACCAAAGGCCGAGCCCCGCACCCTGCGGTTCATCCCCTTCTGCCGCAGACTAAACGATAAGGAGGACCAAATGGCCGTGTGGGTACGCACAGCGGACTGAACAAAAAAGAACGGCACTGCCTGCAACTGCAAGCGGTGCCGCTTTTTGTTTTTTATATGGATTATAACATCATATCCACAATGCTGTCTGCCAGCGCTGTGGGGTTCTGCACATCCAGCCCGCTGATGAGCCGCGCCTGATCGTACAGGATCTTGGTGTATTTCTTCAGCGTTTCCGGATCGTCCTTTAAGAGGGCGAACAACTTCTCTGCCAGCGGGTGCTTATCGTTGATCTCCAGCACCAGCTGGGCCTTGGCGCCCTGGCCGCCGCCGGGCATACTGCTGAGTACTTTTTCCATCTCCATGGACAGGTAACCCTCTGCCGACAGGCACACGGCGTGGCTGCCTAAGTTGCCGGAGAATTTCACGGCGCTGACTTCCTCGCCCAACGCCTCTTTCATCGTGTCCAGCAAACCCTTGGCGTCGGCATTCTTTTGCTCCATGGCTTTCTTTTCATCTTCGCTTTCCAAATTCAGGTCGTCCTTAGTAATGTTAGCGAATTTCTTGCCATCGTACTCCATGAGCATTTGCAGGGCAAACTCATCTACATCGTCCGTCAGGTACAGCACTTGGTAACCCTTGCTCAGCACCGCATCCGTCTGGGGCAGCAAAGCGATCTTCTCCGCCGTGTCGCCACAGGCATAATAAATGGTATCCTGCCCCTCGGCCATACCGTCCACATACTCTTTCAGGGTCATCATACCCTCCCCGGCAGAGGACCTGAACAGCAGCAGGTCTTTCAGGTCGTCCTTCTCGGCGCCGTAGTTGGCATACACGCCGAATTTCAGCTGCACGCCAAAGGTCTTAAAGAATGCCTCGTACTTCTCCCGCTCATTCTTCAGCATGCGGGTCAGCTCATTCTTGATCTTGCGGTTAATGGCCTTGGCAATGATCTTCAGCTGATGATCGTGCTGGAGCATCTCACGGGAGATGTTCAGGCTCAGGTCTGCACTGTCAATGAGCCCGCGCACAAAGCTAAAGTGATCCGGCAGCAGATCCGGGCACTTCTCCATAATCAGCACGCCGTTGGAGTACAGCGCCAGCCCCTTTTCAAATTCCTTGGTGTAGTAGTCAAAAGGCGGGTTCTTAGGGATATACAGCAGGGCGTCAAAGGTGGCTTGACCCTCGGTCTTAAAGTGCATCACATCCACCGGGTCCTCATAGTCGCCAAAGCGCTGCTTGTAAAATGCATTGTAGTCCTCCGGCTTCAGCTCGCTTTTGGCCTTACGCCACAGAGGCACCATAGAATTTAAGGTCTCGTCCGCCACCTCTGTCACGGTCTCGCCCTCTTTGTCCGGGTTCGGCACCTGGTGGCTCATCTGCATGATAATGGGATAGCGAATATAATCGCTGTATTTCTTCACCAGGCCCTGAATCCGGTACGGCTCCAGGAACTCGTCGTAATTTTCTTCCTCGGTGTTCTCTTTCAAGTGCAGGGTGATCACCGTACCGCAATCTGCCTTGTCGCAAGGCTCTAAGGTGTAGCCGTCTGCGCCGGTAGAGGTCCAGCAGTTGGCTGTATCTGCCCCAAAGGCCTTAGACTCCACGGTCACCTTGTCCGCCACCATAAAGGCGGAGTAGAATCCAACGCCGAACTGGCCGATCACTTCTACATCGTCGGCAGCCTTGGTGTCGTTCTCCTGCTTAAAGTTCAGGGAGCCGGACTTGGCGATGGTGCCCAGGTTCTGCTCCAGTTCTTCGCCGGTCATACCGATACCGTTATCTGTCACGGTCAGGGTGCGAGCGTCCTTGTCCACCGCCAGGCGAATGTGAAAATCGCTGCGGTTCATACCCACCGTGTCGTCCGTCAAAGAGCGGAAGTACAGCTTGTCCAGCGCGTCAGAGGCGTTGGAGATCAGCTCCCGCAAAAAGATCTCCTTATGGGTATAAATGGAGTTGATCATCATATCCAGCAGCTTTTTAGACTCTGCCTTGAATTGCTTTTTTCTCATTCAAATCACCTTTGTTATTTCAGAATTAGCACTCTTTGGCTTCGAGTGCTAATTGTTATTATAATCCAATTTTTCCATTTGTCAACCCCGGGGGCAAAAATCCACATTTTGACCCCAAAAAGGCGCAAAAAAGCCCGGCTCTGCAGAGCCGGGCAATGGGTGATCCGGATTTACGCAAAAGGATTTTCCGTAGGATAGAGCATACCCTGGGGCTGATTAAAGCCCACATCGGTAACGCCCAGGCACCGCAGCACATCAAAGATGGCCTTGCCGTAATGGCCAAAAGCCACTGCCCCATGGTGGGGGAAGTTCTTTTCAATGAGCACATGGCGATAGAACCGACCCATTTGGGGAATGGCAAACACGCCGATGCCGCCAAAGGAGCGGGAAGGCACCGGCAGCACCTCGCCCTCTGCCACATAGCCCCGCAACCGGCAATCCGCCGTGGACTGGAGCCGGAAGAAGGTGATGGGACCGGGAGCAATATCCCCCTCCAGGGTGCCGTTGGTGTACTCCACCGGCAGGGTGCGCGCCATGATTTTCTGGTACTTCATCTCGCAGGTGGACAGCTTGCAAACCGGAGTGTTGCCGCAGTGGAAGCCCATAAAAGTATCGGTTAGGCTGTACGGATACGCATTCTTGATCTTCTCTGCATACAGATCGGCCGGCACGCTGTTGTTAATATCCAGCAGGGTCACCGCGTCCCGACTGACGCAGGTGCCGATAAACTCGGACAGCACGCCGTAAATATCCACCTCGCAGGACACGGGAATGCCCTTGGCGGTCAGGCGGCTGTTTACATAACAGGGCGCAAACTGGAACTCCGTCTGGAATGCAGGCCAGCACTTGCCGGCAATGGCCACATACTTGCGCGCGCCCTTGTGGGTCTCCACCCAGTCCAGCAAAGTCAGCTCGTACTGCGCCAGCTTGGCCAGGATCTCCGGCTTCTTATTGCCCTCGCCCAGCTCTTCCTCCATCTCCGCTACCACATCGGGAATGCGGGCGTCCCCGGCGTGGGCGTGGAAGGCAGCATACAGATCCAGCTCGCTGTTCTCCTCAATCTCAATGCCCAGCCGGTGCAGGGGCGCGATAGGCGCGTTGCAGGCCAAAAAGTCCTGGGGACGGGGGCCGAAGGAAATGATCTTCAAATTAGACAGTGCCAGCAGCGCCGTTGCCACCGGCACAAAGTCCCGGATCATGGCGGCACAGTCCGCTGCCGTACCCACCGGGTACTGGGGAATATACGCCTGCACGCCACGCAAGTTCAAGTTATAGGACGCATTGAGCATACCGCAGTAGGCGTCGCCGCGGCCGTCCAGCAGGCTGTCGCCGCTCTCCTCCGCCGCTGCGCAAAACATCACAGGGCCGTCAAACTGCTTGGCCAGAGTGGTCTCTGCCGTCTCCGGACCGAAGTTGCCCAGGAAGATCACCAAGGCGTTGACCCCGGCAGCCTTTAAGTCTGCTAAAGCCGGCGCCACATCCGTCTCGCTCTCTATACACACCGGGCAGTTGTGCAGCATGCCGTACTTGGCATAGGCTGCCGCCAATGCGTCTCGCCGTCCAACGGACAGCGCCATGGGGAAGCAGTCTCGGGACACGCTCACCAGTCCCAGCTTCAGCTCAGGAATATTTGTCATCATCACACTGTACCTCTCTTATTTAGCCCCCCTTGACGGGCGGGCGTGATTCATAACTTATTATAGCGCCCCGGCAGGCGTTCGTCAACGGCAGCGGATTTATGCTACATTGCACAAAAAAGCGTATCGTTTTTCGCCCCTTTTTGTGCGCCTATACATTTGCTATGCAAAGACTGCATATTTATGCGCACAATCTATGGAAAGCTCTTGCATTTTTCACGGGAATGTGCTACAGTGAACCACGATAAACCGTATATTTATAAGTATCTGTACGGCAATTTTTTGAAAGGATAGGTACAAAACAATGAAGAAGTTTAACAAAGTCATTGCCCTGGTGCTGGCTGTCCTGTTTGTGGCTGCGTCTTTCGCCGCTTGCTCCTCTAACAGCGGCAAGGATGACAAGGGCACCACAGAGGCCGCCAAGACCCAGAAGGTCAAGGTGATCGACATTGCACTGTCTGACGAGGAATACGCCTTTGGCGTGGACAAAAAGCAGCCGGAGCTGAAAGAGAAGGCCAACGCTTTCATCAAAGAGCTCAAAGAAAACGGCAAGCTGGACGAAATCTGCAATCACTACTTTGGCAGCGGTGAGCCGGCAGGCGTGACCAGCGCCGCCGAGGACAGCGCCAAGGATCAGTTGGTGGTTGCCACCAACGCCGAGTTTGAGCCTTTTGAGTACAAGAAGGGCGATACCTTCTACGGCATTGACATGGAGATTGCCAAAGCACTGGCAGACAGCCTGGGCAAAGAGCTGGTAATCAAGGACATGAAGTTTGAGGCCGTGGTTACCTCCGTGCAGCAGCAGAAGTGCGACATCGCTATGGCCGGCTTAACCGTCAACGAGTCCCGCGCAAAGCAGGTAGACTTTACCGACTCTTATTATTCCGCTTCTCAGAAAGTGGTTGTAAAGGGCGACGACACCACCTTTGACGCTTGCAAGACCAAGGAAGATGTGGAGAAGATCCTGAACGGCCTGGACAGCAGCGTAAAGATCGGCGGCCAGAACGGCACCACCGGTCAGTCCTATGTACAGGGCAGCGAGGATATGGGCTTTGCCGGTTTGAAGGCACAGTTCGTTGGCTATGACAACGCCTCTCTGGCTATGCAGGACCTGATCAACGGCAACCTGAATTATGTGATCGTAGATGCCGCACCGGCAGCAGCCATCACCACCGCCATCAACAATGTGGCATAATCAGGTCAAATAAACAAAGACGAATCCGCACCTCACCCCCGCACGGGGGTGGGGCATTTTTTGACAAGAAGCCGCCTTGGCGGCAGGGACGCAACTTATGGATAATTTTAGCAACAAAGTTCAGGTTTTCCTTGACTACTTTATTCATCACGACGGCTACAAGACGGTACTGCTTGGCCTGCGCAATACGGCGGAGATCGCCATGCTGGGCTTGCTGATCGGTATCGTTTTCGGCACCGTGATCGCCACCACCCGGGTTATTCCACGCACCAATCCGGTGGCCAAGTTCTTTAACGGTCTGTCCGGGCTGTATGTGGGCCTGTTCCGAGGCACCCCCATTGTGGTACAGCTGCTGGTATTCTATTATGTGCTGATGCCACTGATGAACCTGCACATGAACTCCGTGGCCGTAGCCGTGGTGGTCTTCGGTATGAACTCCGCCGCCTATATCTCCGAAATCATGCGCGCCGGTATTCTGTCCGTAGACAGTGGGCAAATGGAGGGCGGCCGGGCCATTGGTCTGAGCTACGCCACCACCATGATGAAGATCGTGATTCCCCAAGCGGTCAAGAATATTCTGCCCACGCTGGGCAACGAGTTTATCTCGCTGATCAAAGAGACCTCGGTGGTCAGCTTCGTAGGCGCTATGGACCTGTATGTTGCGTTTAACCGCATTGGCTCCAACAGCTACGAATTTATGATCCCCTACTTGGTGATGGCTCTGATCTACATTGTGATCGTACTGGTAATCACCCTGGGCATTAAGTTGATGGAAAGGAGCCTGAGAAAAAGTGATAAAGGTATCTGACCTGCACAAAAGCTTTGGTAAGCTGGAAGTGCTGAAAGGCATAGACGAAAACATCGAAAAGGGCGAAAAGATCGTTGTGATCGGCCCCTCCGGCTCTGGCAAGAGCACCTTTTTGCGGTGCCTGAATTTGCTGGAAACCCCCACCTCCGGTCAAATCTGGTTTGACGGCCAGTGCATTACGGATAAAAAGACAGACATCAACCGAGTGCGCCGCAGTATGGGCATGGTGTTTCAGCACTTTAACCTGTTTAACAACAAGACCGTGCTGGGCAACATTACCCTGGCCCCTATTCAGCTGAAGCTGATGAACAAGGAGGAGGCCAACGAGAACGCCCTGCGCCTGCTGGATCGGATCGGCCTGCGGGATAAGGCAGACGCCCATCCCTCCATGCTTTCCGGCGGCCAAAAGCAACGAATCGCCATCGTGCGCTCTCTGGCCATGAACCCTAAGGTGATGCTCTTTGATGAGCCCACCTCCGCCCTGGACCCGGAAATGGTGGGCGAGGTGCTGGATCTGATGAAAGAACTGGCCAACGACGGTATGACCATGGTGGTGGTCACCCACGAGATGGGCTTTGCCAAGGAGGTTGCCAGCCGGGTGCTGTTTATGGATGACGGCAAGGTGCTGGAAGAAGGCACCCCCGCGAATATATTCGACCACCCCAAGGCCGAGCGCCTAACCACCTTCCTGGATAAGGTACTGTAATCCATCGTGTATAGCAAAAAGGAACGGCAATGCCGTTCCTTTTCTTTTTGCCCTTATGCAATCACGGCAGGAGCAAGCTATCCGCGGAAAATACAAACGGCATAATCCCTCCGTCTGCTCGCAGGCTCGCAGCCACCTCCCTTTACAAGGGAGGCAAAAAGGTTGTCATATCGCACCTGTCTGTTAACAAAGGCAGGTGCTTTTTTCTGCAAAAAAATGTCAAAAACGGGAAAAAAGGGGCGATTTATTGACATTGATTCCGTTTTCGTGTACTGTTATAAGTACAGGTGTTAGTTATTTAGCACTGTATCATAACAAACACGCTCGTTTTGCGGGCACGTGAAAAGGGGTATCGTATGTCCAAGCGGAATTCCGGGAATAATCCGGAGGAAAAAACAGATTTGCGCATTCGGCGCACCAAAAAGTCCATTCGGGATGCCTTTTTTGAATTGATTGACGAAAACGGATTTGATTCCGTTACGGTCAAGGATATTACCGACCGGGCGCTGATCAGCCGGAATACATTTTATTTGCATTATGAGGACAAGTTTGATCTGCTTAACAAAATCAGCAATGAGCTGATGCGCAAAGTGTATTGGCGGGTGAGCAAAGATCTGATAAAGATCAAGGATCTGGACTTTACCATTGATTGCACCGCCGCGCTGCTGATCAGTATTCAACGGGTGATCGACGAGGATCGGGATTTGTATCGGTTGCTGTTGACGGATCCGGGCACCGTGGTGTTCTCCGAAAAGATCGAGAAAACCATTCGCACGGCGTTGGACCTGATCAAAGGGGACATTGAGGGGATCAGTGACCTGAGTATTGAATATATTATTACCGGTATGAAAGGGGTTATTCGTTACTGGGTGACCCATGATGATATGGATATACAAACCGAGGCGTACAATTTTGCCCGGATTCATCTGGGCTCCATTTTGGAGATTATTCGTCACAGCAAGGATGTAAAGCACGGACGGGTTCCCCGGGAGAGCTATTGATATGTCCGGCAAAAAGCCTAAGCGTTCTTCCAAGAACTTAAAGATCAACACCCGCATTGTGCTCACCACCGTGCTGGCCATTGCCATACCGCTGGTGCTGGTGGCGCTGGTGTGCCTGGGGCTGCTGCACAGCACCTCCCACACCTTTCAGTTGGCGGCGGAGACGGCGGACAGGTACAGCCTGGTCAACCAGATCGGCTGGAATCAGACGGTGAGCAATCTGTCCGATGTGTTGCTGCGCACCAAAGATACGGACGCAGAAAAGCTGGCGGATATTGCCGCCTACGCCGCACCGCTGGAGAAGCGGGGCGTGGCGCTGGAAATTCGACGGGGTGACGAGGTATTTTATCGAAGCGCCGGGTGCAAGGATGTGCTGGGGCGTGCCCGGCAGATCGTGGCCTTTGATTCGGAAAAAAATGTGTACCACTTCGGTCAGGACGGGCTGGTGATCGTCAGTCATGTGCAGGCCGGGGATCAGCGCTGCCGCCTGGTGCTCACCGGCACCGGCTATACGGTAGCGGATCAAACGGAGCCGGCGGCACGGGGCACGCTGTCGCGTCTGTTGATGGGGCGTACCGGATTGGTGGTGCTGGCCATTGTGCTGATTTTTGCCGCTGCGGTGGCGGCGTTCTCTTTCTTTACCAGCCGCACCATTGTGCGCCCCATTCAGAAGATTGCCCGGGGCGCGGACGCCATTGCCGGTGGCAATCTGGATTATCAGATCGACTATGACTCTACCAATGAGTTGGGCCAAACGGTGGAGAGCTTTAACGCCATGCGCCTGCGGCTGAAAGAGACCATTGAGAGCCGCGAAAAAAGCGAGCAACTGCGGCGGGAGATGACCGCCGGCTTTGCCCATGATCTGCGCACCCCGCTCACCAGCATTAAGGGCTACGCCGAGGGGCTGCGGGACGGCATTGCCAACACGCCGGAGAAGCAGCAGCGGTATTTGCAGACCATTTACGACTCCGCTGTGCAGACAGAGAAAATTCTCGATGATCTGCTGGCGCTGTCCAAGCTGGAGCTGGGCAGCACAGGCAACGATCGCTCCATTGTGCAGCTACAAGCGGTGCTGGATGATGCTGCGCCGGAGCTGACGGCTTTTATGGAGGACCGCGGCTGTACCTTTGCGCTGGAAAATCACTGCCCGGCAGATACGCAGATTGAGATCGACACGGACGCTTTTCGCCGGGTATTTTTGAACATTCTGGGCAATGCGGTCAAGTACGCTCGCCCGGGTGTGCCCGGTCGATTGGCATTGACGGCCACCGCCTATGATCGGGTGGTGATCCTGGAATTTGCAGACAACGGCATCGGCGTGGATAAGGATCAGCTGTGCAAGATCTTTGACGCCATGTACCGCACGGATCCGGCCCGCAGCCAGGTGAGCCAGGGCAGCGGACTGGGGCTGGCGGTGTGCAAGCAAATTGTAGAGCAGAACGGCGGCTCCATTTGGGCCCGCAGTCATACGGACGCGGGGCTGTCGATTTTTATTTCGTTACCCAAAAGGGAGCATGTTGCAGATGAAGCAGATATTGATTATTGAGGACGACCCACGCATTGCCGGGCTGGAGCGGGATTATCTGGAGGCGGCAGGCTTACAGGCATCGGTGGCAGCGGACGGCCCCTCCGGATTGCGCACGGCGTTGGATGGTCGGTTTGACCTGATTTTGCTGGATATTATGTTGCCGGGAATGGATGGACTGGAGGTTTGCCGCTCCATTCGCCGGGAGCAGAATGTACCGATTATCTTAGTCAGTGCCAAGAAAGAGGATTTGGACAAGATCAAGGGCCTGGGCGTTGGTGCGGATGACTATGTGGTTAAGCCCTTTTCCCCCGGCGAGTTGGTGGCCCGGGTGCTGGCGCATATCAGCCGGTATGAGCGGCTCACCGGCGACGGCGCTGCGCACCCGCCGACCAAGGACGCAGGAGAGCGGTGCCCTGCGGTTGGATCCTGCCACCCGCCGTGCCTGGTTTCGGGAGCAGGAGGTGGCGTTGACCAATAAGGAGTTTGAACTGCTGTATTTTTTGGCCGGCCACCCGGACGAAGTTTTTAGCAAGGAACAGCTGTTTGACCGGATTTGGCAGTACAACAGCTTGGGCGAGACCTCTACCGTCACCGTTCATGTGAACCGGATCCGAGACAAATTCAAAGAGCTGGATTCTAATTTAGATCTGATCCATACAGTGTGGGGTCGTGGCTACCGCTTTGTCCCCGCTGCGGTGTGAATACCACTGAGAGCGAAAAAAATGACCGCACCATTCCCGGTGCGGTCATTTTTGTATTTTTTTGTTTTTGTCACACAAACACAAAGTGGATCAGGAGCATATAGCCGATGGTGCCCACGGCGATGCTCAGGAGGGTGTTTTTGCGCCACAGATGCATCCCGGCGGTAAGCGCCACGGCGATCAGCTGGGGCACAATGTAGTTCACATTGCCCTGCTCAAAATCCTTAAGACAATAGACGATGAGAATGCCCAGGATCGCTACCGGCAGCACATTGCCCAGGTACTGCACGAACTTGGGCACCTGCTTTTTGCCCCCAAACAGGGCAAAGGGAAACAGGCGGGTGGCAAAGGTACAGGCGCCAGCCACCAGCACCATGATCAGCAAATGGGTGTTGGTCATTTGGCAGCCCTCCGTTCCGGATCAAAGAAGGGGCGCCCGGCGGACAGCACCGCCACGGTCAGCACCAGGGAGGGAAGCAGAAATTTGTCTGCCCCGAAGATCAGCAGGCACAGAATGCCGGCGCACAGCCCCAGAGCGCCGATCAGCCCGGCACGACCCTTTTGGTTGCGGATCAGGTCAATAAAAATCACCACAAACAGGGCGGTCATAGAGAAATCAATGCCGGTAAAGTCCATGGGCAGGGCGGCACTGAGCAGAGAGCCCAGCACGGAGCCGATGATCCAGTACACATGGTCAAGCTCGCCGATGAGAAAGCGCGCCCGGGGCTCGTCCACCCCATCCGGCACAGACAGGATGGAGG
>OIWV01001944.1_pt1 | contig 16256 bp, 17 predicted proteins | sample 1587751 | NCBI WGS metagenome assembly OIWV01 (sample SAMEA3888913, study PRJEB22519) | human gut metagenome | biome: human gut; feature: human-associated habitat; material: faeces | place: Denmark | collected 2010
CTGTTGCTGCGGCAATACAAAAAAAACTGAGCGTGCCCAGACGGACAAAAAGAAACTTATGAACCGCCTTAGCCGTATTGAAGGGCAGATTCGTGGAATTAAGAAAATGATTGAAAATGATGCTTATTGTAATGACATACTTATACAATCAGCAGCTGTGAGTGCGGCGGTAAACGCATTTAACAGGGAACTCTTGTCAAATCATATTCATTCTTGTGTTGTAAGAGACATAAGAGAGGGAAATGACGAGGTTGTAGATGAGCTGATGGGGACATTGCAGAAGCTTATGAAATAAAAGAAGGTGTTATAAAAACAATGGAGCAATACACAGTTACCGGCATGAGCTGCGCCGCCTGCTCGGCGAGAGTTGAAAAGGCGGTGTCGGGCGTTAAGGGCGTAAGCTCCTGCTCGGTCAGCCTACTGACAAATTCCATGGGCGTTGAGGGCACGGCCTCCGCCGATGATATAATTGCGGCAGTCCGCGCGGCAGGATACGATGCCTCGCCTAAGGGCAGGCAGGAGCCGAGCGCAAGAAAGTCTGCCGATGAGGATGCGCTTCGGGACAGAGAAACGCCGGTTCTGAAAAAGCGGCTTATAGCGTCGCTCGGCTTTTTGATCGTGCTCATGTATGTTTCCATGGGGCACATGGTCGGTGCGCCCCTGCCCTCGATTCTTCTGGGGCATGAAAATATGATGATTTTTGCATTGACACAGCTTTTGCTGGCAACGCCCGTTTTAATCATCAATAAGAAATTTTTCGTTGTCGGCTTTCAGGCGCTTTGGCACAGAGCTCCCAACATGGACTCTCTGGTAGCGCTCGGCTCTGCCGCATCCTATATCTACAGCATCTTTGCGATTTACGCCATGGCGTATTATATGGGGCATGGTGACCTTATGACGGCGCACCATTATGCCATGGAGCTATATCTGGAGGGCGCGGCAATGATTCTGACGCTGATTACTGTCGGGAAATACATGGAGACACGCTCCAAGGGCAAAACCTCCGAAGCAATCAGCAAGCTGATGGATCTGGCACCCAAGATGGCAACCGTCATGAAGGATGGCAAGGAAGTTGAAATTCCCGTGGAGCAGGTTGCCGTTGGGGATATCATCGTGGTGCGCCCCGGGCAGAGTATCCCCGTAGACGGCAAAATCGTCGAAGGCTCCTCCGCCGTGGATGAAAGCGCGATTACAGGCGAATCCATCCCCGTGGATAAACAGGTTGGCGACAGCGTCATTGGCGCAACCGTCAATAAAAGCGGTTTCTTCCGTATGGAAGCAACCCATATCGGCAGTGATACTACCCTTTCCCATATCATCACCTTAGTTGAGGAAGCGAGTGCCTCTAAGGCCCCCATTGCCAAGCTGGCAGATCAGGTCAGCGGCATTTTCGTCCCGACCGTCATCACGATTGCCATTATCGCAACGGTCGTGTGGATGCTTGTCGGTCAGCCCTTCTCCTTTGCCCTTTCGATTGGTATTGCAGTTCTGGTGATCTCCTGCCCCTGCGCATTGGGTCTGGCAACGCCTACGGCAATCATGGTCGGCACAGGCAAGGGTGCGGAATACGGGATTCTGGTAAAATCCGCAGAAAGTCTGGAAATTGCACATAAAATTGATACCGTTGTTCTGGATAAAACAGGCACGCTGACAGAGGGTCATCCCGTTGTGACGGATGTTCTGCCTGCGCCCGGTGTGCTGAAAAATCCCTTCCTGCGTGCGGCAGCTTCCATTGAGGCACTCTCTGAACACCCTCTCGCCGAAGCTGTGATGAATTATGCCAAGGAGAAGGAAATTGTGCCACAGAAGGCAGAAAACCTCTCAGCGACCGCAGGACAGGGCATTGAAGCGGATGTGAATGGCAAGCATATCCTAGGCGGCAATCTGAAAATGATGCAGGAAAGAAAAATCGACCTCGGAGATTTCGCCGAAAAAGCGGCAGAGCTTGCGGAACAGGGCAAAACACCGCTGTTCTTTGCGGAGGGAGAAAAGCTCCTCGGCATCCTCGGTCTGGCTGATCCGCTGAAGCCCACAAGTAAGGAAGCCGTGGACAGCTTTCATCAGATGGGGATTGACGTTGTCATGCTGACAGGGGATAATAAACGTACGGCAAACACCATTGCAAGCCAGCTTGGGATTCAGGCGATTGCGGAGGTTCTGCCGCAGGATAAGGAAATGGAAGTGCGCCGTTTGCAGGAAAGCGGCAAAAAGGTTGCCATGATCGGCGACGGCATTAACGATGCGCCCGCACTGACCCGCGCGGATGTCGGCATTGCCATCGGCGCAGGTACAGATGTTGCCATGGAATCGGCAGATATCGTGCTGATGAAAAGCGACCTTCTGGATGCGGTCACAGCCGTTCAGCTGAGCCACGCAACCATTAAAAATATCAAGCAGAATTTGTTCTGGGCATTCTTCTATAACTGCTGTGGGATTCCCCTTGCGGCAGGCGTGTTCTATTCCGTTCTGGGATGGAAGCTGAACCCGATGTTCGCCGCGGCGGCAATGAGCTTCAGCTCCGCCTTCGTTGTCGGCAATGCCCTCAGATTAAGGCTGTTTACCCCCACCCATCAGGCACATTCCGCCGAAAAAACGGCGCAGGTGATAGAGCAAAAAGACGAGAAAAACATTCCAAATGAGGAGGACGTAAAAATGAAAAAGGTATTGAAAATCGAAGGTATGATGTGCAGCCACTGCACAGGCAGAGTAGACAAGGCGCTGAACGATATGGACGGCGTAAAGGCAACCGTTTCTCTGGAGGGCAAATCCGCAGAGGTAGAGCTGACGAAGGATATCAGCGATGAAGCACTGGTAAAGGCTGTCACTGATGCAGGCTATGAGGTTGTAGATATTCAGTAAAAAAATATGGCTGTTTCTATTCCCAAACGGATAGAGACAGCCATTTTTTATTTGCAATGCAGTTACTGCTTTTTCTTTTTCTCTCTTTCTTACAACCGCTTTTCATAATATCTCATAAAGGCAATCCCCAGAAGATACTGCAATACCCACAGCAGGCACAGCACCCCTGTCACCCACCATTCCACACGCAGGAGGGCAAACAGAAAGCTGACCGCAATCAGTACGAAAAACATCACCTGATATGCCTTATGCCCTGCCATCTGCCGCAGAAGCACCTTCCGCTCATCCGTCCGATTGATGCGCGCCACCGTTTCTTTTTCTTCATATTCCGCCTGATGCTCCGGTTTTTTATAATAAAAATATTCTCTCAGACGCAAAAAACCGATTACTGCCCATGCTATTCCCCATGAACGCAGAATATTCGCATAATAGCTGTCCTTCACAAATACGGATACCGCAACAAATATGACCCCTGCCGCCAACAGAAAACCGCCTTTTCTTCTGTCTCTCATTCCGTTCCCTCCTCATAAATAAAAATATCCTCAATCGCCATGCCGAAATAGCGCGCAATCTTAAATGCCAACAGGATAGACGGGTTATATCTCCCGTTTTCCAGAGAACCTATGGTCTGACGCGAAACCTCCAATGCTCGCGCCAACTCCTCCTGTCGGATGCCGCGCTCCTTTCGGATTTCCTCCAATCTGTTTTTCATTTCGTTTTCCTCCAGAATGTAAAGCTTACTTTCCATCAGTATATTCCCTTCGCTTTCAAATGTCAAGCAAACTTTCCATTTTTGCATTAAAAAACTCTCCGCAGGAAATTTCGTAACAAAATCTCCCACAGAGAGCCTAAATTTACTGATGATTCTTCAAATATTCGTTTAATAATGCTTCCATCTCCGCCATGGTCTCCGCATAATTCAGCTTGCCGCGCAGCTCCGCTGCACCGGGCAGTCCCTTCATATACCATGCCATGTGCTTGCGCATTTCCCGAATCCCGATATATTCGCCCTTATAGGCAATCAGCATCTGAGAATGGCGCAGGGCCTTCTCTACGCGCTCCTGTGCGGTCGGTTCGGGCAGAAGCTCCCCCGTTTTGAGATAATGCAGAATCCGCTTGAAAATCCAAGGGTTGCCCTGCGCACCTCGCCCAACCATGATGGCATCGCAGCCTGTATGCTCCAACAGATTTTTCGCATCCTGCGGTGTGAAGATATCGCCGTTACCAATGACGGGAATCTGCACCGCCGCCTTGACCTCTCGGATAATATCCCAATCCGCCTTGCCGCTGTAATACTGCTCTCTGGTTCTGCCATGCACTGCCACCGCGGACGCGCCGTTTGCCTCGGCAATCTTCGCAATCTCCACCGCGTTGATGTGTTCCTCATCAAAGCCCTTACGGAACTTAATCGTCACAGGCTTTTTCTGGCTTTCCACCAGAGAACGCACGATTTTTCCGACCAATTCGGGCGTTTTCATCAGACACGAGCCTTCCCCGTTTTTCACGATTTTCGGCGCAGGGCATCCCATGTTCACATCAATGATATCAATGGGATACTCCTCGATTTTCTTCGCCATTGCCCCCAGAATTTCGGGGTCGGAGCCGAACAGCTGCACCGCAACCGGGCGTTCCTTCGCATCCACCTCAAGCAGCTCCGTTGTGTTTTTGTTATCATATAAAATCCCTTTTGCGCTCACCATTTCGGAATACACCAGACCGCAGCCCATCTCCTTGCAGAGGATGCGGAAGGGCAAATCCGTCACACCTGCCATGGGCGCAAGGAATACATTATTTTCCAGCGCTACATTTCCGATTTTCATAACCGTCACCTTCCTTCTTTTTCAAGCTTTCTCTCCATGAAAGAAAAAACAGGCAAAGCTGCCTGCGATTTTCTTATTTATTCCTTTCGTACAGGATGCGCAGACCCTTCAGCGTCAATACGGGGTCAAGTACATCAAAAATTTCGCCCTTCGGGTCAATCACCCTTGCCAGACCGCCTGTCGCAATGACCTTCATATTCGGCAGATTCAGCTTTTCCTTCAGCTGCTCGATGATATATTTCGTCTGCCCGATATGCCCCAGCACAAGCCCTGCCTGAAAGCTGTCCACAGTGTTTTTCGCAATGATGGACTTCGGTGCCTTAATTTCGATTTTCGGCAGCTGTGCCGCCTTCTGATACAAAGCCTCTGCGCAGGAGGAAATGCCGGGCGTGATAAAGCCTGTGATAAATTCGCTTTTTTCATTGATGACATCAAAGGTGTTTGCTGTGCCGTAATCAATGACAATAGCAGGGCCGCCGTAAATCTCATTTGCCGCCACAAGGTCAACGATACGGTCAGAGCCGACGGATTTCGGGTCATCCCGTTTAATCACAATCCCCGTTTTCATCCCAACGCCGACAATCATCGGTTCGATATTGAAATATTTGCGAATCCCCTGCGTGAGAGAATACATAATATCGGGGACAACAGAGGAAATGATAATCGCCTCGACCTTCCCTGCATCTATCCCTGCCGCATCAAAGAGACCATGAATAAAAATGCCGGTTTCATCTGCTGTGCGATTGCCGCCGGTTGTCATTCTCCAACACTTTACCAATTTTTCTTTTTTATATAAGCCCAAAACAAAGTTGGTGTTTCCAACATCAATTACCAAAAGCATCTGCTTTCCTCCTAAATACCGCACAAAAAAGCCTGTGGTACTTTCTCCTGTGTTACCGTTTGTTTTTATTCTTCCCGTAAATCAGCCGCAGTCCATGCAAGGAAAGAACAGGGTCATAGACATCAAAAATGCCATTTTCCTCTTCATAAATCACCTTGCCCAAGCCGCCTGTGGCAATGACCTTCATATTGGGGCAGTTGAAATGCTCCTTGATTTTCTGAATGATGAATTTTGCTTCACCGATATGCCCGACCACCAAGCCTGCCTGCATGCTCTCTACGGTGTTTTTCGTAATCACACTTTCAGGCTTCACAATTTCAAACTTCGGCAGATTTGCCGCTCTTTGATACAGCGCGTCTGCGCAGGTTTGCAGTCCGGGTGCCGTTATGCCTGTCAAAAATTCGCCCTTCTCGCTGACAACATCAAATGTGGTTGCGGTTTCATAATCCACCACAATGGCAGGGCCGCCATACAGCTCATACGCCGCCACAAGATTGACGATACGGTCTGTCCCCATTTCCTTCGGGTTTTCCATCCGCAGGTTAATACCTGTTCTCAGGCCGGCACGCACCACAATCGGGTCTTTTTTCAAGAATTTTTTAATGCCATTGAGTGTGGAATACATCACATCCGGCACAACAGAGGAAACAATGATTGCCTCAATATCACCTACAGAAACATCAGAATATGCAAACAGGCTGCAAATCAGAAGCCCTGTTTCATCCGCAGTGCGTCCGCTTTTCGTAGAGAGCCGCCAGTTCGCCACAAGGTTCTCCCCATGAAATACGCCCAAAACCATATTTGTATTGCTCACATCAATTACCAATAACATAAAACCTTCTCCTATTCGGGATTTTATATGAAGAACAGCGCAGGAAATCCATCCTGCGCCGTATGCATTTACATTTTCTTATTTATGTAAAACTTATGCTTCCTTTTTCGTATACAATGCTCTGTTGACTGCCTTGGAAACAATACCGCCGACAATACAGCTAGAGGGCATTTCCAGTGCGCCGTTCACGCCGACAAATGCAACCACGAACATCAGAGGATTCAGACCGCCCAATGTTTCATTGATGCCCTGAATAAATTCTGTATTCCAGTAGCAAATAAGTAGCACGCCCATGAAGAACAATGTATTCAGAAATGCCGCAAAAAAGCCGCCGACAAAATAGCAGACTGTTTTCTTTTTATCCACCTTCTGCGCCGCTTTAAAAATCACACCTGTTAGAAAGCCCATCAGTACACGGGTGGGGATGCAAAGCAGGAACGCATAGATAGGGTTAATGTTAAACAGCATAGTGCTGAACGCAGAGGAGCCTGTCACCGCCTGATAAAAGCTGGTTGCGCCGAAAATCAGCCCCAGCCATGCTCCTGCCTTGGGGCCCATCAGCATCGCGCCGATTGCAACGGGAACCATCATCAGAGAAATATCTAACCCGAAGGTATGGAAATATCCCAAGGGGGTTACGCTCATCAGAAGCAGTACCCCTGTCAGAAGACCCAATGTGGTCAACTCTCTTGCCGACATTCTTCCCTTTTTGCCTGTTTCTGCCTGTGTGTTTACTGTTTCGCTCATTTGAAAAGCTCCTTTCATTCTCATTCTCGCAGGATACAAGATGACTTGGAATCATATTTTTCTGTGCCTTACGGCAAGGGGTGTTTCTATGTCTGCCCGAAACGGGTCATGCTATTTTCCCTTTTCTCCGCCGTTGATACACAACCAAATCCATTATAACAGCAACTGCGGATTTTACAATATTTTTTTTAATTTTCTTGTTATTTTTTACACAATCTTATAAGGTTTTCCCCTCTGCTGCCGCTCTGCGCATCAATTCTTCCTTCGCAGGTGCGCCCTCTTTTGTGCAAAAAAGCACATACCACAGCTCCATCGCACGGAACAGCTCCAGCTCTTCCTTTTGCAGGCGTTTGATTTCCAGTTCTGCACCGATTTCGTCAAAATCAAAATCACCCTCATGCTTTATGGTTTCAAAATACACATCCCCGTTGTCATCAAAACCTACCAGAAAAGTGCAGTTCAGCTTTTCTGCCATATAAACGCAGATGCGCTTCAAATCCTCTTTAATCGTATCGGGCAGGAATTTGAATTCCTCCTCCATAAAATATTTCTGCTCTTTATTATTGGCCGCCGCCAGAATTTTCTTCGCCATAATGCCTCTCCTTTTTCTCTCGAAGAAAAAGGCCTGCAGTACGGGACGCACTCCAGACCTTCGTTTGCCTTGCTTCTTATTTTGTGCCTTTTTTGTTTACACGGCTCAGGAATTTATCCAACTCGATGATGGCACGGCCATGTGTGCCCTCGCAGATTTTATCCACTTCGTCATACGCCTTTACAGAGTAGGTCAGCATCTTGCCCTTCACCTCTGTCACCTCTGTTACCACACGCACCTTCATGCCAACGGGTGTTGCGGCAAGGTGTGCAAGATCGAAGGTTGTGCCTACGGTTTCCCAGCCTTCCGGCAGGAAAGGAGCAACTGTGCCGATTGCTGTGCCTTCAATCCAGGAAATCAGTCTGGGGGATGCGAATACAGGCACCTTATCATTGCCGAAATGAGATGCGGTATCGCCTTCCTCTACGATAAATTCCTTTTCAAATGTCATACCGGGTACGATGTTTTTGAATTCCATAATCCTTAGTTCTCCTCTCTGTTTTCCGCTGTTTCTGTGGGCTGCTCCGCCTCATTTGCAATGCCCAGAACCTCGTTGCGTACCTTCTGGTCAAACAAAGAGCGGAATTCGTCCCCTGTTACCTTTTCCTTTTCTACTAAGAGCTTTGCGGTTGCATGGAGCATTTCCATGTTCTCCTGCAAGAGGCGCTTTGCCTCCCGATAAGCGTCCGTCACGATACGGTTGACCTCCTGATCGATGGTTGCCGCTACGCCTTCGCCATAATTTCTTGCGTGCCCCCAGTCTCTGCCGATAAAGACCTCATCATTATCGCCGCCGAACTGGATAGGCCCAAGCAACTCGCTCATGCCATATTTTGTTACCATATCTCTTGCCATGGATGTCGCGCGTTCAATATCATTGGATGCACCGGTGGTGATATCCTTGATTACAAGCTCTTCCGCCGCACGACCGCCCAGAAGGCTGATGATTTCCTGTTCCATCATCATTTTTGTCATATACATTCTGTCCTCGCCGGGCAGTGGCATGGTATAGCCGCCCGCCATCCCTGTAGGAATGATGGAAATGCTATGGACAGGGTCAAGCTCGCTCAGCACCTCAAAGAGAATGGCATGACCGCCCTCATGGTATGCTGTGATGTATTTTTCCTTTTCGGAAATGACTCTTGTTTTCTTTTCCGTCCCGACACCGATTTTAATCAGCGCCTTCTGGATTTCTTCCATATCAATTTTCTTCTTGCCGTCTCTGGCGGTCAGCAGCGCCGCTTCATTCAAAAGGTTTGCCAGATCCGCACCGGTGAAGCCTGCGGTTGTCTGCGCAACCACCTTCAAATCCACCTCAGATGCCATAGGCTTACCCTTTGCATGCACGCGCAGGATGGCCTCTCTGCCCTTTACATCAGGTCTGCCGACATAAACCTGTCTGTCGAAACGACCGGGTCTGAGCAGTGCCGGGTCAAGGATATCCGCACGGTTGGTTGCCGCAATAATAATAACGCTTTCGTTGATGCCGAAGCCGTCCATCTCAACCAAAAGCTGGTTCAATGTCTGCTCGCGTTCATCGTGTCCGCCGCCAAGACCTGCGCCTCTGCGTCTGCCGACAGCATCGATTTCGTCAATAAACACAATACTGGGGGCGTTTTTCTTCGCCTGTTCAAACAAATCCCTTACACGGGATGCACCGACACCGACAAACATTTCCACGAAGTCGGAACCGGAAATGCTGAAAAAGGGTACGCCTGCCTCGCCGGCAACTGCCTTTGCCAACAATGTTTTACCGGTACCCGGAGGACCCACCAGCAACACGCCCTTCGGGATGCGCGCACCTAACTCCGTAAATTTCTTGGGTGCCTTCAGGAATTCTACCAATTCCTCCAGTTCGCCCTTTTCCTCGTCACAGCCTGCCACGTTGTCAAAGGTAACATTGCTTTCCCCGTCAACGCTCATTTTTGCCTTGCTCTTGCCGAAGTTGTTCATCTTTCCGCCGCCGCCCTGCATACGGTTGAACAGCAGAATAAAGATAATAATCATCACAATCATCATGATGAGAGAGGGTACCACCTGAGAAAGCATGCTTTCTCTCTGCAAATCCCCAACGTCAATCTTTACGTCATTTGTCAGGGCTTTTTCATCCAGCACCTGCTGCAATACGGATATACTCGGCACATCCACACGAATGACACTGCCGTCCTTCAGCGTTGCCTCCGCTGTACCGTAGTCTCCGACCTCTGTTCTTCTGGAAACCTCCACAGAAGCCACGTTATTTTCGTCCAGTTCCTTCAACAGGTCACTGTAGACATATTCCTCCTGCGCCGCATCATTGCGCTGCGGAAGAATCTGTGGGCCTGTATACGCCAGTGCCGCTAAAATAACCACAAAAATCAGCACATAAATTCCGATTGGTTTAAGATATTTGTTCAAGAGCGTTCCTCCTTATTCTCGTTTCTTTCTCCATCTCCGTTTTTCTGTTCCAAATACAGAGACCATATCAAGATATAATTCTAGCATACTTTCCGGAGAAACGCAACGCAGGATTTCAACGGACAGGCTGAAAAAAATCGTCTTTTTTGCAAAAAAGTTCTTACTATTACAGGAAAAAAGAAAAACAGAGGGCTTCAAGGCACTTGCCACCTGTCGAAGCTCCTCTGTTTATTCCTCTGTCTGAATATAAAACAAAACCCTGTTTTGTCTTATCTGTATTTTTTCTTCATCCGAATATCATCCCCGAAGAATTTCAGTGTGGTATATTCCCCAATCAGACGGCTCATCACGCGATCGGAATACTGCTCCATCAGCGCACGATAATCCAGATTGGTGGAAATCACAACAGGGCGTTTTCTCAGCTTTCTGTCATTGACAATGCGGAACAGCTCCGAGGCGGTAAACATCGTTGCAAATTCCGTCCCAAGGTCATCGATAATCAGCAGATCCGCATCCAGAATTTCACTGTCCCAATCGAAGGGCTCTTCCTCCTCCTTGTTGCGAAAGCGCATATCCTCCAGCTGCTTGAAAAGCTGCCCTGCCGTGAGGTAAAGCACCGTTTTCCCATGCTCCAGAACCTCCTTCGCAATACAGTTGCACAGGAAGGTTTTCCCTCTGCCTGCGCCGCCGTAAAGCAAGAGATTTTCCCCCTCCGGATGCTCCGCAAATTCCATCGCCTTTTTCAGATTGCGCTGTGCATTTTCCTTGGGCGAAATGCCCTCCGCAGGCACAACCTCTGTATCAAAGAGACGCAAATCGAAGGTATCGAAATTTTCCAGCTTAATCACATCGCGTACATTGGACTGGTCATACAGCCTGTCCATCAGCCTGCGCCGCATGCAGGTGCAGGGCGTACCTTCGATATAGCCTGTATCCCTGCATTTCTCACATGCGTATTCCAGCTTCAGCAAAGAGGGAGAAAGGCAGTTTTTCGCCAGAAGTGCCATCCGCTCGTCCTGTAAGACCTGCTGCTTCTGTTTCATTTCCGTCATTGCTTTTTCCCGTTCCTCCGGATGCAGCAACACCAGCTTTGCCGTAGAAACACCAACCATGGAAAGCGTCTCCTCTATTTCTGCCAGACGCGGAAAGCGCGCATACAGGCTTTCCTTCCGTTCTCGCAGCTCCGCCGCCTTACGCGTCCGCAGGGCATCATATTCCCGCAGGACTTCCTTGTAAATCTGTGTTTTCGTTGCCAATTTTCTCCCCCCAATCTATTTTATCTGTTTTTACCATTTTTCTCTCTGTTCCCGTTCCAGTCTCTCCAGCTCCGCAAAATCCCATTCGCTCTGCGTATAATTGATGAAACGATTCTGCTTCTGTGCGCGCTGCGGCTTTTCTGCGGTCTGTGTGGTCGGTGTATTCTGCGCCTTTTTCGCCACAAAGGCGGCATCCTGCGCCTGCACATCCGCGACAGCGGACACGCCTGCCTTTTTCCAATTTTCCAGAATACGGTCGGCGTATGCAAAGGATGCCTTTCCCGTCTGCATGACCGTTCTTTCACAGGCAAGCTTCACCACATCCAACGGCAGCTTATATTCCTGCAGCCATTTTTTCATATAGGCTTCCTCTGCCGCCACAGGCATACGATTCTGCCCAAACGCCTGCAAAATAGAGCGGTAGCCGGTTTTCCGCAGCTCAATATATTCCGCTGCCTTTTCCACAGTATTCACGCCTTCCTCTGCCCAGCCGATAGCGACCTTTTCGATATAGCGCATACCGGTATGCCCGCTTGCGGTGCAATAGGAAAGCAGCAGCTCCCACAAAAGCGTCCCTGTGATTGACTCGTTCGCATGGTGCGTCCCCGTGACGAGCACCTTCGTGCAGCTCGATGCCCTCCATCGGCAGACCAAGCCAATCATAAAAGCTGAACAGCAGGCTCATATCCTGCTGCGAAAGCATTTTCCCCAGCTTTTTCTGCGCGGAATCAAATAATTTTCTGACCTTATCATTTTTTATGTAAAGTGCCAATTCTCTCGGAGAATAATCGGGGCGCACCGAGGAAACCAATGCAGGTCTTTCTGTTTCCTGCTTTTTCTCCTCCTGCAAATAGCCCTTGCCCTTCCAATAGCCCCAGAAATAGAGGACATCTGTTTCTGTAGCTTTCAGCCGTTCAGCCACCTTCTTCGCATCCTGCCCAACGGCTAATGTCATCAGATAAACCGACACATATAAGGGAGGTGCCTGCGGCAGCTCGGTTTCTATGAAGCTTTTACTTAAACGAATTTCTTCCGCCATGCGGCTTTCCTCCTTTCCTATCGGAATCTGTTATTTTCTGAACCTTTATTATACTATATTTCCTTTTAAAAAAACAGATACGCGGGCAGAAAAAATCTCCCTGTTTTGGAAACAGGGAGAAAATCGTCTGAGCCATTATTTATCATCATGGTCTTGCTTATTTCTGATATGGGCATTGAAATAATAAATGATGAAGCACAGCACAATCACCGTCAGCGCCATAACCACAATCGTACCGGAATCCTTAAAGCTGATAAAGATTGCCAGAAGCCCCAACAGCAGGCTGATGGTATACATAATCAATACCGCCTGTCTCTGGCTGAAGCCATGGTCAATCAGCTTATGATGCAGATGTCCTCTGTCCGCCTGCATGATGGGCTGATTTTTCGCCATACGGCGCAGCATTGCACAAATCGTATCAAACACAGGCAGTCCAACACAAAGCACGCTCACAATCAGCGCAAGCAGGGCATAGCCCTTGAATACACCGAGAATACTCGTTACCGCAAGCACAAAGCCAAGGAACGTAGAGCCTGTATCACCCATAAAGATTTCCGCAGGATTGAAGTTTCTGGGAAGGAAGCCCAAGCAAGCCCCCGCCAGTGCCGCCGTTAAGCCAACCGCCGTTGTGCTGCCTGTCATAATGCAGAGCACCATCAGGCTCATTGCCGCGATGGAGGTGACCCCTGCCGCCAGACCATCCAAACCGTCAATCAGATTTACCGCGTTCGTCACGCCGACAATCCAGACAAGCGTGATGGGGATACTGAATTTCTGCAAATATGCCGTTACAGGCCAAAGCACCACCTGAATCCGTGTGCCGGAAAAAATGACAATCAGCGCCGCCAGAATCTGCACGCAGAATTTCAGCTTTGCCGGCAGATTTTTCATATCATCCACTACGCCCAAGCCTGCAATCAGCAGTGCGCCAACAAGAAAGCCTGCAAATTGTCTGCTGTCCATACTTTTATCAAAATAATTCACCATCAGTACCGTAATTGTAAAGCCAAGCACGATGGCTACCCCACCCATACGGGGCATTGGTTTTTTATGCACACCTCTGTCCTTCGGATAATCAATTGCGCCGCATTTGACGGAAAGCCATTTTGCGAAGGGTGTCGTCACCAGAGTAATGGCGAAGGCACAGGCAAAGGCAGCAATATATAGTAACCAGTTATGTTCTACCAAAATCAATCTCTCCTCCCGGGAGTGGTTTTACTTCGTACCGAAGATGCGGTCGCCTGCGTCCCCCAGACCGGGTACGATATATCCATGCTCATTCAGACTGCCGTCATCATACGCCGCTGCATAAATATCCACATCGGGATGATTCTTCTGCAAACGCTCCACGCCCTCTGTTGCTGCCAGAATACACAGGAAAATAATATTTTTTACCCCTCTTGCCTTCAGAAAGCCGATTGCCGCATCTGCGGAACCGCCCGTTGCCAGCATAGGGTCTGTCAGAAATACGGTACGTTCTTCAATATCCAGAGGCAGCTTGCAGTAATATTCCACAGGCTCCAGTGTGGTTTCATCACGATACAAACCGATATGCCCGATTTTTGCCGCAGGCAGCAGGTTCAGAAGCCCATCTGTCATGCCAAGCCCTGCGCGCAGAATAGGAACCATCGCAAGCTTGGTATCAATGGTTTTGCAGGTTGCGGTCGCGATGGGTGTTTTTACCTGTACTTCCTTCAAGGGCAGATCTCTGGTTGCTTCATACAGAAGCAGAGAGGCTACCTCGCCGATAATCTCACGAAATTCCTTTGTGCCGGTCTGTTCATCTCTGAGCATTGCCATTTTGGTATGAATCAGAGGATGCTCGGATACAAATAATTTACTCATGCTTCTTCCCTCTCAATCTTCGATTTGTTTAATTCTTCTGATGTGACGCTCGTCATTGGAAAACGGTGTTTCCAGAAACGCCTTTACAATCTCCAGTGCCAGACCGGGCCCTGTTACTCGTGCGCCCAGCGCCAGAATATTTGCATCATTATGCTCTCTGGTTGCCTTTGCGGAGAACACATCGCCGCACAATGCACAGCGGATACCCTTTACCTTATTTGCCGCAATGGAAATACCGATGCCCGTGCCGCAAATCAGGATACCCTTTTCACATTCGCCTTCGGCAACTGCGTGTGCAACCTTTTTTGCATATTCGGGATAATCTACAGAGGCTTCGGAGTAAGTGCCGAAGTTCTTAAATGCAATTTTATTATCCTCCAGATATTTGATGACTTCCTTCATCAGGGGGTAACCGCCATGATCACAGCCCAATGCCAACATATCAAACACTCCTTTTTTCTTCTTTATTCCGCTTCTAATACCCGATAGCCTGCCGCCTTGTTCAGACGGTTCATAATCGCCATTCCCTCGCCTTTTTCGGAAAAGACCTCGGAATAAACCACATCCACCCCCAGAAAATCAAATTTCCGCAGGGTTTTGAAAAGATTTGCGCCGATTTCTTCGGGTTTTGCTCTGCTGCCCAGAGAAAGAATGATATCCGCATGATACAGCGCCTTTGTTTCTTCCGTTGCCATCACGCCGACCTTTTTGCCTGCCGCACGTTCCGCCGCCGCAAGCGCGTTAATCCTTTCTGCAACAGCCTTCTGTTCTCCCTTCACCAGAAAAACCTCTGCCTTGGGAGAATAATGCGTATATTTCATCCCCGGTGCTTTTGGTTTAAAATCCGCCGTGGGCTTGTGCAGGATTGCCGGATCAATTTCTACCTGCCCGACAACCTCCTCTATCATTTCCTTTGTCACCGCACCGGGACGCAGAATCATGGGGATTTCGTCCGAAACATCCACAATCGTGGATTCCAGTCCCCATTCTGCCGCTCCGCCGTCCACAATCATATCTATCTTCCCATTCAGATCATACTCCACATGGGAGGCTCTGGTGGGACTTGGCTTGCCTGAGGAATTGGCGCTCGGTGCCGCAATGGGCAGACCTGCCGCGCGGATAATCGCCCTCGCAACGGGGTGATTCGGAAAACGCACCGCTACGGTATCCAGACCGCCGGTTGCCTTCGCAGGGACAATATCCTTCTTCTTGAAAATCATCGTCAGCGGGCCGGGCCAGAAGGCATCCATCAACGCCTTTGCCTGCGGGGAAACCTCCGCAACAATGCGGTCTAATTCTTCTATTTCGGAAATATGCAGGATTAAGGGGTTGTCCGAGGGCCGCCCCTTCGCAAGATATATTTTTTCACAGGCTGCGCTGTCCAAGCCATTTCCGCCCAGACCGTAAACGGTTTCTGTAGGAAAAGCCACCAGACCGCCCTCCTGCAAAATTTTTGCAGCCGTCTGAATGACTTCTGCGGATGACGCTTGGCGCAGGTCAACCTTTGCCACAATCGTCTTCATAGCCTTACGCGTTTCTGCCGCAGCATTTTTTATATTTTTTACCGGAACCGCAGGGGCAGGGATCGTTACGACCGATTTTTTCGCCCTTTACGATGGTTTTGGATTTCTTCTGTTCCAGTGCAAAATGCTTTCTGGTTTCTGCGTCATAAATACCGTCCCACTGGGGCAGGTTGGACAGATGCTCTGCCTTATATTCAATCATCAGCTTATACAGCTTCTCAAAATCAATATTGATGCAAACCTTTGTGTCCTCTGCCAGAGTCTCCATATCAAAGGGTTCTTCCAGAGATGCGTTCAGACCGTCGATAAATGCAACAATCATTTCTGCTGTCATATCGAAACGTGCAGCCAGCTCTGCAATCGTGCCTTCCAGCTTTGTTACCTTTTCGCCGAGGATATATTCATAGATTTTCTGTTCCTTGGGCAGATATTCCTCCCAAACCGCTTCAATGCTGCGGCCTTCCTGAGAAAATGCCTTCTTCATCCAATCTTCATACAAGCTCAT
>OIWV01001965.1_pt1 | contig 16151 bp, 13 predicted proteins | sample 1587751 | NCBI WGS metagenome assembly OIWV01 (sample SAMEA3888913, study PRJEB22519) | human gut metagenome | biome: human gut; feature: human-associated habitat; material: faeces | place: Denmark | collected 2010
CGGTTCTTTCCTTCGTCGATGGCGATACGATCCGCATTATGACCTCCTCCCAGGACCACAAGCGGGCGCTGGACGGCGATCAGGGCTTAAATACAGGCGGTATGGGAACCTTCTCACCAAGCCCGTTCTACACAAAAGAAGTAGATGAATTCTGTAAAAAGTACATCTATCAGCCGTCGGTTGATGCGATGAAGAAAGAAGGACGTACTTTCAAGGGCATCATTTTCTTCGGTCTGATGCTGACCGCGGATGGCCCGAAGGTGCTGGAATACAATGCCCGTTTCGGCGATCCGGAGACACAGGTTGTCCTGCCGCGCATGAAGAATGATATCGTGGAAGTCTTTGAGGCATGTATCGACGGAACCCTGAATCAGATTGAACTTGAATTTGAGGATAATGCAGCAGTCTGCGTCGTTCTGGCGTCGGACGGCTACCCGGTGAAATATGAAAAGGGCTTCAAGATTCACGGCCTGGAGAAGTTCAAGGACGCAGACGGATACTATGTATTCCACGCGGGCACGAAGTTTGATGAGGACGGCGACATCGTGACAAACGGCGGTCGAGTGCTGGGCGTTACTGCAAAGGGCAAAGACCTGAAAGAGGCGCGCGCCAATGCATACAAGGCGACCGAGTGGATCGATTTCGCTAACAAATATATGCGCCATGATATCGGGCATGCGATTGATGAGGCGTAGGGGAAGCGAAAGCGATATAGTTTTTCCAATCAATGCCCAGCTGCAACGAGTATTCCGTTTGTCGTATTTGCGGGACTCATTGCCTTCCTTATCACGAGAAAGGTACGGAACCGCTGCATTTACGAGAAAACAGTAAAGTGCACATATAAGAGGCGCGGAGTGGGAAACTGTAAGACCTGCCAATCCTTCTATAAGAGAGGTGTGACATCGGAAGATAAGAAGGGCTTCGAGAAATTCAAAGAAGAGAAATAACGAAAAATGCCGGGTAAGACGACGATTCTTATCCGGCGTTTTTGCATATGTTTTTTCTTCCTCTTTCTTTTTTATAAAAAATGTGAGACAATAAAAGAAAACAGAAGTTCTAAAAAAGTAAAAGCGGGAGGATTTTATGGAAAAAAAATTAAAACTTCCGGTTGGAATTGATGGATTCGAAAAGATACGTCGAAATGGTTTTTACTATATCGACAAAACAAAATTAATCGAACAGTTATTTTTAAATTGGGGTGAAGTGAATCTTTTCACACGCCCGCGCCGATTCGGAAAGACCCTCAACATGAGTATGCTGAAGAGCTTTTTCGAAATCGGAACGGATACATCACTGTTTGATGGGCTGTATATTTCTGAGAATAAGGAACTGTGCGAGCAGCATCAGGGGCAGTATCCAGTCATTTTTCTTTCTCTAAAAAATGTCGAAGGCAATGACTTCGAGAGTGCAAAGTATCAAATGATGGAATTGATCTCAAAGGAAGCTATACGGCATAACATTCTCCGAAAAAGCGAAGCATTGGATGAAAATGCGAAAAATGGATATGAAGCACTGACCACATTTTCAGGCGGGCGATATCAAATGACGGAGGAATCACTGCTTGGCTCATTAGAGAGGCTTTCAGAATTATTATCTATGCATTATCATAAGAAAACCGTCATCCTTATTGATGAATATGATGTTCCATTAGATAAGGCCTTCCAACATGGTTATTATAAGGACATGGTTTCGCTTATCAGGATGATGTTCGGGAAGGCGCTGAAAAGCAATTCTGCACTTGCATTCGCGGTATTGACCGGCTGCCTTCGTGTTTCGAAAGAAAGTATCTTTACAGGTCTCAACAATTTCAAGATCCTGTCGATCACGGATACGCGTTTTGACGAACAGTTCGGTTTTACAGATACGGAAGTACGGAAACTGCTTTTAGATTATTATCTGGAGGATCGCTTCGAAGAAGTGAAGGAGTGGTACGATGGCTATCGCTTCGGAAATGCAGATGTTTACTGTCCATGGGATGTAATAAATTTTGTGGATCGCGCGAAGGATGACAAAGAAGCGAAACCGGAGGCGTACTGGATCAACACGAGCGGAAATGACCTCGTAAAGCGTTTTATCGATAAAGCAAATAAAACAACGAAGAATGAAATTGAGCGCCTGATCAACGGTGAAGCCATCGAAAAGGAGCTTCGCCTGGATCTCACGTATGAAGAGGTCGATCAGAGCATTGAGAATCTATGGAGTGTACTTTTTACGACCGGGTATTTGACACAGAGTGGAAGAAATGAAAACGGAGCTTATCGGCTGATTATTCCAAACCGGGAAGTACGAGAAGTCTTTCGTCTTCAAATTAACGAGTGGTTTAAAAAGTCAATCTTCAGTAACACGGAGCGTCTAACAGCATTCTGGAAGGCTTTTGAAGAAGGAGACACCGAAGGTGTCGAGCAGTATTTAAACCGCGTACTCAGTAATTCCATCAGCGTATTTGATACAAAGGCAAGGAAAGAAGAAAAAGAAAGCTCTTATCATAACCTTCTCGTCGGGATCCTGACCGGTAATGCAGACTGGCTTGTAAAGTCAAACGTCGAAGCCGGAGAAGGATTTGCAGATATCATCGTAGAAACGGATGATCCAGATGCGGGAATCGTCGCAGAGCTAAAATATACGAAAAACTTTGACGATATGAAGATGACTTGTCAAAAGGCTATTGATCAGATCCAGGATCGCCGTTATCAGGAATATCTTCTGAATGATGATCGGAAGGACATCCGGCTGTATGGTATTACCTTCTGTAAGAAACGGTGCTGTGCAATCAGTGAAAAACTGTGAGATGTTGAGGCTTGTGATGATCGTGCGATCACTTTGTATTTTTTTTCAAAAATACGTATCTGAAAAACAGATCACCCTTTAAATCATTATCTGTATGTGAGATAATAAGATTATAAGAAAAACAAAAATACTCAAAAGGGAGAAATGAATATGAAGCAAAAAAGCAAGTTAATCGCATTATCCGCTGTTGTGATGTCGATGTCGATGAGCATGTCGATATTTGCGGATAATCCAGTTGGATGGAAGCAGACGAATGGCACATGGCAGTATGTAAAAGATGCTTCCGGATCCGTTTATTCAAATGGATGGCAGTGGATCGATGGCAAATGCTATTATTTCGATGCAAACGGAAACATGCTTTCCAATACGTCAACTCCGGACGGATACTACGTTAATGGAGACGGACAGTGGGTATATCAGAACGTAGTACAGACAAAAGAACAGTACGATAAAGAAAAGCAGCATGGTTTTGGCGAAAAGCAGTCCGGTGGCTGGATGTGGATCGATGCAGATGGAGATGGCACACGGGAATGCTATTACTTCGACACAAACGACGGTCACATGTACGTAAGCACCACTACGCCAGACGGATACACCGTCAATGAAAAAGGTCAGTGGACAGAGAACGGTATTGTCCAGACAAAGACAAGAACAAATATTACGAATACGCAGACAAACGAAAATGCGGATAATATTCCAGCATATGATCCGGCTGGATACCTTCCAAATGGATTAAGCAAGACCGCGTTCCTTATGGCGAATAACACGAGAGATCAGAACAAGGTCTATGGAGAAATACGGGTTGTTACGCCGGATGAATATTACACCTACATTGCGAGAATCGAAGCTGGAGAAATTGAACCAGGTGCGCTTCGTGGAACAAACACTGGTCTTACTGTTTATTACAAAAATGGATTCTGCGTATATTACCCTAAAAAGGGAACAAATACGAGTAAAACCGTGAGTACGGAAAAACCGTATGGTGGTGCAGAATATTACCCAGGAACACTTATTTATAAATATTTCAACGGGACAAAGGATACAGATGCTATAAAGTCAATTTTCAAGGCGCATGGTGCAACCGACAGAAATACTATTCGCCCTGGCGCATGTGATGGTCTTATGCCACACTCTACATTGTATTGGGCAACATATGAAAACTTTCCAGCAAATGTACAATTAACAGGCGGTGGCTATGATGAATATGACCGAAACTTTAATCTTGTAGCTACAACAAGAACGGAAGATCAGCAAGAAAATGATATGATTCGACAGCAGTACGGATTTTAAAACAAAATTTTAAGAGGCAGGCGGAAACGTCCGCCTCTTTTTTTATATCCAAATATAATCACTCAGCATATTCAAAATACGCAAAAAACACAATTTACACAACATATAATAATTAGGATAACACCGGAAAAAGAACGGGGGCAGACAATGATAAAACAAAGAAAGAAAATAGCGGCGATGCTTGTGGCAAGTATGATTCTTGTGACAAGCCTGCCAAATACAGCAGAAGCGTTTAGTAAGTAATTGATGTTGTGGCTGGAGAACCTTTCGATGAGTCTTTAGGCTCCAGCACAAGAAAAGAGCCCTTATATAATGATTGTCTGGATTTTGGAAAAAAATGCTTTTGAAAAACATATTAAAAACATTCAATCGTGCTATAATAAAAAGAAAAGATGATCTGTTTTCATGCAATTGAAAGGAGGACAACGCAATGGCTAACAAATATGCAGGAACCCAGACGGAAAAGAACCTGAGGGAGGCTTTTTCCGGCGAATCAGAGGCGAGAAATAAATATACCTATTTTGCATCCAAGGCAAAAAAAGAGGGATTTGAGCAGATTTCCGCCCTTTTTTTAAAGACCGCAGACAATGAGAAAGAACACGCAAAGATGTGGTTTAAGGAATTAGACGGTCTGGGAAATACCGCAGAGAATCTGGCATCTGCTGCAGACGGCGAGAATTATGAGTGGACAGATATGTATGATGGATTTGCCAAGACGGCTGAGGAAGAGGGCTTTCCGGAGCTGGCAGCGAAATTCCGTATGGTAGCGGAGATCGAAAAACATCATGAAGAGCGCTACCGTGCTCTGCTTCATAATGTGGAAGCGCAGGAAGTATTTAAGAAGAGCGAAGTGAAGGTATGGGAATGCCGCAACTGCGGTCATATCGTAGTAGGCGAGAAAGCACCGGAAGTTTGTCCGGTATGCGCGCATCCGCAGGCTTATTTCGAGGTTCATGCGGAGAATTACTAAATCTGGGGACTCAATCGTGGAAGCAGATGCCTTTTGTGGGAATGTGAGACGCAAGAGGTAATTCTGTATTTGGTATGTGATTGAGTATAAGTAATGTGAGTTAGAGTGGATATGCCATGGACGGCGAGGATCGGATGGATTTGCTGGTCAGTCAGCTGGGGGCACTTTCGGAAACGATGAGACGTCAGCTGGGGGTGCTGCCGATTCCTTATTGTGTATAAAAAAGGAAGATGCATCATATAAAAGATACGAAAATTAAGCAGGATGTTTTGGATCCGTTCATATGAGATCGTCTTTTTTATCATTCGCACCAGATGTTTCGGAGGAACAATGTCAGGCAGAGCATTGGATCGATGTAGAAAATGTGTCAGAATCAGTAAAAATGACGCCGGAAGAAATTGAAAATTTGAATACACGGATTTTACGGACATCTGGAACGGAAATGCATGATTTGAAAAAGGAAGCCTTTGCCAAAGAAGAGAGAGTTGTTTATGATAAATGGTGTGGAAATTTCTTATCATTTGGGATACAGGGGATAAATTGGACTGTGCGTGATGTTCAAAATTGCGTGAATAAAAATGTTCCTATCAAATATGGAATCGCGACCTCACAGGGGTTGATCAAACAGTTTCCGATGGAGACTTTTTTAGCCGATGAGGAGGATCCATCCGATCCGGAGTGGGATGAGGCAGCACTTTGTCTCTGTATGGTCGGGGAACCGCTTTTGATTTTGGGTTCGGTGCAGGAGGAGAGTTATCTGTATGTCCGAAATGAATGCAGCGAGGGCTGGATATCGGCAGAGTCGGTAGCAGTCTGTCGGAACCGGGCGGAATGGCTGATGGCGGCATTTCCGATCCATCCGTTAGTAGTGACCGGGGATATGGTCTGGCTGGAAGCAAGTGCAGTCTATCCGGGAACCAGTGCGTACCGGCTTCGGATGGGGACGGTGTTGGAATTGTGCGTGGAAGAAGGAATCCCAGAGATAAAAGAAACAAACAGAATAAAAGGGACAGGAGCGGTAATAGAGACAACAGAAGCACAGGCAGAACAGAGGGTACAGAACAGACTGTCTTGGAATAATTACATCGTCTGGCTTCCATGCCGCGCTCCGGATGGCAGTTTCTTCCGGCAAAAAGGATTGATTCCGATGAGCCGGGACGTATCGGTGGGATATTTGAGCTTGACAAATGAGGAGATTATTAAACAGGCGTTCAAGTGTCTGGGAGACCGCTACGGCTGGGGGGGAATGCTGGAGAGCCGGGATTGTTCTTCCTATATCCGGGAAGTGTACCGCTGTTTTGGATGGATCCTGCCTCGCAATACGACCGGGCAGTTGCAGATGCCAGTTCGAAAAATAGAGCTGGCGGGGCGGCGCTGCTCAGAAAAAAAGCAGATTTTAGAGGTATTAGAACCGGGCACACTTCTATATTTTCCGGGACATGTGATGATGTATCTGGGATATGAGAATGGCAATTTTTATGTCATAAACGATGTGAGCAGGCTGGTAAAAGAAGGAGAAACGATGCCGGTGCGTGTACGATCGGTGATTGTCAACACGCTGGCAGTCAGGCGTCCCAATCTGCGGACTTGGATGGAGGAGCTGACGCTTGCTTTGATTCCTTGGGAAACATGAAGCGTACAGCAGATAGAAAAAGGGAGAAAAAGAGAGATGAAGATAATTGTATGTGTGGATAATCAGAACGGCATGATGTTCAATCACAGACGGCAGAGCCAGGACCGCGTGCTTAGAAAGCGTATTCTGGAGCTGACAGGTGGGAAAAAACTGTGGATGAATGCATACAGCCAGAAACAGTTTTTACAGGTGAATGGAAATATGCCGAAAGAACAGGAACAATCCGGGCAACTGGGGCAATCCGGGCAGATTCAGGCAGATGAAGCGTTTTTGGAAAAGGCGGGGCCGGGAGAGTACTGTTTTGTCGAGGACAAGGATGTTGTTCCGTATGAGAGCCGGATCGAAGAAGTGATTCTTTGTCATTGGAACCGGGATTATCCGGCAGATATGTATTTTAAGATGGATCTGGGCAGCTGGAAGCTGGCAGAAACGCAGGAATATGCGGGTTCCTCGCATGAGAAAATCACAGAAGAGCGGTATGTGCGCAGGTAAAAAATATGCACAAAAAGTAAGTACAATATAAAAGAGTAAGAAAAACATAAAAAACAAGTCAAATATAAAAAAGAGCCAGTTCTGCACCTGAAAATCAGGCGCCAGAACGCGCAAATCTACATGGCTCTGAAAGGGATAGGCTTAAACGGAAAGGCAGAAATTCATATGAGAAAATTGAAAATGTGGCTTCTGGGGCTGGCTGCAGCGGCGATGCTGTCTGTTTCAGCGTGCGCGCAGGAGATTCCAGAGGGAAGTCTGAATGGAAACGGAAGTGTCAGCGCGGAGGAAAATCAGGCGGAAAGTGCGGACGGAGATTCGCAGGCGGTGTCATCGTCAGAAAATGGTGGAAACCGTGTATCTTCTGCTTCGGGAACGTCATTTAATCTGGCGGATGTACCGGCATATTCCGGTCAGCCGTATGTGGCGGTCAATGGAAATGTGCCGTATTTTACCGATGCGGACCTGACGGATGTATCATTTGAGAGTTACAGTGATCTGGACAGCCTGGGGCGCTGCGGCGTGGCATATGCTTCGGTTTCGCAGGATACGATGCCGACGGAGAAGCGCGGCTCGATCGGGGAAGTCAAGCCGACGGGCTGGCATACGGCGAAGTATGACAATGTGGATGGAAAGTATCTCTATAACCGTTGTCATCTGATCGGCTACCAGCTCACGGCGGAGAATGCCAATGTCAAAAACCTGATTACCGGAACCCGCTATCTGAACGTACAGGGAATGCTGCCATTTGAAAATCTGACAGCTGATTACGTGAAAGAAACCGGAAATCATGTCATGTACCGCGTGACACCGGTTTTTGAGGGCAATAATCTGGTTGCCTCCGGCGTCCTGATGGAGGCGGAATCCGTCGAGGATCAGGGCGAGGGAGTGCTGTTCTGCGTGTACGTCTATAATGTCCAGCCGGGTATTGCGATCGATTATGCGACAGGAGAAAGCTGGGCGGACGGTTCTGGAAGTGCGGGAAGCACAGCCGGACAGGGAACGGCTGGAAATGGCAGCAGCCAGAATCAATCGGCTGGATCGGGAGCAGCTGGTTCGTCGGGAGGCGGCGCTGGATCCTCTGGAAGCAGCGCGACGGTTCAGACCTACATTCTCAATACCAACTCGAAAAAATTTCATCTTCCAAGCTGCACATCTGTCACCCAGATGAAGGCGGCAAACCGGCAGGAATTTACCGGTACGCGCGATGAAGTGATTGCAGATGGATATGAACCGTGTAAGAACTGCAATCCCTGATAAAACAGGGATGCAAAGTGTCTCGTTTGTGCTGTGTATGGAAAGAATCGGATGAGAACACGGTTAAGGGAGTTTCTTTGAAATAAGAATATGATTAAAGATGCATTTTCTTCCGGAACAGATCTGCAATAATCTGGGCTGTTTCAGGTGCGCCGTAGTCGTTGGATTTGATACATAAATCGTAGTTCTTGATATTGCCCCAGTCAGTCTGCGTAAAATGTCTGCAGTGAACGGAGCGTTCATGATTTACTTTTTTGATAATTGTAGGCAGGTGCAGCGATCGATTCAGTGGCAGGTGTCACATCCTCTATTTCTTTTAGGGACTTATTTCACAGCCCCTTTCACGTAAATGTGCATGGCTCGTAGCGTTCACAAATTCTTCACAAAAAAATAGCACTCACCTATTGACAGTGCTAATAAGAAGTGCTATAACATAGCCAGAACGAAGGAAAAGGAAGAAAAGAAAAGTTCCCAGACCGTCCCGGTTCCGAAAATGTTGGTAAATAAACATAATGAAATGAAGTTAGAAAAGGAGAGATGACTTATGTTAATGCCGAGTATTTTTGGAGAAAATTTGTTTGATGATTTCTTTAATGATTTTCCGTTTTATGATGATAATGCCGGACAGAAGATAGAGAAAAAGCTGTATGGACGCCATGGACAGAACCTGATGAAGACCGATATCAAGGAAATGGAAGATGGCTATGAGCTGGAGATGGATCTGCCGGGATTTAAGAAAGAAGAGATTTCGATTTCTCTGGAAGATGGTAATCTGACGATTCAGGCTGCGAAGGGACTGGATGAGGACGAGAAGGAGAAAAAGACCGGTCGTTACATCCGCAGAGAGCGTTACGCAGGTTCCTGTGCGAGAAGCTTTTATGTCGGTGATGATATAACCGAGGAAGATATCAAGGCGGAATTTAAGCATGGTATTTTGAAGATTTTTGTTCCGAAGAAAGAAGCAAAACCGGAAGTCGAGCAGAAAAAATATATTGCGATTGAAGGATAATGTAGAAGAAGCAGTCAGCCGGATTGATGGATGCAGTTGTCTGGCTGTAACATAGAAAAGAGCGCTGCGGCACTCATGGAGCAGTTTTACCAGAAATGGAAAGCCGGTTTGTGAGTGTTGCGGCGCTCTTTTTCACTATTTTATCTCTGATTAGTAGTTAATAGCTGTGATACCGATAGATCCCTCTTTGTCCAGACCAAAGGTAACTGCCGGTTTACCGGATGGATCGCCTACGATGAAACCTGCCTTGGTCAGTTCGGTGGAAGAAACATCGGCTGTCTTGACTGCCTCAATCAGCGCGTCGGTAAATACTTTGTCTGCGTCGAGAGCCATAAATTCAGTTCTGTTATTTACGACAATCCCGTCATCGATGCCGATGTAGGACGGATAGACAAGCAGCTCGGCTAAATCGTTCATATTTTTATTGGCGATGATGCTTTGAAGGGATCTGGCAAAACCACGGTAAAGTTCTGTGATTTCTTTTTCGCTCAGAGTCTCGTCTTCTGCATGATCTGCATCCGTTGTCTGGGCGGTTTCTTTTTCTCCGGCAGTAGTTGTTTCGCTGGCATCGTTGCTTTCTGCTGATGTATCGTTTTCCTGTGTGGATTCAGCAGCAGTTGTTTCAGCCGTGGTTGTTTCAGACGGCTGGCTGGAGCAGGCGGTCATGCTGGCGGCTGCGATGAGAGTGGAAACCATCAAGGTATAAATTGATTTTCTCATAATTTCCTCCATTTGTAATCAATGGACTCCCGGAAGCTTTCTGTGCTTAATGTTGTGAGATGATTTGCAGGAAAGACTCCGAGAGTACCTATCAATAAGGTATGGACAGTAGGTGTCCTCTGCCTGTATGTTTTGTTGATATGATTATCATATCATAAGGCGATGGGAATGTATATGAGGTTTAATGTAATGCGTTTAAATCCGCTTTTTTAGCCTTTTATTTTTTATAGAAACAATTCCCACCAACCACCTGATAGCTGGAGTAGCTGTCGTAGTTTGCTGATTTGGTCGAGGTAAAATAAAGGTAGTCGCCTATCTGATTCGCCCCGGCGAGCGCTGCCTTTGCCGCCTTGGTGGCAGTAGAGGACGGTCCTCTATCGAGATATTTGTCAAGCAGGCCGGAGGTCGCGCCTGGGAACTGTCCGTCCGCGTAGATGACGCTGGAGATGGATTTGCCCCATTTGCCAGATTTGACGCGGTTGACGATCAGACTTCCGACTGCCAGATAGCTTTCATAGGATCCGCCGTTGGCTTCCATCGTGAGGCAGGCGGAGAGCAGATAAACGTCGCTCTCGGAGGCGGAGATCACGTAGGATGATTTAGCGGCTGGTGCAGCCGTACTCTTTTTCGAAGAGCTTCCAGAATTTCCAGATTTTCCCGAAGTCTGGGAGGAACCTTTAGCCGCGTTTGCTTCTGCCTGCGATTTTGCGGCTGCAATCTGGGCCTCCTCGGCGGCTCTGGATGCCTGCTCAGCTTCTTCAGCAGCCTGCCGTGCCGCCTCCAGCGCTGCCATCTCAGCCTCAATGCTGATTGCGCGTCCTGGCTTGACGCTGATTGTGACATAATCAGAAGAAACGTAACCGGAGGTGTCAACGGAAAGCTGGATTTTGACCCATCCAGTTTCCTGACTCAGTACAGGATAGTAGTCTTCCGCGGCAGCCAGACCGACGATGGCAGAATCCGTGCTGGCTTCCTCACGTACATGGAGTGTCTGTGTGCTGACGGTAGCGATATAGAGACCAAGCTCTTTGGCGAGCGGCTTGATATCATCGCCAAATACAAGATAATCGTCCTTGAGCCATCCCTCCAGCCCACCGGAGCGGATTTTTGTCCAGCCATTTTTGCGTTTTAAAATGGTACCGCCGCCTCCGCGGAAGCAGGTGCCGAGTACCTTGCCATCTGTATCTGGTTTTTCTCTCAGGTTCAGCGCATCATCCACATTGGCGACCGCCAGATTTTCATACGGATCGACCGGCTTTTCTTCTTTGATTTTGGCTTTCGCCGTACTTTTAGCATCGGTGCCGGTCTGATGACTGTTTTTTAAGGTGCTGGAAGAAGCGATGGAAGGATCAGAGCCTGCTTTGTTCCTCTTATCAGAAGGTTTAGAGAGGCATAGAAATGCCAGCAGAGCCGCCCCGGCCACAATAAAAAGGATCAGGAAATAGATCGCCATCATTGTTTTATCCATTTTTTTGCGCCTGGAAGAAGCAGGTTTCAAAGGGGAATCGTTCATATCGTATATCCTTTCTGATATAAAAACATCTTGGAAATATTACAAAGATATTACAAAATTCTTCATTTACTATAGCAAATGGGGAAATCCTTGTCAACAAAGGGGGATTTTACGATTAGAAGAGGAGATGAAACTGAGTAAAAATGATGTTTTTGGAAACACTATTCCATCAGTGACAGCAATCGTTTCGCCGGAATTCACACGAAACAATCAATCAAAAACAATCATAAAAAATCAAAATTGTGCAATATAACCCAAAAAGAGGCAGCATGTTTGTGAATAAGTTTGATTGATTTTGAATGAAAATGATTTTATAATACAGTCAGAATCAATCAAGATAAGAAAGGAATGAAGGCTTATGATTTATACGGTAACCTTTAATCCATCGTTAGATTATATTGTGTCAGTGAGCGATTTTAAGCTCGGACTGACCAACCGGACGGATTCGGAGCTTTTGCTTCCGGGCGGAAAGGGAATCAATGTTTCGACGGTCCTTCAAAACCTTGGAATTGCCAATACGGCATTTGGCTTTACTGCCGGGTTTGTCGGCGAGGAGGTTCGGAAGGAAGTGGAGCAGCTGGGCGTGAAAGCCGAGTTTATTTCCCTGGATGAGGGAGTCTCCCGCATCAACCTGAAGCTGAAATCCATCGACGGGACTGAGATCAACGGTCGGGGACCGAAGATTCCGCGGGAAGCGGTGGATGCGCTGACGGCCGAGCCGGTGACGGATCCCGTGCAGAAGACCATCGTCCGCAAAGTGGCCGAGTTCGTGGCCCTCGTCCGGGGGCTGTCGTTGGCCCGGGCCGAAAAGGGGCTGTACGACCTGGGACTCGAAATTGCGACCCGTTCGGGTATCATCGGCGCTTACCGGGCCGAGAACACCCCTGAGGCGACCAGTGCGCTGGACAATATCGAGGAGCTGCTCAACTCGATGCAGCTCTTCAACGAGCAGCGCGAGGCCGAGATCCGGGCCGGGGAACGTCAGCAAGAGGAGCGGGCTACGATCGAGGAGTGGCTGCAGGGGGTGATGCTGATGACCGATATGGACAAGGATGATCCCCAGGACCGCAACAAGGTGACGTTGATGACCGTACATTCGGCCAAAGGGCTGGAATACAAATTCGTGTATATCGTCGGATTGGAAGAGAACCTCTTCCCGTCGCAGCGGGCCGTGGAGTCGCCCGACGGTTTCGAGGAGGAGCGGCGGCTCTTTTACGTGGCGCTGACCCGGGCCAAGGAGTTGGCTACGCTCTCCTATGCCGAGATGCGTTTCAAGTGGGGCAATATGGAGTTCTCGCGTCCGAGCTGCTTTCTGCGCGAGATCGACAGCCGTTACCTGGAAACGGATGCGATGCAGGAGGAGCGGGAACCCGTCCGCCGCTCGGCCGGGCGGGGAGAGGGCTCCTCGGCGCTCGACGAGCTGCGCCGCCGTTTCGACTACCGCTACCAGCAGAAGCCTGCGGCGGGTGGTTCGCAGGCCGGGGCGCGTTTCGGCGGAGGTTCGTCCGCCGGGGTAAAATCGGAGGCGCAGCGTCCCGTTGTTGTCCAGCCGACCCGTTCGACGGCCGGGATGCGCAGCGTGGGTGTCCGTCAGGGCGAGTCGTCGCTGGTCGAGGGAGCTGCGCCCGTATCGTGCGGCGATTATGCGGTCGGCGACCGGGTGTCGCACCTGAAGTTCGGCGCGGGGGTCATCCGCCGCATCGAAACCCTGGCGTCGGATCACAAGCTGGTGGTCGAATTTTCCGGATACGGGGAGAAAACCCTGCTGGCCAAATTCGCCAAACTGACCAAATTATAGGAAATCCGCCGGAAGGATTCCGGCTTAAAACAGGAAGACAATGACTTTGAAGGAGCGTTATGCGGGGGTGATCGCGTGGTTCGAGGAGCACATGCCCGTCGCCGAGAGCGAGCTTGCGTACGGCTCGCCGTATGAGTTGCTGGTGGCCGTGATCCTGTCGGCCCAGTGCACGGACAAGCGGGTCAATATGACTACGCCGGCCCTGTTCGAGGCTTTCCCTACACCGCAGGCTATGGCTGCCGCGACTCCCGAGCAGATCTATCCCTACATCAAGAGCATCTCCTATCCCAACAACAAGGCGAAAAACCTGGCGGGCATGGCCCGCATGCTCTGCGAGGAGTTCGGCGGCGAAGTACCGAGCGATCTGAAGGAGCTGCAACGTCTGCCCGGCGTGGGACGCAAGACGGCCAATGTCGTGGGCGCCGTGATCTGGCAGAAGGAGGTGATGCCCGTCGATACCCACGTATTTCGGGTTTCGAACCGTATCGGACTCACGAACCGGTCGAAAACGCCCCTGCAGACCGAGCTGACCCTCGAAAAATACATCCCTTCCCACCTGCTGCCGACGGCTCACCACTGGCTGATTCTGCACGGACGCTATGTCTGCACGGCCCGGGCGCCGAAATGCGCCGAGTGCGGGGTTTCGACCTGGTGCCGCAAATATGCCGAAGACAATAAACGATCTAAAACCGAATGATTATGAAGAGATTTTACCATGCGATTCTCGCTTGCGGAGTGTTTGCCGCAGTAGTTGCGGCCGTCTCGTGTACCAAGGATGCGACCGGCGGCGGAGGCGGCGGTTACAACGGGGAGCCGGAGGTGAATCACGATATGGACGGGATCCTGCGGCGCAACTACTTGTGGAACGAGGAGTATGCGACACTTTCGCCCGATTTCGGCCTGCCTTACGACGAGTTTCTCGACGGCGTGCTTATGCGTATGAGAACCAACGACCTGGACAAGAAGTTCCGTAACGGGAGATGGCAGCTCTATTCCAACATCCAGCGCCTCTCTCCGGTGAGCCGGACGGCCTTGTCTGCGGATATCGACAGTCAGTTCCCGAAGGAGCCCGTTTACGGGTTCGGCATCGTTTCTCTGGCGATTATCTCATATACCGATAATGGCGGTGCGGAAACGGGGCAGTACGGTTTTGCCGTTATGGCCGTGTACCCCGACTCTCCGATGGCGAGGGCGGGTCTCGGGCGCGGAACGATCATCAACCAGGTCGATGGACAGTGGATCACTGCCGGGAACTTGAATACGGTCTATTCCAAACTGCTCGCACCGAACGGCGCCGCGACGCTCTCCGTGGCGGATAATCAGGGCGGTTTCGGCGTGTCGGAGCATAAGCTGACGGCGGAGTTGATATACGAAAATCCGGTGCTGTACCGCGACGTGCTCGAATACGGGGAGCACAAGATCGGCTACTTGGTGTATGCCAGTTTCGATGCGGCTTTCGACGGCGAATTGCTGGATGCGCTACAAGCGTTCAAGGATGCGGGCATCAACGACTTGATCCTCGACCTGCGCCTGAACGGTGGAGGATATGTGATGTCTTCCCGGATGCTCGCCTCCTGCATCGCCGGTGCCCGGTGCGAAGGGCAGGTGTTCCAGTATTACCGTTATAACGATGCGCGAATGGAATACCCTGAAATGACGGCGGCGGAGACCGGGCAGGCTTACGACGAGTCGAAAGAGCGTTTTTACGAGGAGTTCATCTACGGCGATTACCGGGGAGCCGACCTGCGCGGGTATGCGCTGGATCTTCCTCGGCTGTATGTCATCGTCTCTTCCGGTACGGCTTCGGCGAGCGAAGCCGTTGTCAATGCTTTGCGGGGAATCGGACTCGAAGTGGTGCTGGTCGGGCAGAAGACCAACGGCAAAAATGTGGGGATGGAGGGTGTCTATCTGGAGGATGGAGCGTACGAATACCTCTTCATGCCGGTCTCTTTCCAGGGATATAACGCCCGGCTCGAAACGGTGGACCCGAACGGTCTTGCGCCGGATGCTTTGAAGGGAGATTGGAACAACGGATACGAGGAGTTCGGCAGTTTGGACGACCCCTGTCTCGAGTATGCGGTGACGAGCATCACCGGGCAATCCGTCCGCTCTTCCGAGTCCGCAGCGCAGAGGAGACCGGGCGTGCGGTTGGTCGAAGGCCTCTCTTTGCCCGAAATATCCTGCCGGCCGGAGGGTATGATCCTGCTGCCGCCGGACGCTGTCCGGAAAGATTGAACATCCGCTCCACGATCGGTTTCGGAACGGAGAAACGCCCCGGAACGGGTGCGGATTTGATATTTAACGGATAAAATCGTATCTTTGCATCAATAATGGTTTCTCAAGAAGATATAGAACGGCTGCGCGAATTGCTTGCCCGGCCTGCGCAGAATATCGTGATCGTGTCGCACACGAATCCCGACGGGGATGCCGTGGGCTCTTCGCTGGCGTGGCGCGAGGCGTTGCTGGAGATGGGGCATCGCGTCACTTGTATCGTGCCCAACAAATACCCCTATTTTTTGGACTGGATGACGGGTATCGAGAACCTGGTGCTTTTCAAGACGGACGAAGCGGGAGTCGCCCGCCGTGCGGTGGAGGAGTCGGACCTGATCTTTTTCCTGGACTTCAACGCCGTATCCCGTCTGGAGGGGTTGAGCGAGGTGATCGAATCCAATATGACGGCCAGGC
>OIWV01001981.1_pt1 | contig 16080 bp, 12 predicted proteins | sample 1587751 | NCBI WGS metagenome assembly OIWV01 (sample SAMEA3888913, study PRJEB22519) | human gut metagenome | biome: human gut; feature: human-associated habitat; material: faeces | place: Denmark | collected 2010
GAGAAGAACGGCGTTGTGAGCAGCAGCTCCATCACGGCCATGAGCGATGCGACTGCCGCGAGCATGGCGATCAGTACGAGCGTCTCCTTCGTCATGGCGACCTGATCTGTCGGCGCGAGCGTCAGATCAAGGCCGATGGTATCGGAGAACCATGTCAGCGCCGTGGCGAGACCATGCGCGTTGTGGGTCGTAAGACGGTGGTTGGTGTTCAGCAGCTCCATGCGGCGGGCGGTGCCGTCTTCGAAGCTTCCATAGGTCGTGTTCCACGCGGCCTCGTCCGCGGTGCAGCCGAGGAACTCCGTGCGCAGATCGCTTTTCAGCAGCTCGTCGTCCACGACGTTTTTGTAGTCGCGGAAATAGCTGAATTCATCGTATTTTGCCTGCAGGAGCAGGACGTTGTTGAAGTGGATGTTCTCCGCGTCATACGCGCTGTCGCGGAACAGCTCACCGCACTGCAAGACGACGGCCTTCGGTTCTACGTCCGTGCCGCAGAAATTCGCGGCGACCGACCACGAGGACCAGGTGCCCATCGAGTGGCCGCTGATCGCAAGACGCGCGGGATCGACATTGTCCATGGCCGCCAGCAGCGCGTAGGCACAGCTGCCGCCCGCGGAGCTGTCTGTCATGGAATTGCCGTCGGCGTCGGTCGTATAATGCTTGTCGAAAAAGCTGAGGTTGGAAAAGTTCATCATGACCTTGTAGCGGGTCTGGCCGCCGATGGTCTTGAACGTGCCGTCCTCGACGCTGTCCTCGCCGTAGTTGACCGTGACCTTGTGATTGACGTAGCCGCGGTTGATCAGTCCGGCTGTCGTCGAGCCGTGGCCGTATTCGTCCAGACACAGGACCACCGCGCCGCGGCGGGCCAGATTGGTGGCGTAGGCCGCGCAGGTCTCATGGTCGTTCTGGTAGCCGTGCAGCAGCAGAACGCCGGGGGCCGGGGTCTCGGCCGTGGCGGTCTTCGGTGTGTACAGCTTGTACATGAGATCACCGACGTCGGTTTCAATCTATCCTTCCGTAACGGCGATGGTCCCGTTTCCGCGCTGGATGCGGTCAGCGGCGAACATGCAGCCGAAGACGATCGCAAGCAGCAAAACCAGCGCAAGCGCCGCTTTTTTCCGGGAATGTTTCATCATATCGCTCCTCTCTGATTCTGTGGTATATCCACAGAATCAGTATAGCAGCACGCGCCTCACGGAAAAGCAATGAGAAACAGAAAAAATCTGATATTCGCCCGCAACAAAAGAAACAACTGGTTATACCACAAAACCGCCGCCCAGCCGGATCGGCGGGGCGGCGGCGATTCAGAAATATCCGGCTTCCAGCAGGAGCGTGAGGCAGGTGTTGATCTCTTCGTCGGTGAAGAGGGGGCCGTAACGGGCCTGGATGATGGTGGCCTCCGGCGAAAGCTCCAGATGCCCGGCCTGCTCCAGCGAGGCGAAGACGTCGGAGGGGGCACGGCGGCGGACAAAGTCCCGCACGGCGGCGACGCTGCCGCGGGACTGCAGATCCCGGACGAAGCGTGTCACGGGGCTGTGGTACCGCGCGGCGGCCTGCTGCGCGTTCTGCAGCAGCTCCTGCTGCAGGGCAAGCTCGAGTTTGGTCTGTCTTGCTTCCATCGGCGGATCCTCAGCGCATGTTGAACTGGATCTGGTCGCGGCGGCCGAGCTCGGACAGGCGGGCCTCGATGGCCCCGGCGGTCCGGCCGTGGCGGCGGGCGATCTGCTCGACCGGCAGACCCGCGTCGTATTCCTCCAGCAGCTGCTGCTCCTCGTCCGGCCGCCAGCTGCGGCCGGCGTTGACGGCCTGCGCGCCGGTCTGGCGGGTCTGCAGCTCCTGCAGGACGCAGTGCAGCGCCCGGATAATTTCGGGGTGGTTATAGACGCTCTCGTCCGGCAGACGCGCGCCTGTGATCGGGTCGCGGCCGTCGGCGAGCCCGCGGAGCAGCTCCGCAGCACGCTTGATCTCCATACGCTCACCTTTTCTGTCAAGTTTCGGGCTTTTGCTTCTATTATAGTGTACGGAAGTCCGGACTGCAAGCCGTTTCGGCGTCTTTATGCCGGAAATGTTCCGTCCCGGATGTACGAGACCGCGTATTCCACGAACCGGCGGACGGCCGGCGGGGCCTGCAGCCGGGAGGGCAGGGCGATGCCGAGCTCGATCGACTCCTCCGGGGCCAGGGGCAGGATGACGGCGCGGGTCTGGATGCCGCCGGTGGACAGCCGGTTCAGCATGCTCACGCCGAGCCCGCTTTCAACCATGGCGATGGCAGCGTGGTCTTCCTCTGTCGTGTAGCCGATGGAGGGAGTCAGGCGGTATTTGTTGAAGACGTGCATGACGTCGGAGTCGTTGCCGCGGGCGGAGATGACGAGCTCCTCATTGCGGTAGGCGCCGATGGGGAATGCGCCGGCGCTGGCCAGCCGGTGCTCCGGCGGGACGATGGCGACCATCGGGTCCGTGCGCAGCGGGATCCACTCCCGCCCGCCGCCGAGCACGCGGCTGTAGAAGCACAGATCCACCCGGTTCTGGTTCATCAGCTCGTCGAGCAGCTGGTGGTGGCCCTCCATGAGCTCGATCTGCACGCCGGGGAAATCCCGGTGGAACCGGCCGATGACCGGCGGCAGCCAGTGCGCGGAGATGCTGTAATACGAGCCGATGCGCACCTTGCCGGTCAGGACGCCCTGGATCTTGGAGCAGACCTGCCGCAGCCGGTCGTCGCACTGCACCAGATCGCGCAGCGGCGCGACAAGCTGTTCACCGTCCGTCGTCAGGTGGACGCCGCGCCGCGTGCGGACGAACAGGGGGAAGCCGAACTCCTGCTCCAGCGCGTTGATCAGGTGAACCACGCCGGAGGGCGTATAGTTCCATGCGGCGGCAGCGGCCGTAAAGCTGCCGCTGTCGGCGACGGAGAGGAAAATTTTATAGCGGTTAAGATCCATGACGCCTCCTGTTATGACGGACTGTCACATGAAAATGAAGAAACTGTCGTTTTACTTTAGACTGACAGCATTATAAACTGTAGATAAAGACCTGTCAAGGACGCCAGATTCTGCAGTGCACCGGAAAAAGACGTTGATGACGACAAAAACGAAAAAGAAAGCGAGAGAACTGAAGTATGAACGTATGGCATCTGGTTTTGTGCGTAGTCATTCTTGCGCTGGCCTATATCTTCTTCCAGTACGCCCGCATCCGGAAGCTGCCGGAGGGGACGGACGAGATGCAGGAGATGGCCGGCATCATCCGTGACGGCGCAAGCACCTTCCTCAAGACGGAATTCCGCGTCATTGCGATCGTCGTGATCGTGGTCGCGGCAGTATTCAGCCTGTTCGTAGAAAAGACGAGCGGCATCACCTTTATCATGGGCGCGTGCATGTCCAGCGTCGTGTGCATCCTCGGCATGCGCAGCGCGACGTATGCAAACGTCCGCACCTCCAACCGCGCGCGCGAAACGCTCTCCATCGGCGAGACCGTCAAGGTCGCGCTCGGCGGCGGCAGCGTCTCGGGCCTGGCGGTGCAGGCGTTCGGCATGCTGGGCATGGTCCTGATCCTGATCATCTGGAACGGCGTGGACCCGACCGCGGTCGGCACGGGCTTCCTGGCCAACCTTGAGTGCAATCCCACCATCATGCGCATCACCACGTATTCCCTCGGCTGCTCCATCGTCGCCATGTTCAACCGCGTGGCCGGCGGCAACTATACCAAGGCGGCCGATATCTCCTCCGACATCCTGGCCAAGCTCCGCCACGACATGCCCGAGGATGACAGCCGCGTGCCGAACGTCATCGCCGACTTCATCGGCGACAACGTCAACGACATTGCCGGCAACTGCTCCGACCTGCTCGAGAGCTTCGTCGCCACCATGGCCGCGGCCCTGATGATCGCGGTCACGATCTACAAAAGCGCGCTCTCCGGCGGTACGGAGGCTGTGACCGAGGCGACCTTCACCGCGACCACCGTCTTCCCCATCGTGCTGGCGGGCTGCGGCCTGTTCGGCTGCCTGCTGGGTCTTGGCTATGCCACCATCAAGAAGATGGGCGACAATCCCTCGCACGAGCTGAACCTCTCCACCTGGATCTCTGCGGGTCTGACGGTCGTGGGCGGCTTCGTCGCGGCGAAGCTGATCTTCGCGGATGTGCCCCTGTACGCGAGCTTCCGCTGCGGCTGGCTGTCGCCGTGGATCTCGAGCGTGCTCGGCATCGCCAGCGGCGTCGCCATCGGCTCCATCACCGAATACTACACCTCCACCGACTATAAGCCCACCCGCCGTCTGGCGGAGATCGCCACCGAGGGCGACGCGTTCGTCATCACCAAGGGCGACGCCATCGGCTCGCGCTCGTGCCTGCTGCCGGTTTTGCTGATCGGCGTGTCCCTGTTCATCTCCGGCAAGGTCTGCGGCACCTACGGCATTGCCCTCTCCAGCCTCGGCATGCTGGCCTTCGTCGGCGCGACGGTCTCCATCGACGCCTTCGGCCCCATCGCCGACAATGCCGGCGGTCTGGCGGAATCCTGCCATCTGGATGAATCTGTCCGCGCCATCACTGACAAGCTCGACGCCGTCGGCAACACCACCGCCGCCATCGGCAAGGGCTTCGCCATCGGCTCCGCCGCGTTCGCCACGGTCTCGCTGATCGTCGCCTACGTCGGCAACTACACGGCCATCAACGCAGAGCCGGTCCTCAACATGGCCTCCTACATCGTTGTCGCCGGCGGCATCATCGGCGGCGCGCTCATCGAATACTTCTCCGCGCTCCTGACCGACAACACCATCGAATCCGCCCGCCTCATGGCCGACGAGGGCGACCGGCAGCTGTCCCGCCCCGGCGTGCTTGAGGGCACGGTCCGCCCGGATTACAACCGCTGCATCGAAATGGCCGCCCGGCAGGCGCTCAAGAAGATGCTGCTGCCGTCCGTGCTGGCGCTGCTGATCCCGATCGTGGGCGGCTTCGTGTTCGGCGTGGAGTTCGTCGGCGGTCTGCTCATCGGCGCGACCATCGTGGCCATCCCGCGCGCGATCTTCATGGGCAACTCCGGCGGCGCGTTCGACAACGCCAAGAAGTACATCGAGTCCGGCTCCCTCGGGGGCCACGGCAAGGGCTCCGACGCGCATAAGGCCTCCGTCGTCGGCGATACCGTCGGCGATACGAGAAAGGACGTCGTCGGCGTCGCGCTGGATATCTTCATCAAGACCATGTCCACCGTCGCCAACACCCTCGCCACCGTGTTCCAGCACATCACGCTCATCCGCTGAGCAAATGCAGATACCGGACCGGGCCCCGCAGAGCTGCGGGGCCCGGTTTTCTGCGCAAAAAGAAAAAAATGGCGCGGGGCGCGAAACGTGTTGAATTTGCGGCGGAATCTGCTATAATTTTCGCAAGAGAGACTGCGCGCATCCGCGCAGAAGCAAGCGGAGGAGAAACATGAAGAAGCATCGCGCCCTTTGGGTGATCATCATTGTAATTGTGGTGCTCGCGGCGGCTGCCGCGGGCGTGTGGTTCTGGCTGCAGTCGCGGCTGGACGAGACGCAGCAGGCGCATCAGGCCGTCTATGCCAAGTATCAGACCATGACGGCGGCTGTGGATCAGGTGTCGCTGACCGTTACGGAGGATGGTTCGCCCATCGGAAGCTATGATATGCAGACGCTTGGCCTGCGTGACGGGCTGCTGGCCAGAGTTTCGGCACAGTTCTCTGCGCTTGACCGTATGACGGACGAGCAGTTTGCCGCTCTGCCGCTGCAGGACCGGCTGGACTGGGCCAAGCGGGACCTGGGCGCCACGGATCGTGTCACGCCGGATCTCGGGCAACTGGAGCTGTCCGCCGTGCTCGCCGATCTGCAGAGCGTGAAGCGCACAGCGCCGGAGGACGCCTATATCGACTTGGTGGACGGCGTCTATACCGTGCATGACGCGGTCGCTGGCGACGAGCTCAACGAGTCCGCGGTGCAGGCTGGCCTGCAGCAGGCGGCGTCGGGTCTGGCCGTGACCGCAGACGGTCCGGCGGATGCGTCGTTCGAGCTGACGTCGGTCGACTGCTACCAGAAGCCTTCCGTGACAACGGATACGCTCCGCGATACGCCCGACAGCCTCTTCCGCACCGCGCTGGCGGAGCTGGAGGTCAAGGTCGATTTCAACAAGGATTCCGAATTCCTGCCGCACGGCGAGGAGACGCTTACGAGCCACGATCTGGCCTCCATCCTCGATCTGGAGGCGGACGGCACGATCACCATCGACGAAAAGGTCCTCGCGGAGACGATCTCGAAGTGGGCGACGAAATATAATCAGTATGACGCGCCGTTCATCTTCGATTCCTGGGTCAAGGGCGTGATCCAGATCGACTTTGTCACCTGCAATTATCTCATCGACGCGCAGAGCGTCATGGAGCAGATCCGCGCGCAGCTGCTGACGATGGAATCCGGCGAGATCGACGCGGACGCCGTCTGCTACGACACGGACGGCAAGCCCTTCTCGCTGGGCGACAGCTACGTCGAGGTCGATTTTGACAACCAGCAGATGACGTACATCAAGGACGGCCGTCTGGTCGTCAACACCAACATCGTGACCGGCGCGCTCAACGGCCACCAGACCCCGACCGGCCTGTACGAGACGCACGGCAAGGAGCACGACGTCTGGCTCAAGGGTGACGATTATCTCGTCTTCGTCAAATACTGGGTCAGCGTGGTCGGCGACATCATCGGCCTGCACGACGCATCGTGGCGGGAGAACTTCGGCGCAAGCTTCTATGTCTACGGCGGCTCCCACGGCTGCGTCAATACGCCGGAGGAGGCCATGGCCTGGATCTGGAACCTGATCGAGGACGGCACGCCCGTCATCATGCACGGCGTCAATGAATGGTATGAGCCCGCCAACGGCAACCCGCGCGAGACCAAGGATCCCGTCCGCGGCACGACGAGCGAGACGAAGGTCGATCCCGGCACGCGCGTGCTGTCGGAGGACAACAGCCGCATCGAGCTGCAGCCGGACGATGTCGTCCCCTTCGAAATGCCGAAGGACGCCAATGCCGACGACGCGGAGAACACCGCTGCCAACCCCAAGCCGGTGTCCTGAACGAGAAACGAAAAAACCTCCGCAGAGCATGCCCCTGCGGAGGTTTTTGTTTTTTGTTCGGCGCAACAGCTGTTTCTAAAAAAATACAAAACAATACAACTTTTCTTTCATCTGTCTTGTCACTTGTAAATAATTGTGCTATACTTAATTCCACTGCAAAAAAATTTATTTACAATACTTATTTACAAAATACAGTAGAATCGAGGAAAAGCATGAATATCAAAGATGAAATCAAAGCCTTAAAGGAACAGAAAAATGCAGTCATTCTGGCGCATTATTATGTAGCGGATGAAATTCAGGAAATCGCCGATTATGTCGGGGATTCCTTCGCGTTGAGCAAAACGGCGGCAACCCTGCCCAACCCCATCATCGTTTACTGCGGTGTCTCCTTCATGGGGGAAAGCGGCTGTCTGTTAAGCCCCGAAAAGAAGGTGCTGATGCCGGATGCAAGCGCGGACTGCCCCATGGCGCACATGGTAACAAAGGCAGAGGTGGACGCGGCAAGAGAAGCCTACGAGGATTTGGCGGTTGTCTGCTACATCAATTCTACAGCGGAAATCAAATCCTGGTCTGACGTAAGCGTGACCTCCGCCAACGCGGTGCAGATTGTCCGCAACCTGCCCAATCAGAATATCCTCTTTATTCCCGATCAGAACCTCGGTCGCTTCATTGCGGCGCAGGTGCCTGAAAAAAATATCATTCTCGTCAATGGCTACTGTCCCATCCATCAGAATATCTCTCCTGCCGAGGTACAGGAGCTGAAGGACGCACACCCCAATGCAGAGGTTCTGGTGCATCCCGAATGTCCCGAAGCTGTGACAAAGCTGGCAGATTACATCGGCTCCACCACAGGCATCATCAAGCATGCGACCGAAAGTGAAAAGCAGGAATTTATCATCGGAACGGAAATCGGCGTGCTGTATGAGCTGAAAAAACGCAACCCCGATAAGACCTTCTATTTCACGAAAACAGCACCCACCTGCAGGGACATGAAGCTGATTACATTGGAAAAGGTGCTGCATGTTTTGCAGACAGAGGAAAATCAGGCATCCGTAGACCGGGCACAGGCAGAAGCCGCAGGCAACACCCTGACACGCATGCTGGAGCTGAGCAAATAAGGAGGAGCATAAAATGGAAAAAGAGCTTACCTATAACACCGTCATCGTCGGCGCAGGAGTCAGCGGCTTATATGCCGCACTCAAGCTGCCCAAGGAGCAGAACATTCTTCTCATCTGCAAGGAGGATTTGCCCAGCTGCGATTCCATGCTTGCACAGGGCGGCATCTGCGTCCAGAGGGATGAAACCGACTACGATTCCTTCTTCGAGGACACCCTCAAGGCAGGGCATTACGAAAATCGCAAGGAAAGCGTGGATATCATGATTCGCAACAGCAGAGCCGTGATCAACGACCTGCTTGCCCTCGGCGTAAGATTTGACAAGGAGGCGGACGGTAGTTTAAAATATACCAGAGAAGGCGCACACGCCAAGCCCCGTATCTGCTTCCATAAGGACATCACAGGGAAGGAAATCACAGAAACACTGCTCAGAAATGTGCAGGCACTGCCCAATGTCACCATTATGGACTATACCGTGATGGAAGACCTTCTGGTGGAGGGAAACACCTGCCATGGCATCGTTGCGAAGGCAGAAAACGGCGATATCCTGCGGATTCATGCGGAAAACACAATTCTGGCAACAGGCGGCATCGGCGGTCTGTATGAGCATTCTACAAACTTCCCTTCCCTGACGGGGGATGCACTCCGTCTGGCAGAAAAATACGGCGTGGAGCTGGAAAATATGGACTATGTGCAGATTCACCCCACCAGCCTTTACAGCGAAAAGCCCGGCAGACATTTTCTGATTTCCGAATCTGCCCGCGGCGAGGGTGCAATTCTGCTCAACAGCAAGGGCGAACGCTTTGTCAATGAGCTTCTGCCCAGAGACAAGGTTTCTGCTGCCATCCATGCAGAAATGGAAAAGGAAGGTACAAAGCATGTATGGCTTTCCTTTGCTCCCGTTCCTGCGGAGGATATTGAAAATCATTTCCCGAATATCTACAAAACCTGTCTGGAGGCAGGCTATGATATCAAAAAAGAGCCTGCGCCCGTTGTGCAGGCACAGCATTACTTTATGGGCGGCATCCATGTAGACCGCCATTCCAAAACAACCATGGAGCATCTCTATGCTATTGGCGAAACCAGCTGCAACGGCGTACACGGCAAAAACAGACTGGCAAGCAACAGCCTTCTGGAAAGCCTTGTTTTCGCAGAAAAAGCAGCACAGCACATTGCAGGAAAGGAAGGATTAGAATGAACCCGATTACCATGCAAATTGTAGCAGATAAATATATCCGCATGGCTCTGGAGGAGGATATCAACAGCGAGGATGTTTCCACCAACGCAGTCATGCCGCGGTATCAGCTTGGCACAGTCGATTTAATCTGCAAGCAGGACGGCATCATTGCCGGTCTGGATGTGTTCGCGAGGGCGTTTCAGCTTCTGGATGAAAAAATAGAAATTGCCTTTCATGCCGCCGATGGAGATGCTGTGAAAAAGGGGCAGCTTCTGGCAACCGTGACGGGGGATATCCGTGTTCTGCTTTCCGCAGAACGCACCGCCCTCAATTATTTGCAGCGCATGAGCGGCATCGCAACCTATACGAATGCCGTTGCAAAGCTGCTTGCGGGTACAAAAACAACCCTTTTGGATACAAGAAAAACCACTCCCTGTATGAGAGTGTTTGAAAAATATGCCGTAACCGTCGGCGGTGGATCGAATCACCGCTATAATCTTTCCGACGGCGTAATGCTGAAGGATAACCATATCGGCGCGGCAGGCGGTGTAAAGGAGGCCATTGCCGCAGCAAAGGCGTATGCTCCCTTCGTCCGCAAAATCGAAATCGAAACGGAAACTCTGGATATGGTAAGAGAAGCAGTCGAAGCCGGCGCAGATATCATCATGCTGGATAACATGAGCCCTGCGGAAATGGCGGAGGCCATACGCATCATTGACGGCAGAGCAGAAACCGAATGCTCCGGCAATATGACAATCGAAAATATCAAAACCATCACAGCGCTTGGGGTAGATTATGTATCCAGCGGTGCGCTGACCCATTCCGCACCTATTCTGGATATCAGCCTGAAAAATCTCCATGCGGTGGAATAAGCAGGAGTGATTGAAAAAATGACTGGCACAGAAAGACGAAAGAAATTATTAAATCTGATGAGGGAATCAAAAACACCTCTCTCCGGCGGTGCGCTCGGCTCTGCCACGGGGGTCAGCCGTCAGGTGATTGTCCAGGATATTGCTTTGCTTCGCACAGAGGGCTATTCCATTCTGGCAACGGCAAGGGGCTATCTTCTGGAAGAGCCTGCGGATACCATGCGGCTGTTCAAGGTCTTCCATGATGCCGCGGCAACAGAGGAGGAGCTGACAACCATTGTGGATTTAGGCGGCTGTGTCGTGGATGTCATGGTAAACCACAGAGTCTATGGGAAGGTTTCCGCTCCCCTGCAAATCAAAAACCGCAGAGATGTACAGGCGTTTCTGAAAAATCTGGAAAGCGGCAAATCCACTCCCCTTTTAAATGTCACCTCAGGGTATCATTTTCACCATGTTTCCGCCGAAAGCGAGGAAATTCTGGATGAGATTGAGGATGCCCTGCGCCGCAAGCATTTCCTGACAGAGGTTTTCCCCTATGAGCAGGAGGAAATCCGAAAATAAGACGATTTTTGCCAAATTCTATAAAAAACAGGCTTTCCGATACGAAATTCCTTGAATTATGCAGAAAATAATGATAAAATATTTTGGTGAAATTTTAAGGAGGAGGGTTCCTAATGTCAGGACATTCTAAGTTTGCAAATATCAAACATAAAAAAGAAAAAAACGATGCAAAAAAAGGTAAAATCTTTACCATGCTGGGCAGAGAAATTCAGGTTGCGGTAAAGGCCGGCGGCCCCGACCCTGCCGTAAACGGCAAGCTGCGTGATGTTATCGCAAAATGCAAAGCCAACAACATGCCAAACGATACCATCGACAGAAGTATCAAAAAGGCTGCCGGCGGCGGTGAAGACGTAGAATACGAAAACGTAACCTACGAAGGCTATGGCCCCAACGGCGTAGCTGTTATTGTAGAAGTGCTGACAGCAGCAGCCAATGTCAGAAACGCCTTCACAAAGGGTGGCGGCAACATGGGCAACAGCGGCTGTGTATCCTTCATGTTCGATGAAAAGGGTCTGATTGTGATTGATAAGGAAGAAATCGATATGGACGAGGAAGAGCTGATGATGGCTGCTCTGGATGCAGGCGCAGAGGACTTCGCCGCAGAGGAGGACAGCTACGAAATCACAACCGCACCCGATGATTTCTCCGCAGTGCGCGAAACACTGGAGGCAGCAGGCATCCCTATGGCAAGCGCCGAGGTAACCATGATTCCCCAGACCTATACGGAGCTGACAGACGAAGAGGATATCAAGAAGATGAATAAGCTTCTGGAAATGCTCGACGATGACGATGATGTTCAGAATACCTACCATAACTGGGATGAATAATTTTTTCTGATAATAATAAAACCTCTTTCCCTTTGGCGTTTTTATACGCTTTGAGGAAAGAGGTCTTTTTTTATTTCCTTATTTTTTTATTTCTTTTTTATTCCTGCCATGCAATGCTGCTGCCGGCACTGCCCTTTTTCACGATAATCTTCTTATCAATACTTTCCTTCAGTTCGGAAACATGGGAAATAATCCCCACCAGACGATTCCCATAGGAAAGCCTTTGCAGCACCTGCACCGCCTGCTCCCTTGACTGCTCATCCAGAGAGCCGAAGCCCTCATCAATGAACATCGCATCCACACGGACACCGCCTGCGTGCGCCTGAATCACATCGGAAAGCCCCAATGCCAAGGAAAGCGAAGCCTTAAACGCTTCCCCACCCGAAAGTGAACGCACCGAGCGGCTTTTACCCGTATAATGGTCCAACACCTCCAGCTCCAAGCCCGCCTGCGAGCGTTTATTCATCGCCTTCTCTGCGTGCAGCAAAAGATATCTGCCCTCTGTCATATCCTGCAAACGCAGATTTGCCGCCTGCAAAATCCTTCGGAAATAAACCCCCTGCACAAATTGCTCAAAGGCGATTTTCTCCTTACCGGGCAATTCCCCGTTGGCAGTGCGAGAAAGCTCCCGAATCGGGAGATACGCCGCCGCAGCGTGCATCCTCTCCTGCCATTCCTTCCTTGCATTTTGCAGGAGATTTGCCAGAACAGCAGCCTGTTTTCTTGTTTCATCTGCCATCTGCTTTTTCGCCGCGCGTTCCGTCAAAAGCGTTTTTCGCTCCTCCTCCAAAGTGGAAACATCCTTCCGCTCCTTTTTCGCACAGCTCTCCGCAAACATTTCTGCCAGTTGCTTCTTTTCCAAAGCTGCGAAAAACTGTCTGTTTTCTTCCTCCGCACGCTCCAATACCGTGCGCTCTGTGAGATATGCTTCATATTCTGTCTGATTTGCAAAGCTCTTTTCCCGCAAAACGGCAAAAAATTCTGCTTCCGCTCCCTGCTCCGTCTTTGCGGCGGCTTGGCTCTCCTGCTCTGCCTGCTTCCGCAGGGCAAGGAAACGCTCCTTTTTCTCTCGTGTCTGCTGCAAAGTCTCCTGCAGGTCGGATTCCTTTTTCTCCGCAAGGGAAATTTCCTTCTGCAAAGCAGCGCATTTCTCTGTCAGCACTGCGGCAGTCAGATTTCCAAGCTGCGCCTGCAACAGACCATATTCGCCCTGCTTCTGCCGCAAAGCGGTGTTCGTTTCCTCCGCCCTTTTCTGCAATGCTGCCAAGGCGGCTTGGCTCTTCGCAATGCGTTCCTGCAAGCCTTCCTTTTCGGGGCGCAGGGCTTCTGCTTCGTCTATCCTCCTTTGCTTCTCTGCCAGCAGTGCCATTTCCTGCTTGAATGCGACTTCTGCCGTTTCCTTTTCCGCATAAAGCCCCTCCGCAGCTGTCCCCAGCCTTTCACAGCCTGTGCGGAACGCTTCCTGCGCCAAGAGCAGCTTTTCCCCTGCAACCTTCGCCTGCTCGGATGCCCTTCGCAGAGCCGCGCTTGCCGTTTCCTCCTGCGCCTTTTTCTCCTGCCATTCCGCCTGCGTGATGGCATTTTCCGTCAGCGCCGCCTTATGGGGATGGTGCGTTGCGCCGCAGACAGGGCAAGCCATCCCCTCCGTGAGGTTTTCCGCTAGAAAGCCTGCCTGTTCGCGCAGATAAAGCGTTTCCGCCTGCGTTGCCGCTGCCTTCGCCGCCTGCCATGCCCCCTCCGCCGCAAGGTATTTCTTCTGCATGCCCTGCAAATCCCTTTCCTTTTTGGCGATATCCGCTTTCTGTTGCAGAAGTGCTTCGATGCCTTCGATGAATTCTCTTTTTCTGGCAATCGTCTGCTCCTGTGCTTTCTTCTCCAACAGCAGCTTTTCCTGCATAAAAAGCATCACCTGCCATTCCTGCTGTGCCGTTTCCTGCGCCGTGAGCATTTCCTGCAACGCCTGTATCTCAGCTTCCGCCGCGCTTTTCTCCGCAGCAAGCCGTTCTGTCTCCTGCTTTGTTTTTTCCCTCTGCCAAACCCGTTCTTCGTCCGCCTTCAGTCTGCGCAGAAGGCTTCGTTTTTCCTCAAGCTGTGGCTTTTCTGCATCCAGAAGCAGCCTTTCCGCCTGTAAACGGGCAAGTATTTCCTCCGCCTGCTTCTCCTTTTCCGCGTTTTCGATGGCACCTCTCTGCCAGTTTACTCGCATTTTTTCCGCCGTTTTCCAAGCCTGCTCCAAGGGGAAAACAAAATCAAGCGCATCTCGCTGCTTTCTCAGCCTTGCCGTTTCTGCCTGTTTTTCGGGCAGAAGTGCCGCCTGCGTTTCCAAAAGCCGCCGTGCTGCCGCCGCCTTCGCAAAAAGCTGCTCCGTTTCCGCGCCTTCGCTGATGGCATGCTCCAGCTCGCTAAGACGTTTTTGCTGTGTTGTCAGGGCTTCGTCTGTTTCCTGTAGGCTCTGCTCCATTTTCTGCAAGCGTTTTTCCTGCACGGAAAGCAGCTCCTCCCCGTCGAAAAGCGCTTCCTTTTCCAAGGCTTCCCCCGTCATTTCGCTGAAATGTCTCAACAGCTGCTTTTCGCTGTCCTCCAAGGCAATGCGTTTTTCTCGCTCCGCATCCTTCAGCCGTTTCTGAAAGGCGGCATAGAGGTCGGTATGGAACACCCTGCGGAAAATATTGCCGCGCTCTGTGCTGTCCGCATAAAGCAGCTTCAGAAATTCCCCCTGCGCAATCATGGAAATCTGCTTGAACTGCTTTGCATCCACGCCCAAAATCGTTTCAATCTCGTTTTTCACAGGCGTAAATCCGGTCGCAAGTGTTGCCCGCTCCGCGCCCGATTCCTGATACAACGCCGCATCCGCACTCTCCGCCGTCATGCCCTCGCCGCGCAGCTTGGGTCGCTGATACGCAGGGTTGCGCACCACGCGGTACTGTCTGCCCTGATGGGAAAACGTCAGCGACACAAAGCTTTTGGTCTGCGGCTTCGCAAAATCGCTCCGCATACTGTCCACGCCACGGTTCGAGCCGCTCGCCTCACCGAACAGCGCAAAGCAGATGGCATCAAAGAGCGTAGTTTTCCCTGCGCCTGTGTCGCCGCTGATGAGAAAAAGCCCCTGCTTTCCCAGCCGTTCAAAGGAAATCTCCGTTTGCTCCGCAAAGGGGCCAATGGCGGAAATCGTCAATTCTAATGGTTTCATGCCTTCTCCTCCGTTCCCTTCCAGATGCACTCCAATAGCTTTTTCTGCGTTTCATCCAGTTCCTTTTCGTTCTGCCTTTCAAAAAAGCGCGCAAACAATTCCTCCGGGCGGGCAGTCTCTGTATCCAAAAGCACCTCATCGGAAAACGAAGCTGCCTGCTGTTCAAATTCCAGCGTCATTAAATTCGGGTAAATGCGCCGCAGCTGTCCCACAGGGTCAAGCAGGGCTTCGCTGTTCGTCAGGATGCAGCGGATATAATCCTCCGAGCCGCCCGTTTCCCTTCCTGCCGCAAGGATTTCCTCCAACGGGCCCTTGATTTCCCGAAACTGCCGCTTTGTTTCCAGTGGGATAAAATCCAGAGAAACCACACCTTTTTCCTTGAGTTCAACAACCGTAATGCCCTTTTTCCTGCGGATTTCCGAAAAGGAATATGGCATGGGAGAGCCGGCATAGCGCACCGTTTCCCTTCCCAACTTCTGCGGATTGTGCAGATGCCCCAGCGCGACATAATCAAAATCAAAAAACAGCCCTGCATCAATTTCATCCACGCCGCCCAGGGAAAGCGTTTCGGAATCACTGCGCTCCGCCGCCCCTCTCCACGTCACAAACTGATGCACCAGAATCACGTTTCGCTTGGAAAAATCAATCTTCTCTCGTTCCAACAAAAGCTTTGCCGCCACCGCATAGGAAGAAGCCTCCTCCTCGCGCAGCAGGGCGTTCACATGCGCCGGCTTGAAAAACGGCAGCAGCCAGATTTCCACCGTACCATATTCATCCGTTTCCGTAACATGCGCCAATCCCTCGCCGATGCTGCCGCTGATATGGATGCTTTCCCTGCCGAAAATTTCCTTGCCGAATTCCAGACGCTGTGCGGAATCATGGTTGCCTGCAATCAGATAGGTATGCAGTCCTCGTTTGGATACTTCCGTCAGAAAATCATTCAACAGCTTCACCGCCTCTGTCGGCGGCACAGGCTTATCGTAAATATCACCGCTGATGAGCAGTGCCTGCGGCTGTTCCTCGTCTATGCTCCGCAGAATCTCCAAAAGCAGCTCCCTCTGCTCCTCCAGCATGGAAAATTCATATATCCGCTTGCCTAAATGCAAATCACTGATATGAAATAGCTTCATAGTTCCTCCCGCATCCTTCCTAATAAAAAACGGTATCACAGAAAACCCCTTTCGGAATCAGAGCCATGTCATACCGTGTTTCTTTTATTTAAAATGCCTTTGCGACCTCTGCCGCCTTTTCCTTTGCCTGCTCCATCAGCTCCACAACAGGCC
>OIWV01001982.1_pt1 | contig 16079 bp, 10 predicted proteins | sample 1587751 | NCBI WGS metagenome assembly OIWV01 (sample SAMEA3888913, study PRJEB22519) | human gut metagenome | biome: human gut; feature: human-associated habitat; material: faeces | place: Denmark | collected 2010
TGATGTAGAAAGCACCGCCTGTTTCCGACATAACATTGCCGACAGCGCGACCCAAGAAGTCCAGACGGCCGGCTTTCACGCCTTCAGGAAGAGTGACTGCCAAATCAATCATCTCCGTTGTTCCAGCAGGGAGAATCTTGAACGTTGTTGAAGAAGCGGCGTTAGGGAAGCCTGCGTTTACGATGAAGTTCCCAGCGCCATCGACAGAGATTGCTGTGCCGACAGCGCTTGTTGCTACAGTGGTTTGCCCCTCGGCATTAATAGCAATGATTTGAGGCACGCTTTTGTCGTTAATGTAAACTTTTCCGTCGAAACCAATGCCCCAACGAGCATTGGCGGCTGCAGGCAGACCCTTCGTCACTTTCCAATCCTGCGTAAGAGTTTGTGCCTGAACAGCTACGGCGGACGCAACAACAGCGAGTCCGCACACAAGAATGTGTTTAATTTTTTTCATAAAGTTAGGTTTTAGTTTGATTTATAAGTTTTAGTTAAGTTCTTCTATTATAAAAAAGTTAGGCCATAGTCTTTTTTTCCTTATTTTTTGTAAAAGTACACATTAAAATCAATACAGCAACATTTTTATATCTTTTTAACTCACAATTATCCATTTTCAACATCCTGTGTCGCGCTGACACCAAGAGACAGGCTAATACCTTCTGCCGCTCCATTGACGTCGCGTCGCAGACGCGATACTTCATAGTAACCCACATTCGTAGGAGCGCAGCAATGACGCATGAGGTCACCGGTCGCCACCCTGCTCAGGCGCTTCGGAGATGCGCTACTACGCCAAAGGAGTCACTCTCTGCCTCCCTCCCGGAGAACGAGAAGATGTCCGCGTCGCAGACGCGATACTTCATAGTAACCCCCATTCGTAAGAGCGCAGCGATGACGAATGAGGTCACTGACCGCCACCCTGCTCAGGCGCTTCGGAGATGCGCTACTACGCCCGAGGAGTCACTCTCTGCACCAGGAGAACGAGGGGATGTCCGCAGCGCGGACACGATACTCCATAGTAACCCCCATTCGTGGGAGCGCAGCGATGACGCATGGGGACTCTGGCCGCCACACTGCCCATGCGCTTCGGAGATGCGCTACTACGCCCGAGGAGTCACTCTCTGCACCCGGAGAACGAGAGGATGTCCGCAGCGCGGACACGCTTTCAGTTAACTTTTATCTTTGCACTATCAATAGGAAGTTAAGAGAAACTCTCCGAATTGTTAAAAAGAAAGACAGGGACGGTGAACTTCTCTGTTAACTAGTCACAAGGACTTTCCGGGGTTACAGTCCGTCTCTGTCTTATTTGTTGAACACATCAAGCTAGATTTCTAGACCGGTATGTCTACTAAAAGTTTTGGATGCATTCAACTAACTTATTTAATCAATAACAGCAAAGATATGCAAGACCTGTCAACTAAACAACACTTCGTGGGCTGTGATGTATCAAAAGATACATTGGACTTGGCCCTGTATCAACCGAAAACGGACTACCGCAAGTTCGAACACGTGCAGATTTCCAACGATACGGAGGGATTCAAGCAACTGCTCCAATGGCTCAAGGCACGGAAGATTAAGAAAAACGAGGTGGCCATAGCTTTTGAGCACACAGGGGCGTACTCCATCGCACTGGCCGAATGGCTGCACAAGAAGAAAATCACCTTCAACATGCTCCATCCGCTGGACGTCAAGAACGCATGTTCCCGAGGCAGGAACAAGACCGATGAGGTGGATGCCAAATTCATCGCCGACTATGCCTATACAATGCGCGAGAAGCTCGCTCCCTCAGGTCCGGAGCCCAAGAATATCAAACACCTCAGAGAGCTGCGTAACGAGCGCGATCTGTGTGTCCGCTGCCGCGCCTCCTATTTGTGCCAGATAAAGGTTCAGACTGAAGCACAGACCATTGCGCGCATGCATAAGATGGTCGACTTTATGACCGTCCAGATACATCAGATAGAGGAAGAAATCAAGAAAATCATCGCCGCCGACGAGACCATCGCGACCAATTACCATCTCCTCATCTCCATCCCAGGCATAGGCATGGTGAATGCCGTCAACACAATCGTCGCCACGGGAAACTTCACACGCTTCCAAACCTCCCGACAATATGCCAAATTCTGCTCCGTCAGTCCGATGGCAGTACAGTCGGGCACCTCGGTACACTCAGGCAACCATGTCTGCAAGAAAGGTCACAACGAGTTGAAAGCTACCCTTTCAGAGGCAGCCCGCAGTGCCATCATCCACGATCCGCAACTCAGACACTACTATCAGCGCAAGCGCAGTCAAGGCAAAAGCCACGGGTGTGTGATGAATGCCGTCAAGTTCAAACTCATCTGCCGCATGTTCGCCGTGATAAAGCGTCAGCAACCCTATGTCAACACCGAATGCTATCGTGGCTAAGCCGGAGAAGGTACACCTGTACTTCCTTTGACCGATTCCGGAACAGAGATTGGTCATTGGACAAATCCATATCATCCCAATGAGAGAACATCATCCTGTAATGTTAAAAACTTGAACTCGAGAAAATGCAAATATTTTAACACTTTATCCTTGCTCAAATCCTAGATTTCCCCGGACTGCGTCTGGGGCTGGTAGACTGGAGGGGTATGCACCGCAGCGCGGTGCCGCTGAGTGGTGGGCGACATCGCTGCAAGGCGCGTCAGCAATGAGTTTTGGGGCAGACGCCGCTGTCGGACAGAGAAATAATTGTCGTAAAATATTGTTGGTTAGCATAAAAGTTGTTACCTTTACACCGAATTTTCAATATTTGAGGAGCGTTAATGCGCATCTTTGCACGCTGAAATTCACGGGATTGCAGATAGAGGCGCATGCAGGAGTGCATGGGATAAGGATGCGTTGCGAATGAGTATATTTGCATAATTGCTCGCGAGGGCAACAACAAAATAGGACGTTGAATTGTTTTAATCTCTGAGTGTTAAAAAATAGAATATAAACTAAAAACTGAAAATATGAAAAAATCATTTTTATTGAGCGGCGCTTTGCTCTTGAGCATCTCGGCTTTTACGGCTAATGCGCAGCAATTGCCTAATGTGGGTTTCGAAAGTTGGAAGACGACTTGTGGAAGCACTTGGAATCCAGATGGGGCCGGAAAGGATTATGTACGACCAGGTGTAGAGCCATCGGAATGGAATGGAAGTAATGTAAACCAATTAGGTATTGTAAGCGAAGGAACGCTTGTAACGCAGGATGTTGAAGAAAATCCAAAATGTGTTGTTCTGAAAAATAAATTTGTTGGAATTAGTTCAAGTTTAGGATCTGTTGCACCAGGCTTTATTTCCATAGGTAAGCCTTGGGTTTTTGCTTCTGCAAATATGATTACTGCAGCAAATGTTGCAAAAGGTGATGGTGGAACATATGGTGGCGCAGAGTTTGCGAAAAAGCCAGATGCTTTGACTCTTAAATATAAAAGGACTGCAGTTGATAATGAAGTTTCGCGAATTATCGCATGTTTGTGGAAAGGAACTTTCGTTTCAAAAGATATACCTAATAAAATAACTATAGCAGGAAAAGTTACAAAAGGGGGTGTCTTAAATGATGTGGATCGTGCAATAATAGGAAGGACATCAGCTTCAGAAAGTGGGGAGTTAGTGGCAAAAATTGATGCGGAATTGAAAGAAGATGTTTCAAAATGGACAACAATTGTAATTCCATTTGAATATTCCACAAAACTTGTCACGCCAGAAAAAATGAATGTTATTATATCTGCTGGTGACTATTGGAATAGAGGCAATTTGAAGGAAAATACAACTCTTCTCGTTGATGATGTAGATTTCGTTTACTACTCAACATTGACATCGTTGACGGTCGGAGACGAGACAATTGCATTGCAGGATGGCGTTTACAACTACAACTTCAAGACGAATATGCCATCAGTGAGCAAGAAGGATATAGTTGCTGTTTGCAAGAGCCAATTTGCCGATGCGGATGTTACAATCGACAATGTTAATAAACAAATTAAGATTGTAGTGACAAATCAAGGAGGAAAAGATGCCGATGGTGCAACTTCGCACACTTATACTTTGCAATATCCAACTTATCAAGGTTATCTTAACGTAAAGATGGGTTATGGTTATATTGCTGGAAATGATGCACATGGTATTATCATAACTGATAACAATGATGGAACCTGCGATTTCTTGTTGCCAGATTTGACGGTGTTGATGCCTCTTGGTGATATTGAGATTAAGAATATGAATGTGACCACTGATGCCAGCGGTTTGAAAACATATAGTGGCGTTGAAAACAATAAAAAATTGATGAACGGCGCTATTACTGCAAACGTTAGAGTAAATGGCACAATCGACGCAAAAGGAACTGTAAATATGGATGTGGATGTTGATTGGCTTAATGGAGAGGACGTAATTCCAATTAAAGTTAAATTCACATCCAGCGAATTGTCGGAAGTCGCTGACGGTTACTACTTTATTGTGAAAGAAGACAAGTCGAATGCTTATGGTTGGGCTACAATCAAAGAAAACCAGCCAACACAATTGCTCGTTTATCCTAAATCAAATGGAGAAGGAGGTGCAGATTATCGCCTGACGGTTAAAAACCTTGTATGGGATGGAATGCTTAATGGTGACTTTGTTGTAGAAGGAGCAGCAATTGATGAGGATGAAAATAGTAATCCTATTTATTTTGTGGAGAATGCCCCAGTTTCATTTATGGGAGGAAAGACAGCCAGTGTTTCTGTGAATTCTGGTTATGATATGACAAAGGATCCATACGAGTATGATATGAAATTCAACACCATTGTTGATGGCACTAATTATATTGTAGGATTTACAACCAATCAAGTTTCTTCATCAGTCAACGACGTTGAGGCAAGTGGCGCAGCAGTGTGTGGCGCAGAGGGCGCAATCGTTGTAGAAGGCTTTGCAGGCCGCGTGAACGTCTACACAGTCGACGGCCGCTTGGCAGCGTCGGCACAGATTGACGGCGAGGCAACCATCACTGTGGCAGCCGGACTCTACGTGGTTCGCGCAGGCGAAAAAGCAGTGAAAGTGGTTGTGAAGTAACATTATCACAACATATAATAACAGCGCACCCCGACGGATTTCCGTCGGGGTGCTTTGCGTCGGGCAGACGCCTTGATGTGTTATGAAAACAAAAAAGATGTATATAACATAAAAAATAACGCTGCAAATGTTGGTGCATATTCAAAATGTCGTAACTTTGTGAGTACAAACCATCAATAAAACTTATATGAAGAAAAGTTTACTCACTTTGGCTGTTTCCATGTGCGCCCTGTCGATGACGGCGGCAGAAACACCCCAAACATTCACTATCGACGGAAAGGACTACTCCTACGATTTGATTACAAGCAAGCAGGTTGGACCGGGCGTGGTCTACAACCGTATCCGCATTGCCGATTTCCCGTTGAACATCAACTACATGACAGTAGATTTGACAAACCCCTACAACCGTATTGAAACCCAACAGGCAAACGAGAAAACCGGTACGACAGAGAAACTTGCCGATGCCTACACCCGTATGCAGAAAGCCGGAAAGAAGCCAATCGGCGCTCAGAACGGCAACTTCTGGTGTGTCTCAGGTCAAGGCATCTACTCTCAGTTCGCCCTCGGCACATCGTTCAACGCATGTATGCGCAACGGTCAGATTGTCAACGAGACCAACTGCCACAATGACCAATGGGACGGCGGTCCTGCACGCACAGGTGTGGTAGGTCTGGGATACGACAAAGACCTGCACATCGAGCCAATGTCGTGGAAAGGCTACATCTCGTCGCCACGCTTTGGCGCCGACCAGAAGCCGGAGTTCTATCTCGTCAACAAATTCTGCCGTTCAAACGGAGAAATGGCGCTTTACAACTCGTTCTACGGCACTACAAAGAAATTCCAGACAATCGAATATGTCAACGGTGCATGGACCACTGTCGACAACAAGACATGCGAGGTCTACCTCAAACTGAAAGACGGTCAGAAATGGACGTCGAACGGCGACATCGTGACGACAGTGGGCGAAATCCGCACCAACACCACCGCCGGCACACTCGGCGACTACGACATCTGCATCGCCGGCTCTGGCTCTTACAAGACAATGCTCGAGCAGCTGCAGGTGGGCGACGAGGTGACTGTCAACTATGCATGGTACTCTGTTGCCACAAACCAGCCTATTACCCTTGAGCAGGCTATCGGCGGCAATGCCATGGTGATGGTTGGCGGCGAACTTACAGGACGCAACGAAGACGAGACATACAACTCGCAGGTCTACAGCCGCTCGGCATACGGAAAGAGCCAGGACGGCAAGACTCTGTATATGTTTACAATCGACAAGTCGACCGACCCTGTGTACGGAGTATCGGCAGGCTGCAATACGTCGGTTATGTGTCAGATTCTCAAGCAGCTCGGCGCATGGGACGTGTGCAACGTCGATGCCGGCGGCTCTGCCCAGCTGATGGTGCAGGGAGCTGTTGTCAACAAGACAACCGAGGGCACACCGCGCGCCGTGGCAAACGGCTGGATGGTCTATTCAACCGCACCCGAAGAGGATGCCGCAACGATAACATCCATCGCATTCCTCGACCCGACAATCCGCGTTCCAATCTATTCTTCCTGCAAACCGATTGTGCTCGGCTACAACAAATACGGCGAACTCATCAATGAGAACGTCGAGGGCGTTACGTTTGCAATAGCTCCGGAATATGGCGAAGTGACAGACGAAGGCATCAACATCCTCGGAAAAGAGGGCGAAACCACGCTCACCGCAACCTACAACGGCATCAAAGTGGAAAAGGCTATCAATGTGATTTCAGCGGAGGTGGGCGCAAGAGTGCCGCAGCTGCTCAACGACGGCCGTGAATATCCTATCGAAGTTGTCTCGAAAGTGGGATTCGACTCGTTTGTAACCGACCCGTCACGTCTTGACTGGACAGTTGCCGATCCGGAAATCGTGAAGGTTGAAAACGGAGTGCTCAAAGGCCTCAAGAACGGCACAACAACCGTTACAGGCCGTCTGCAGACCGTTGAGACACAGGTGACAGCCACCGTTGAACTTCCGGAGGGCGAGACAATGGCAGCCATCAGCGAATATCCGGAGAAGTGGACAATGAATCAATTAGGCGGCACCGGCCTTGCCATCTCAGCGTATGAGCAGGGCTTGAAATTCGCCTACACAGGCAACGGCGTTGGCCGCGGCGCATACATTCAGGGCGAAGCGTCGATACGCCTGTGGAGTATGCCTAAGGCATTGCGTTTCAGTGTAAACCCTGGCGACGCCACCGTGAAGCGTCTGTCGTTGACATTCACCAACGGAGCAGGCAAGACCTATCCGGCAGTCAACGTCACCACCGACGAGATGGCGAAAAACACCGTGTCCACGTTCGAGCTTCCGCTCGAGAGCGTGATAGACATCAACGACGTTTCAAACTATCCGTTGACCGTCAACGCAATCCGTATGGATTTGGGCAAGTCGGACAAAGGCAAGGCATACGAATTGCTCATGCCTGAGTTCAAGGCCGTCTACAACACATACGGCTCGGTGGAGACACTGAACGCCGAGTCATCGTCGATGCGTCTTTATCCGAATCCTGTGGTTGACGGCGTGCTCAACATCGCCGCCGAAGGCGCAGGCACCCTCAGTGTCTACAACAATGCCGGCGCGCTTGTGCTCAGCCAGCCGCTCGACTGCTCGGCAGGCGTGGCTACAGCCAATGTGGCATCGCTGCAGGCAGGCATCTACTACGCCCGCTTTGTCACCGCAAACGGCGCTTCTGTGCAGAAATTCATCGTGAAATAACTATTTCTAAACATAACTTATGAGAACTAAACTTTTGATCCTTGCGGCTGCATGCTCTTTGGCGGCATCGGCGCAGCAAGTGGAGATCACCAGCCGGCAGCAATTGCTGAAAGGCACGGAGAGCGGCATCTGCAATCCTGTGCTCAGCGCTGACGGGCAGAAACTGCTGTTCACACATGCGGACTACAAAGGCTTGAAACTCTATGATTTCAGCAGTGACGTAACCACAACAATCGCAACCGACGATATGGCGGGATTCCATCCGTCGTTCTCGCGCGACGGCAAGAGCGTGTATTTCTTGTCGCAGACCCGCGAAGATATGCGCGTCTACCGCGAGGTGAAAGCCTACAACCTTGAGGCCCGCACATCGATTGCTGTCACTGAAAAAGCCCGCGGAATGCAGGCTCCGGTGGCTGTCGACGGCGGTTTTGCCGCTGTCAGCGACAATGGACGCAAACTGAAGGCAGACCGTAAGGGAGGCACATACGTGTATGCACGCGGCGCACAACTCATCGTGGTGCGCAACGGCAAGGAGCAGCAACTGCAGCCAGTGGCTACCGACCACACATATATGTGGGAGTCGTTGTCGCCCGACGGCAATAAAATCCTGTTCTATGCCGGCGGCAAAGGCGCATACGTGTGCGACCTTGAAGGCAACGTGCTTGCATCGCTCGGACGCTATGAGGCTCCGCGCTGGGCTGGCAACGACTATGTGGTTGCCGAGAACGCCACAAACGACGGTCACCAGTATGAGTCGTGCCAGATTATGCTTCTGAAGGCCGACGGCTCGTTTAAATACGCTCTCACAAAGCCTGAGACAATGACAATGAATCCTTCGGCGTCAGCCAACGGCTCGCGTATTGCCTACAACACCATCGACGGTCGTCTTTTCGTTATGGATATCAAAATTTCTGAATAGAAACCGTAAACCCGCAAGAAAATGAAAAAACTGACAGTTACAACGTTAGGTTTGGCAGCAGCCCTTTGCGTGGGTGCGGCCAATCTGAAAGATTTGAAAATCTATGTGAATCCAGGTCATGGCGGACACGACAGTGACGACCGCAACGTGGCTGTGCCTCCGTTCAAGCAAGGTGACCCGGAAGGTTATTGGGAATCGAACTCAAACCTTGTCAAAGGTCTTGACCTCCGCGACATGCTGCAGAAGTTTGGCGCAAGAGTGATGATGTCGCGTGTCACCAATACAACCGCCGACGACCGTGGCCTCCACGAAATCGGAGAAGAGGCAAATGCCTACGGTGCCGACTTCTTCTTCTCAATCCACAGTAACGCGACAGGTACGTCAAGCCGCGTGAACCAGCCGTTGATGCTTTACCGCGGCTTTACAAACGACCCTGTGTCGCCAGAAGCCAAAGAGATGTCGCTCATTCTCAACAAGCAACTGCTCGAGAATCAGGTGACTTCATGGTCGAGCACAAACACATGGCTCGCCGGCGACTACGATTTCTATGATTGGGGCGTAGGTGTCGGACTCGGTGTGCTCCGCAAGCTAACTGTGCCGGGAATGCTTTCCGAAGGTTCTTACCACGACTACATTCCAGAGACTTACCGTCTGCTCAACAAGGATTACTGCTGGCTTGAGGCTTACCACTTCACCAAATCAGTGATGGAATACTTCAAGGCATCGGAAACGTTTGCAACAGGTGTGGTCTGCGGCTCGCTCTACGACTCCCGACTTATCCGCACAGAGCCTATCTACAACAACATCTTCTATGGCCACGACAAGATGAAGCCAATTTGTGGCGCAACAGTGGAACTGTTGCAGGGCGGCGCGGTGAAACACACCTACACAACCGACCAGTTGTTCAACGGTGTGTATATGTTCAAGGATGTGGAGCCGGGCAAGTATACACTTAAGGTGTCACATCCGGAATATGACGCTTTTGAGCAGGAGGTGGATGTGACTGCCAACAACGTCACTTACCAGAACCTTGCGCTCGACCGCACTCGTTCGACTGCTCCGGAAGTGGTGAAATATTCACCTGTATGGAAAGAAGGCGACGCTGATTTGGCTTGCAACGTGCCCGTTGTGATTGACTTCAACTGGGATATGGACGTTGAGTCGGTTGAGAAGAATTTCTCCATCACTCCTGCTGTCGAGGGAACAATCCGTTGGGAAGACTCGCAGTATCGTCTCGTTTTCGAGCCGAAACGCGCTTATGATACCAACACTCTCTACACCGTGCGTATCGGCAAGGACGCTATGCATCCAGCCGGTATGAAGTTTAAGGAAGACTTCGTGATGCAGTTCCGCACCGACAATTTCAACACGTATGAGGTGGCTACAAGCTCACCGTCGGAAGGTGCTTTGGTACATTATAAAACTCCGTTGGTTGAGTTCCGTTTCAACGGTCAGCCAACAACCGCCAAACTGCAGGATCAAATTGTGATTAAAAACAGCGCAGGTGTGGCTCAGTCTTATTCTGTGCGTTCAAGAAAGTTCAGCAAGCCTGGTGACGACTATGGTTATTTCCAAATCAAATTGTCGAAAGACCTTGTTGTCGGTGAGCAATACACTGTAGAGGTTTCGGGCGATGTCTGCGATGAAAACGGCATCAAGTTGGCTGCGCCGATGAAGTTCAACTTTACGGCTGTCGATGCCGCTGTCGACAATGCTGTCGTGACGGCTGTCGACAACCTCGACGCTGACGGTGTGCTCGTGAAAGACGAAGAGGCTGCAGCAGGCTGCAAGACGCTGACCGTGGCACGCAACACATCGACTAAACTTGAAGGTGCGGCTGCCTACAAGGTGGACTATGAGTTTGAGGCATTGGAAGGCGGCAACGCCGCTGTGAAATTTGCCACAGCGCCGGCGGCAGCGTTTACAAACGCAAACATGATTTCGCTGAAGGTTTATGGCGACTTGAGCGGCAACCAGCTTAAAGCCGTGTTTGCTAACGGAGCGGAGAAGAAAACCGTTTCGCTCGGCGCTCTCGACTATCTCGGATGGAAAGACGTGAAGGCTTCACTTGAAGGAATCGGAGAGGGCAGCTACACACTTCAGGGATTCGTTGTGGAGCAGGTTGGCAACGTATATGGCAAGAAAGGCACTTTATATCTCGACAAGGTGGCACAGGGTGCCGCTGCCGACGGGGTGGCAAAGGTGGAAATCGCAGGTCTGCGCATCTATCCTAACCCAGCAAGCGAACTGCTCATCGCTAATGCCGACGGCACAATTCTTGGCGTTGAGGTGCTCACTCTCGACGGTCGTACCGTTGCCCGCACCACAACCAATGTGGTCAACGTAAGCGACCTTGCCGAAGGTGCGTATATCGCTAAAGTCTATACATTGTCGGGCTGCGAAAGCCGTCAAATCGTCGTTAAGCACTAATCCGCATATACGGCCCATCATAAGAAATCGCCACGCTGGAAAACTCCGGCGTGGCGATTTCATTGATAAATCAGTCTGTATTGTTAATCTTCAAGCATATATTCTATTGTAGTGACCACTCTCACTTCCTTAATGTAAGGCGTGTTTTGGTCGCGGTCGTCGATAGAGAACTGTCCCTGCGACGCCGATTTGATTTTGCCGAGGCTGCTCTCTGAGTCGGCGGCAAACTGCATCGCCGCCTTGCGAGCGTTTTGCGTCGCTTCCTTGATCATTTCAGGCTTCACGGTGTTGAGGTCTGTGAAGTCAAACTGTGTGGTGGCGCTGTAGTCGAACGAGATTGCCACGCCCTGCTCTATTAGCGACGACTGGTTCTCGATAAGTTTCAACACGGTGTCAACCTTCTTTGTGTTGACCGTCACAACTGAATTGATGCGGTAGCGATAGGGTGTGAGGTTGGAACTATAGGAGTCGGCTTGAAGGTCGGTGACCACAACGTTTGTGCTTATTTCTGAATCCTCGATGCCGCTTGACCGCAGGAATTTCTTCACAATCTGGTTTTTGGCGTCAACGCGGTTGTAAAGGCTCGGCAGGTCGTCGCCGAGTTCCTTAAACACAATAGGCCAAATCACCTTGTTGGCTTTCACTTCACGCACAGCCAAGCCTTTCACGGTCACTACCCTCTGGTTTTGCAGGAAACTGCCGAGTCCGGCTTTGATGCAGAACCCCAATACTACGATTCCCACGGCGACTATCGCAGCGGCAATCACTGTTTTCATCTTGTCCATAGTCAAAAACTTATGTCGTTTCAATTATAGACAATCAGAAGAGGCTTTTGGTTTAATCTGCCCGATAGTATTTTTGCAGATACAAGCGAGCGAGGAAGTCCCAGTTGTCGTGAAGAATCGACGTGTCTTTTGCCGACGGCCAACGGGCGGCCGGAATCATATCGTTGTCAAACAGATAGCGGAGCAGGTCGACAGGGCATACCCCTTGCTCCATCACGAGGCGGTGGGCATCGGTTGCCGTGGCGTCGAAAGCCGTGTTTGAAGGGTGGTTGACGTATTGCGCTATGTCCTTGGCTATAATCATTCCCTTGTGGCGGTCGGCATAGATTACGAAGTTGTTGTGTCCACGCAGGTGAGGAAAATGTCCGCCAGGCTCGTCGCCCCATCCGAGTCGCTCCGACAGAAAACGCTCCAAATCGTCGTATGTGGCGCAGAACGCTATCGGCTCGCCGCCGGTGGCACGGCACAAGGCGGTGAAATATTTATGTTCGCCACCGCGGTGCGGATTTGCCGTCGCCGGTATGCGGTCGTCGACAATCAGTCGCAGCCATTCGTCGGCAAGCAGTGCGAGCGGTCCTGTAGGCTGCTCGAACGTGGTGTGCAGACGGCTCTCGTCGGTCAGCGTCTCCTCGACCGACAGCTCTTCATTCTCATCAACCTCCGGCTCATAGTGATGCTTGCTGACAGGACGCATGAAGTAACTGTTCCAGAACAGCCATCCCGATGTCAGGAAGATGTTGCGCACCTGCTCGCGGTCGTCAAGGTCGAGCTCTTGAAGCGGCTTGAAATCGGATGCTGCCGGAGCGTCATCGTAGATGTATGCGAACAGACGGTAGACCTGATGCGACAACCGCAGCAGGTCGCTGTCGACGGGCGACACAAGTCCCATGAAGCCGAGGTGCGACTCCAGCGAGTACCAGACAATGAACTGCACGTCGATTTGATTCAGCTCCGCGTCGACATATCCGTCAGGCTCATCGTAGAACGGCACAGGACGCCCGTAGAGATGACGGCACATTTTGACAAACGAACGCCAGAGTCCGGCATCTGCCACTACATCTTGAAAATATCCCACAAGGTCGAGTGCCACGCGCTTGCGCAGTCCTTCGCCCACTTCTGGCAGCACCTTCATGCCAGCCCACAGTTTGTCGACATATTGTGCCAGCATCAAGTAGTAGTCGTCTGTTGGATGCCCGGCGTCAGGATTTGGAAGCATACGCTTCAAATCATCTATTCTGATTTCCATTTTCTCAAAGATTGTATCGTTTCCTCAATTGCTTGTATTCATCTGTTTGCCTCACGTTGTGCAGCCACTTGTTCATGCGCTGCAGCAGGACGGTGTCGTTTTTTGCCATAGCCCATGCCTGGAATTGGTTGAAGCTGATGGCGGTGCTGACGTCGATGTCGGCATAGCGGACGGCAAGGCTGCGCGCTGTGTTGTCGCTGACCACGGCATAAAGCTCGTCGCCTGCCGCTACAAGCAGAAACAGCTGTTCCTGGCTTTTGTCGAGCGTACGCACATGGATGCTGTCGCCGATCTCGCGCGCCAGATTGGCAATGCGTGTAGCCACAGGCGACCCGTTTGCCACACACACCGTCTTGCCGGCAAGGTCAAGTTGCGACTTTACAGCCACAGAGCCGTCTTTTCCGCGCCGTTGCACAAGCACCTGCTTGTCGATAGCCACAGCGTCGGTAAAGAGATATTGTTGCTTGAAATCGCTTGTCGACGGCATTTGTGCCGCTACGATGTCGACCGTTCCCTCGCGCAGCTGCTTCAGGCTTCCGTCGAGCGACGTCATCGGATGGAATTTGATGTGCAGATGCTCGCGCTTGGCAATTAGATTCAGCAGGTCGTGGCTGAATCCGCCGAGGGTGTCGGCATACATGTACAGCGACAGGGGAGAATACTCTATAGCCACATCGATGGTGTCGCCGCCGCTGCTCTGTGCTTCCTTCGACGCATATTGGCGGCTGCAGCGTCCGAGAGCCACCATCAGTGCTATGGTGGCGACAAGCAGTGCCGCATAGATTTTCAATTTGGGCTTCATCAGCATTGGTGTCTTCATAGCGATGCCAGTTTGTGGTTTGTCAGTTCGCGAAATCAACCGACAGGCCGAGTTGGAAACGGCTTGGATTTATTGGATGGTGAAGGGCTGAGAAATACTCCTTTCCGCCGAACAACCCTTGGTTCAAGTGGCTGTACATCACAAAAAATCTGGTTTTCTTCAACTTGAAGTCGGCATATGCGTTCATCAGCGGATAGTTGCCGATGAGTTTCTCATGCTGGGTGTGGAACGCCATTGTGGCTGGTTGGTAAGCCGGAGCGTAGTAGCGTGTATAGTAGCTGCAGTCCACACCGAGGTTGACGTGCAGCACTCGGGCAATCTTGAACTGGAAGTACAGGTTGCTGTAGACCGCCAGTTTGGGCAGCGACAGCACCTCTTCCTTGCTTGAAGTCTGATATGTCACGGAGTTTTCCCAATTGAACGCGCGGAAATGCAAGTCCTGTTTCAAGCGCAGCGACAACACCTGTACGCTGCCACTCTCTTGAGCAGGGAGAGCGTCGTTGTTGAAATAGACATAGTTCTGCAGGTTTTCGACACCGGCAGAAAATGAAGTCCAAGTGTGTGGAATGTCGAGTGTGCCGCCCACGCGCACGCGGCGAATCTTGCCGAAATCGTTTTTCCAGGCGAAATGGTTTGAAATATAGTTCTTTAGCAGATATGGCGCTTCGGTGTTCTTGAAAAATCCTTCGCCCGTGATGCGCACGGTGTCGCCGAAAAGACGGAAACGTGTGCTCACAACGCCGCTGATGTCGATGTCGCCAGCCACCGGACCTACAAGTCCGAACTGAGCCGTCGCCGAGTATGTCAGCACCGATCCGCGCTGCTTGGTCAGCTGTCCGCCCACCCACAACAGATTCTCCGTCTTGCTGTGGTCAATGCCGAACGAAGGAAACGGAGTCAATCCCTCTGGTTTATATTGGCTTGTGAGCATAGTGTCGACAACCTGCGTGTAGCGGCGCAGCTCATGGGTGGCATAAGCCGACAGTCCGAATTTGGCGTTCTTCTTGAAACCCTCGATAAGGTCTATTCCGAAAGTGTTGCGCAGGCGCCAATATTTTGTTTCCTCGTCGGTGCCGTCCATGCTGAGGTAATTGTTTGCAAAATATTTGGCATCGTCGGTAGCACTTTGGTTTTTGAACTTGTGGGTGTTGGTTTTGTAGTCCATAGTCCAGATGAAACTCGACACAGGCACGTATGTGCGCCGTTTCGTGGTGTCGTTGACAGTTTCCTCCTGCCAGTATCCCACCTTGTAGCGGTGGTTCATGTAAAATTCCCAACCTTTTACGCGAGAGAAAGCCGACGACAGATTCACGGGTATCGCCTTGGCGTCAATCTTAGAGTCGCCGCCCTGCAGTTGTGCAGGGTCGCTGATGTAAAGATCGTCGGTGATGCCGCCGTTTTCATGATTCAGCGAATTGTAGCTGAAAAACATGGCGTGCATGTCATATCGGTCGCCGATATACGATGACGAGAAACCCCAGCCGAAATTTTTCAGAGCCTGACGGTCATAGCCGCCCTTTGAATAAAGATAGTCGAGTTGGGCGCCAAACTGCAGCCGCTTGTTGACGTTGCCGGAAAACTCGCCTTTCAGCCGGTCCTGTCCGGAATTGCGTCCGCCGCCCCAGCTGTAGCCGAGCAGAGTCATAGGCACACGAGTGTTGTAATAGCGCTGATTGTCGGCGCTGTGGAGCCAATGGCTCAACACATCCTCAAATTGAAATTCCGACCATTCCTCACGGTTGAAAAATATCTCGTCAACTCCGGCACAGCCGAAATTGCCGGTTGTCGCGTATGCGTCGGTAGTCATCGCCGGCACAAACTGGCGGTGATAGCCTTGATAAAGGGTGTCGATGGTCGACGGTGTGCGGAGTCCGAGCGGTCCGCTAACCTGCCAAGAGTATCCCGGCTCAATTGTCTGTTTCTTCTTTGCCGCGACGCCAAACGCCATGACAAAGCACATTATATATACGAATATCCGTTTCACGTTGCAAAGATAGTGCAAGCCGAGTGAAAAACATTCAAACTTGTTTGAAAATGTTTTTCCGAGGCGCAGCCTATTTTATGAAAAGATAGTGCAAGGAGAGCGAAAAACATTCAAACTTG
>OIWV01001996.1_pt1 | contig 15974 bp, 7 predicted proteins | sample 1587751 | NCBI WGS metagenome assembly OIWV01 (sample SAMEA3888913, study PRJEB22519) | human gut metagenome | biome: human gut; feature: human-associated habitat; material: faeces | place: Denmark | collected 2010
GGTAACCGCAAGGTTCTCTCCCCCACCGCCTGCGGGCGGAGCCCCCTCGCAGAGGGGGCCAGGGTAATGAAAAAGCCGCACAGCTTTTACTGTACGGCTTAACGGCTCACTTATTTTTCCTTCTTCGCCGTCTTTTTGCGGCGGCGGACGCGCCCGCTGTCGGCCTTGGCCTCGGGAACATAGAGGCTATAGCTCAACAGGTAGCGGCCATGGGCAGGGATGCGGTAGAACGCGGCCTTGATGCGCTCCAGCGGGCCGGTGCCGCTCTCGGCGGTGCTGCCGCTCAGCATAACAACATACTGCATATCGGTGTAGCGGGCGGCCACATCGCACTGGCGCAGATTCGTGCGGATCAGATCGCCCAGCTGCTCCACCATCAGAGCGGTCTCGGCAGCATCGGTGTTCTGACTGGGAGCCACGGTCAGGATCGCCAGGAATACCTGCAGACCGTAGCGGACCTGCACGCCGCGCTGTACGCGGTAAATTTCCTTGAACGTCTCAAAGTCGCAGATACAGGCCCCCGTGTCCTCGGTATCCGGCAGAGCAGAGATCAGCTTGGAGACCTCGCTCTCCATATTGCGGTCTGCCTGGCGCATCTGGCGGTAGGCAGAGCCTGCGCGGCCCGGCTCAATGGCATGATGCAGGCAGCCCATGGCGCTGCCGCGGCGTGCCAGATCCTCCGCCTCCTCGTGGCGGCCCAGCGTCTCCAGCGCGACAATCTTTTCCAGATAAAGATGCTCCTCGTAGGGGTCCAGCTCCAGCGCGCGGGTACACAGCGTAACGATGCGGGTGCTCTCGCCCCATTTTTTGCAGAGCTCCAGCAGGTTTAAAATGGCTGTGCGGTACTGCCCGTGCAGACGCACGCTGACACTTTCGACCCACGGCTCGGACGCAGACTGCGGCAGCAGGCGCCCGTCATACAGGTTGACGATCTGTTCATAAATGCGGCTGCGCTTCTCGGCGTCGCTCTCCTTGCGGGCCAGCTCCGACAGGTCGTTGACCTCAAACACATCCACGCTGCAGTCCAGATGGGGGTTCCACTGGTAGTAGCCGCGGCTGGTCACGATGCAGCCCTTCATCTCATCCAGACCCTCCGCGTCGATCATAAGGCGGAAGCGATGCAAGATGGCGCGCAGGGCCATGTCCGGGTTGGTGGACCGCTCCCCTGCCCACAGGGTATCGGTCAGTACCTTGTGGGAGACGCGCTCCCCGCGCCGCAAAACGAGATACTGCACCAGCGCCGTTGCCTTGCGGGACTGCGCCAGCTGTGCCAGCACGGGCTTGCCGTTCACACGGATCTCAAAGCCGCCCAGCATTTTGATTTCAATTGTTGCCATCCTAGTCATCCTCTCTGCTCTGATGCCCATGACGTTCCTGCATTTTGTCCGGCACACAGGTATTCATGTTTTAAAGTATAACAAGTCCATTTGAATTTGTCCAGTACATCCGCCGGGATTGTAATATACTTTTCAAAAATCGTCCCGGAGGGCACCGCTCACGACTCCGACGATGCCTTGCCGTCCCAGGTGCCGGGTTCATACAGGATGACCGGCTCACCGGGCAACTGCACAATGGCTTTTTGGGTGCACAGCGGCACGATCTGGTCGTTGGCGTCCCGCTTGGCCACAGTCAGCACCACCGTCATAGCCGTAATGCGCGGGGTCTTGGTTTCGTCGCCGTCCTGCGTCCAGCTGCGGGCGTAGAAATGCAGTTCGCTGATGAACAGCCCCATATAGGCATCCCGGGGATAGGCCGTTGTGTAGCCGTAGGCAACGTAGGGCCGTGTGACCGTCTCAGTACCGTCCTCGGCCTTGTCCTTTTTTGTGTGCTGCGGGTTGCCGTAGTGCCCGGCGTTATTCAGTTCATCGCGGTAAAAGCGCATGTGCAGGTAGCCGTTCAGTGCATTGGCCTGATCCGCTGTCAGCAGTGCTGTGCCGTCTGTCTTTGTCAGCATCGGCACACAGTCCTTGTCGATCAGCTCAATGTGGTTGGGGTAGACGCTGAATTCCAATGCCGTGCCCTCGCTGTAGTCGTCCTTGGACGCAAAAACGCTGTCCAAATTATTAAGGTCCGTCGCGCCGTCGGTGAAGCGGATATAGCCGTTCGCCTCGAGCACCTCGCCGCGGATCGTCTCAATGAGCGCATCGGCCAGATTTTGCGCGCGCGTCTGCTGCTGGATGTCCATGTACGCCTGTGCGCTGGGCTGTATCAGCGTAACCGCCGCCAGCGTAAAGAGCGACAGCAGCACCATGCAGACGATCAGCTCCACCAGCGTTGTGCCGTTCTGGTTTTTCAAACGCTGCTTCATGGGTTGGTCTTCCCTTCTGCCGTGCTCTTGCTGTAGCGGTAAAACTTGTGCTGTTCCGTCGTTTTTTGGCCGTTTTCCGTAACTTCTGCGCTTGTCTCCACGCTGTCCAGCTCAACGCCATCCACCACAAACTCACCGTAATCGCCAAAGGAGAACTTCAGCCCCTCCTTCTCCTTCGTCCAGTCGGGGGCCACGTCCCTGGCCGGGTACAGCCCGGCACAGAAGGCATAGGCTGTCTCCCGCAGCGACTCGGCCTTTTGGGACATGGCGCGGGCGTACCGCAGCGAAACGACGAACATCGACGTAAAAATCATCAGCAGCAGGAACGACACAAGCACTTCCACAATGGTCTCGCCGCGCTGACTTTGTAAAGTATGTTTCATAGCGGGTCACTCCTGTGTTGTGCCGGTGCTCTGTTTGGCACCGCGGGTGTAGGTGATGGAATCGGGCTGCTGGCTGGTGTCGCAGTGGAACGTCAGGCGGTTGCTGGCAATGTTGCCGTCAGTAATGGTCAGGTCACCACTGCCGGGGGCGTAGAACGTCAGGGCTTTAATGCGGTAATACTTTGTTGGACCGTCGTTTATTGTGTAGTACACCTTTGGTAATTTTTTGCTTTTTGCCTGGCTTCCGTCGCTGTCGTACTTCACTGTGCGGTCATAGGTCCGCGTGAAGGCAAAGCTCTCGCCGTTTTTCGTGACTGTCACCGTAATGTCCAGCTGTAAATCGACGATTGCCATGCCCTTGCGGTCTTCGCCCTCCAGTGTGTCGAGCAGGTTGCGCAGGTCTGTGGCACTGGTGCTGTTCGCCGTTTGGTTCAGCTTGTCGGCACCGTCGCCCGGGCGGCGGCGCAGTGTTACCGTGATGGCCTCGGCCCCGCCATCAGGCTGGCTGCCCTTCGGTTTCCAGGCGAACTCCTTGGGCTGGGATTCCAAATCATAGATGTCCTTGCCGTAGCTTTGGGAGAACATGAACTGCTCATTGACGAACTTGGCAAAGCTGCTGTCCTTATTGTTCAGCTCCCCTTCCAGCACGTCGGAAAAGCTGGTTGCCAGCTGGTAGGCTTCCTGTTCCAGCAGCTGGCGGTTGGCATTGGCCGTCAGCACGGAGGCCGCATAGACCAGCGCTGCCGACAGCGCCACAAACAGCGCGCCGATGCAGAGGACCAGTATCATCGAAAGTCCCTGCTCCCCGCGCAGAATGCTGCGTGCCCTGCGGTGCATAATGCCACCTTCTTTCCTGAAATAAAATTACGATGCGTCGCTTGTTTCCGTCCGTTTCGGGGGCGCGGTTTTCGCCGCATCCGTCTCATCCGGGGCAGCGGCGGTCTCCGGGGTCGCCATGGGCAGTGCCGCACGGGCCCGCATCAGGACCGGGGGCACGCTTGCGGGGGCGCTTTCCGCCGCCGTGCTTTCTGCGGTCTCGGCGGGCGCGACGCTCTCCGTGGAGTCCATACTCTGGGCATCCTCCGCCGCATCGGCGGTGTTCGTCTCGTTGACGGGGACCTTGACCGAACCGGACGCAACGGTCTTACCGTTGTTATCCGAATGCGCCAGCGTCTGCAGCATCACACTTGCGGTGAACTTTTGCAGAGCGAGCGAGTCGTCCTGCACCTTTTCCTGCAGCTCGGGCAGGGTGATGCGGTAAACAGGCTCGGCGCCGTCCTCCTGCACCAGCTCCAGCATGGGAACCGTCTGTGCCTTGTAGTACAGCGTACCGCCGTCCTTTTCCACCGTGCCGGTGACGTCATAGGGTTGCGATTCCCAGCCGGTCAGATTGTTATCTTTGTCGTACACAGGCTCAACGCTCAGGTCGTACCAGATGCGGGTGACTTCGCCAGCCTCATTTACGTCGTTGGTCGGGTCGATGTTGGTTTTTTTATCACCAATCGTCTTGGTAACGGTCTTGATTTCCCCGCGCTTATGCGTGACATTGCCGTCTATGTCCGTCACGTCCCTGTCGTAGGTCGTCACCGTAATGATGTAGGGCTTTTTGTCCTTGTCCAGCGGCGTGACCGTAAAGCTGTAGCTGTCTGTCAGGTTGCGCACCGTGCCGTCGGTCTGGGTGTACTTGTTCACCGCGGTCCACTCCACCGTAAAGCGGCGCAGCTCCAGCGGAGTCGTACCGCGATTGGTCTTACACTCGGGGTCGTTGTACAGGTTGACTTCCTGCTTGTAAACGGCATTGCCAAGCGCGCGTTCCGGTTCGGCAGCGTCCACGGGGGCGTCCAGCGTGATGGCCGGCAGCTGTGCCGCTTCGGTATCCTGCTGCAGGATATAGAACCAGTTCGACGCTGTCGTGCCGTCGGTGGGCATAACACGCACCGCGGGCAGCAGGTATTGTTTTGCATGGTCGGGCGTCAGCGTAAAGCCGTTGCCGTCGGGCACAAAGGTATAGCTGGCGGTGGTGCCGTCGGCGCTGGCGCTCCCGCCCACCGTGCGGCTGTCCTTCGGGATGACCAGCTCGGCGTCGCCATTGTTCAGCATCTCGTCCAGTTTTTTGGTCAACTCCTGCTGGGCCGTGTACTTGGCCTGTCCGGTGCCTTCGTCCTGCCAAGCCTTGGCCAGATTGGCAATTTCTGTATACTTGTCCGCATCGCTGAAGATATAGCCGGTAAAGTAGACATTGCCCTGTGCGGCTGCGTTCAGCGTCATGTTGAGCTTGAGGTCGTTCAGGAACTTCTCCTGATTCGGGCTGTTGTTGTCAAAAGCGACGTTTTCAACCACAGGCGCATCGGCGCGGCGGACGATGGTCTCGGACTGGCTCAATGCGCCGTCCGGGCCGTCAAAGCAATTGCTACCAGTCTTGCGGCGGGCAACAACGCGGAAGCGCAATGTCTTGCCCTGATACTGCTCCAGATCCAGCGTCAGGCTGCCGACGTTGCCCGTGGTGGGCAGCGTCAGCACAGGTTTGCCGCCGTCATCGACGACGCACAGTTCATAGTGGTCAATGCGCGCGTCGTCGGACGGCGACCATCTGACCGTGTAGAGCAGGGCATCCGCGTTGTCGGTCTCGCCGTTGACGCGGGTGATGGAGCTCGGCGCGCTGATGCCGGGCAGGCGCTGCTTAACGCTGTAATCCGCCACAGCGGACGCGCCGATTTCATCGGTGCCGGCTGCCGCCACACGGGTGACCTCGAGCCGGACCTTGTCATAGCGCCAGCTGTCGCTGCCGTTGGCCAGCATGGTATCCACGTTGACAGGCAGGGTAAAGCTGTTGCCATTTTGTGTCGGCGTCAGGGTGACGCCGTCCTTCAGCGCAATTTGCTCCTGACCGGTCACCTTGCCGTCCGCGTTCGTCAGTAAGCCGTAGAGCTTGATCTGGTAGTCGGGGGCTGCGTCCGCGGCCTTCATGTCGTCCTGTGTCCATTTGAACGTGTAGGTCAGCTGATTGTTGTTATCCACTACGCCGTCCCCAATGGTTTCGGCCAGCGTCGGGGCTTTTAGGACATTCAGGTTCAGCTGCTTGAAGATGATCTGCGGGGTCGTTACCGTGGCCTGTGTAGCCCAACTCGGGTCATCGGTGCGGTTCACGTCGGAGAAGCAGAGCGGCGTCAGATGGGCATAGGTATAGCTGTGCTCGCCCGTGCGGACGATCTCATAGCCGTTCTTCCACCAGATTTCTTTGCCGGTGTCGTTTGTCTCGTTCGCATGGCTGGCGATGGCTGTGGACACTTCCTCCTCCGTGGCATCCCAGCGATACTTCATGTCGCCCTTGCCGCTGGTGACGGGCACCGCGACAACGAGGAAGTCGGTGTAGTTCGTCATGGCATCCGACGGCAGGCTGTTCAGGTTGAAGGTGACGGGAGACTCCGTCACAATGCTTTCCCGCGCGGCCAGCGTGATGTACTGGCCGTTCAAAGATACGCCGTTGACTTCGTCATTGCCCAGATATTTTGCCAGCAGCATGACGCGGTAGGTCGGGCTGCCGTGCTCGCTGCTGTCGCTCTTGACCCCCGGGGTAAAGCTGAACTTCACGGTTGCTTCAAAGCTCTCCGCTGTCTGGCCGGTGTAGGTCACATACTCCGTGTCGCCGTCCTTGTTCAGCTTGCCCAGCGGCAGACCGTCCTCGTCCTTGCCGGAGCCACCGTTGTGGTCTCGCCACTGGGACGGGAGATAGGTCTCTGACTTGTACTGGGCCGAGCGCAGATACTTTGTACTGCTGCTGTTGTCCGGGGTTGCCAGCGCCGTAAGCGTCAAAGTGCGTTCCAAATTTTGGGTCAGGCGGATGTACTGCTTGCCATCCTGTCTGCTGAAATAATAAGTATGCTTCCCATCGGTCAGCTTGACGGTCCAAGCCTCATCTGTCGGGTATTCGGTGTAGTTTTTCAGCACCGCGACAACCTCATACTTGAATTCTCTCGATTTTTCATCCGGCGTCTGGCACTGATTCCAGTCAAAGCCGCCGTTCTCGCGTTTGACCAGCCGGAACTCAATCTCCGGTGTAGGCAGGGCGTGCATAAAGGTCTGCACGGCGCTGGTCCGGGAGTTGTCTACCTGCGTCGAGTCGTTGTTGGTGTTGTAGGGCGTTACACGCACGACGAAGTTACCCGCCCACGCTTTATCAGCCACAAAGGTATAGCTGCGCTGGTAGACGTCCGCCTTCAGATAGGGAACTGCATCCGATGCGACTTTACCCGCAGCATCGCAGGGCAGAATTTCAACACGGTAGTAAGCGGCGGGGCTGGCATTCTTGTCGCTGTCGCTCGGCTCGGCCCATGTCACTTCATAACGGCCATAGACGTTGTTGTCCGCGTCCTGCACCTGGCTGGCCTTGACTTGGATATCTCCCGGCTGGGCGGGCTTGGTGCTGTCCAGCACGTACTTATAGTAGTTCTGGATGACCTCGTCGGTGATGTCGGTAATATCAACGTCCGATTTCGTACTGTTCGCGGCTTCGCCGAATTGCAGCATCACAGTCGCTCTCTGTTTGCCGGGATTGGTATCATCGCCCGCGCCGGTGTCATCGAAAATGTAGGCTTTGTTACCGTCGTTCTTGATATAGGCAGAGTTTGGTTTGGCAGACGGGCCCGCAGATGTAAGACCGCTAATCCACCACAGACTGTACGCTGCACCGTTCTCATCGTCTGCCAAAGTGGGCAGGAACGCAATATAAGGATAGGTTTTGTCATCGACGTTATAGCCTATGTACAAACGGTGTGCTTTTACTTTTCCCGAGGACGAGTTCCAATCTGTCTCGTTGTAGGCCTTGTCACTTCCTTGCTCATCCGCTTTCTCCCAGTTACCTGTTGTACTGTTCGATTTTACTGTGGTCAGTTTACGGGAATCTTTCTTAAAGAAGCTCTTGCCTGCACTTTCGGAATCTTCAATATAATAGTTGCCGTGGCCGGTGACATTCTCGTAACTCTGGCGCAAATAGGCAATAGGATACCAACCTGTACCAACCGTGGCAAAGCAGTTTGTGACATTGGTTGCTTCTTGCGACCCAGAGCCATTACCGCGGCTGCCGACAATGCCGACTCTCCTGTCATACACTCCGCCACACGTAAAGTCTGTATTAAGGTTTCGGCAGCGGTCAATATTTACCGTAACATTATCAATGTTCCCCTTGTTGTACGGGCCGATCCATGCCAGAATGCCGACTGCCTGCGACGCTGCCTTGATTGCGCCGCTATTGACGCAGTCGATGATGTTCAGCGTCATAATATCGGTGGGCTTCTTCATCTCGATTTTACCGATAATGCCCGCGCAGTCATTTGCGCCGTTTGATTTATACCAAATCTGACCGTAGTTACGGCAGGAAAGCACATTTGTGGTGCCGCCGGAAATAGGCTGGTCAATAAAGCCGACAATACCGCCGACTGCACCGTAACCGCTGTTTTTGTCGTTCGTGTTTGTTGTGATTTTGCCAAAATTGAAGCATTTCTGCACGGTTCCGCCGTAGTCCAGCCAATAGGCGATCACGCCGCCCACATTGGCCGAGCGGCTGTTGAACACACTGCCGCAGTTGACTACCTTGCTGACAGACCACCGGTCATCGCTGCGGTTCTGCTGCTGGCCAATGACACCGCCCACATGGACAACTACACGGCTGCCGTCCTTGTAAATGTTGTCATCGTCTGTATCATCCTCGTTCTTCACGTGCGTAAACCGGCGCACGGCGGCACAGTTTACCACAGTGTCCAGCACGCTTTTGTCTGTGATGTTGGATTCGTTCTGGCCGACAATACCGCCGACGGTGGATGCCGTTGTCGCATTGTCAGAATAGACAAACCACTGGCCGGTGGCGGAAGTATCGATTGTACCGTGGAGAGAGTTAAAGCCTGCCAGACCGCCCAGATAACCGGCGGCACGGACGGTCTCGCTGTTGTTGCTGCCGCGCAGGGCGACAAGCAGATCATTGGCGGCAAGGCCTGTGTCGCTGTAAACGTTCGTGTAGCCATAGCCCGTCACAGTGTCAACGCCCTTGAGGCCCGCGTAGGTCTTGCCTGTGGTCAGCTCTGCCGCCATGCTGTTGATGCCGGCATTGGCATCTGCCGCATCCAGCCAATTATCAACCTGTGTAACAAGGGCGGGTGTTGCTTCTCCGTCGCTGACCAGCGCTTTTTTGCTGCCGCTGCCCGTGATAGTGCCGTTGTTGGAGCCCGCGACGCCGCCCACAAAGCCGTAACGCGCCGTGATGATGCTGCCCGCGCCGCCGCTGCGCTCGGTGGCGACATAGCTGTTGACGATTTCGGCATTGTTGCGGCCCGCAATGCCGCCCACATGGCTGGCACTGGCGAGCTTTTCGTCTGCGGTCTGGGTCGTGGTGATGTTGCTGATACCGCTGACCTGCAGTTTGATGTATTTGACCTCACAGCCGGTGATTGTGCTGTTGTTCAGACCGGCAATGCCGCCCACCGTGCTGCCGGTGCTGCGCGCACCGACGGAGACAAGGCCGTCCGTGTCCGCGTTGCCGCCCATCGTGCCGGAATAGGTACACTGCTTCAGGGTACCGTCGTTCTGGCCTGCGACGCCGCCCAAATTTGTATATTTATCAAGATTTTGTGTAAGGTCCAGCCGAACGTTGGTGCTGCTGACCTTGCCGTCCTTCGTGGTGCGGCCCACCGCGCCGCCCAGCGTGACGGTGTTGGTGCCCGCGCGCAGGCCGTTGTTCAGCGTCAGCGCGCCGTTTTCGACCTGACAGCCGGTGACGGTGCCCTCGTTCATGCCCGCAAGACCGCCGATGGTGACCGCCGGGGTGCTGAACCGCACGTTGGCGTTCTCCGCCAGCTTCACATTGCGCATTGTCGCGCCCGCGCGGTTGTACGCCGCAACAGCGCCGATGCTCTCCGACGTGCCGGTGATCGTGCAGTTGCTTACGCTGCTGTTGTTTTCCAGCCCGGTCTCCTGACCGATGATGCCGAAGTTCGTGGCCGTGACGCCGCCCGCCGTGCCGTTGGCCGCGGTGACGGCGGCGCGGACCTGCACATTCTCAATCAGCGCGTCTTTATTATTATTGCCCGCGATGCCGCCCGCCTCGCCGTTGGTGGCGTAGACCTGATTCTGGGCATGGACGCAGGCGCTGATTTTGCCGCCCGCGTCGTTCACGCCCGCAATACCGCCCGCATATTGTGTGCTGGCGCGCACCGAGGCGTGGTTCTCCACACGGGTGATTTCGGCGCTGTTCGTACCGGCCACGCCACCCGCGTATTTGGCGGCATTGACGCTGCCCAGGACCGTGCCGTTGGTGTTTTCAGCGCCGTAAATGCGGCCCTTATAGGCGTTATACGTCGTATTGATACCGGCCACACCGCCCGCATAGTCGGCGGCGGTGACACTGCTTTGCAGCTGGCCGGACAGCGAGATATTGCCGACGTTGGCACCGGCCACGCCGCCCGCGTACTGGTTGGCCTCCACCGTGCCAGTACTGTTGTTCTCTGTGCAAATGATGAGGCCCTTGCGGGTGCTTGCCGCAGCGTCACCGCCCAGGTTGACGCCCGCAATGCCGCCGACATAGCTGTCACCGCGCACGGCGCAGTCCTGCGCCGGGTAGGCAGACTGAATACGACCGCCGTTGACGCCCGCAACGCCGCCCAGATAGGTATACCCGGTTTCACGGTTGCCGAGGGACGCCTCCATGCTGCCGCCGGTGATCGTGCCCTCGTTCCAGCCCGCAAAGCCGCCCGCGGCGCACTTGTGAGCCACTGTGCCGTAGTTTATGCAGTTTTCCAGCTTCGTGTTGGGTGTGGCATAGCCGATGATACCGCCCGCCAGTGCGCCGCGCGCGGTGCCAAAGTCATAGCGGCCATCGGCCAGCGCGTTCAGCGATACGCCGCCTTTAAACGCGCCGTTGTTGGACGGGTTCAGGCCGCCGACGGACAGGGCATTCTCCGTTGCGCCGTTAGTTGCCTTTTGAATCGTCAGCTTCGTGTCGGCGTCGTTTGCGCCGACGATGCCGCCGACGTAGATGTCGGCCTGCAGGTTGAGCTTGTTCCAGAAGTTGGCAAGGGTGACCTCGCCGTCCGCCGTTTTCACGTCGGTGCTGTCGGTCAGCACGCCGGTGCTCTCGTTAATCGTCGGCAGCAGCGCCTCCAGCGTGCCGCCTGTGGGCTTGGCCGCCAGCAGACGGTTGTAGCCGATGATGCCGCCCGCGACGGCGTCGGCCTCGACGCGGCCCGAGGCCACATTTGTTTTAAACGCGCCGCCGTCCGCCACGGTGAAGCGGCCCACCGGCAGGTTGGCGCCGATGACGCCGCCGACAAGCCGCTGACCCGCCACGCGGCTGACCTTCACAGTGGCGGAGGGCAGTTCCGGCGCGCAGTTCAGGCCGATCATGCCGCCGACAGCCTTGCCCGCCGCCACGATCTGGCCGCTGATGGTCAGGTTCTGGCCGGAGGTGTTGGAGATCGTCGCCTTTTCATCGTTATAACCGACCACGCCGCCCACGTAGTTGTTGCCGTACAGGATGGCACCCAGCGTCGGGGTGCTTGTATCCCACGTCACAACGCCGTTTTTGCCGTTGCAGCCCGCGATGCCGCCGACGTAGTCGGCGTAGCCGCCCGCGGAGCTGCCCGCGGATCTGCTCAGCTCCTTTAACAGGTTGATGCGGCGGGTGTCGGTGGCGTTGTCGCCGGACATACGGTTGGCGCAGTTCTGCACGGTGGCTGTGGCTTTCGGGTCTTGACTGCCGCCCCAGTCGGCATCATTGATGCCGACGATACCGCCGACGTAGGCCGCGTTCTTTCCAAAGGCCGCGACCAGACCCGTATTGGTCATGCCGATGATTTGGCTGTTGCTGCCGTTGACCGACACGATGCCGCCGACGTAGCGGCTGCCAAAGACGTCACTGCTGTTCGTATCGTTCTGTTGTACGCCGCTGCCGGTAAAGCCACCGGCCAGACCGCCCACAAACCGGCTGCCGAGCACGTAGCCCTTGCCGGTCTTGCAGCCGTTCAGCACAATTTCCTTGCCGTAGCCGACAAGGCCGCCGACGAAATCACCCTTGAGGGGGCTGGCGTCGGTCAATGTGCCGGCTTTTTTGTCGAAGCCCGCCTCGACCTGCTCCTTGAGCTGGGTCTCGGTCAGGTCGCTGCGGGTCACACTTTCGCAGCCTTGCAGGGTCACGCCCCTGCCGTAGCCCGCAATGCCGCCGAAGAACTGCCCCAGCACCAGGCTGCGCGCATCGCCCGCGGTATCGCCCTTATAGTTGGCGCCCGCGCTGACCGTGCCGTTGTTCCTCAGGCCCGTCAGGCTCTGGGACACGCTGGTGTCCGTCGTAAACAGGTTGCCGACGATGCCGCCCGTAAAGCCATTGCCGGTCACAAAGCCGTTGTTGACGATGTTCGTATTGCCGTTCGTTGTCATCTGGGCCGCGTCCACCGTGCCGAACACGCCGCCCACGCCGACGCTGCGCCAGAGGGAGTTCTCGTCACTCGGCTCAGCTGCCGCGGCAGCGTAGCGGGCCTTCTCGGCCTTCTGGTCTGCCGCTGTGTTTGTAACGGTTTGCGTGTCCTTGTCCACAAGCAGACCCGCTACCGTCACGTCCGACGCAACGGTCAGGTCCTGCATGACGGACTCGGCTTTGGGTATGGCAACGCCGACGAGACCGCCAATGCCGCGCGGCTCGTCTGTATAATAGGTATAGTTTTTGTTATTTACGGTCTTGTATGCTGCTGTTCGCTCTGTCGCGGTGGTGGAGTCGCCAAACGTCAGCGCCGCGGCCACCAGCGCACTCGCCGAGGAGTTCGTGCCGCGGGTCAGGGCGCAGTTTTCCAGCGTGCCGGTGTTGACGCCGCAGAGTGCGCCGACGGCACGCACATCGCGCCAGTTCTCGTCGGTGTCCTCCAGCGCCGTGACGAATTTGGTCGCGGTCAGCTTGAGCTGGTCTGCCTTCGGCAGCGTACCGGCGGCGACGGTCTCGGTCTTGACGTTGACCTGAATGTCCGGGTCGCGCAGTGTGATGTAAGAAATTTTGCCCTTGTTCTCGCCGATAAGGCCGACATAGTGGTCGGCCAGCTCGTCCTTCTCTGCCCTGCCAGTTTTTGCAACGGACTTGCTGCTCAATTGCAGATTGAGGATGGGCACACGGGTCGTCTTGTTGTTGGCAAGGCCCGTTGTTTTGCTCCTAAGTTCGATTTTTTCACCCAGCTCCGGGATCGTCGGCCAGGCGACAGGGTCATTGAGGGACGGCACCTTGGCCGCAGGCCATGCGCCCGCGGCGCAGTAGACCGTGACGCCGCCGCCCGTCCAGTTCAGGCCGGTGCTGTTGCTGGCCTGGGGGGTCAGCGTGTAGGTGCCCTTGTCGGTGATGTCCCAGTCGGCAGACCAGCGCAGGTTGTACAGATGGCGGAAATATTTCAGGTCGGCCTCTTTCGCCGTGCCGCCTTTGGCCAGCAGGGTGTTTTCCTCGTTCGTCGTTTCCTCTTTGCTGGCTGTGTAGGTGTCGCTGTAGTTCTCCCGCGGCTCGGCGCGCATGGCAATGTAGATGTCCTTCGGGTCGTTCAGCAGGCGGGTGATGCTGTACAGGCTCGTGGCGGCAACGTCAGCGTCGTTCTCACACGCACGCAGCAGCGCCGCGTCCGCCATGGCGTCCAGCGTCAGCACAAAGCTGCCCTTGTTGTAGCTTAGCGGGAAGTAGAGTTTCTTCTCCTCGGTGCCGGTCTGCTGGCCTTCGTCGTCGTATTGGTAGATAACAACAGGCATCTTGGTGATGACCTGCTTGTTATCATCCGCCGCACCCGCGGTGTCGCGCTTGATCGTGATGGTAAACAGCGGCTTCGTCTTGCCGGTATCCTTGGCATCGTAGGCCGTAGCCGTGTAGGAGGTGTCCAGATCGCCAAGGCTGGAGTTGCCGCTCCAGCTCAGGGTCAGCGTCTCGCCGTTCGTCAGGCGGGGATTCTTGACCTTCAGCTTCGTCTGCACCAGCTGCACAACGTTGACGCGGTCCTCGGCAGAGTAGTAGCCGACAAGGCTGTCATTGCGGCGGTGGTCATAGCTGCGGTCATAAATATTCGTAGCACCGTCCTGATTGAAGCGGAGCTTATCGGATTTGGTATCGTAAAAGACCGAGTAGACCTGCCCGCTCTGCACGTCGATCTCGACACAGATCGAGGCATTCAGCAGCGAGGCGTCGTAGATGTAATCGCCCAGCAGCCGCTCCACCAGCGCGTTATGGTTGCCCGCGGCAGCGCCCGTGCGGTCATAGTAGAGCGCGGCCACGTTCTGGTTCAGTTCGGTCTTGGTGCGGCTCACAAGGGTTTTGCCGTCCGCGTCGGTCACGGTGGCGTCGTTCTGGAAGTGTTCGCCCGTGCTGCCCTCCTCCATGACCTGCCGGCGGAACGCATCCACCTCCCCCGCCGTCTCCATCCGGGTCAGGGAGATCTGCGCCGTCTGGAACAGCGTGCGGGCGTTGGCTTCGTTCTTTTCGAACCGGGCCAACCGCGTGTAGGCGATCAGCCCGCCGCCGACCAGCGCCGCCAGAATGGCCGTGATAGCCAGAACGACCATCAGCTCCACCAGCGTAAAGCCTTTCTTATTGTTTTTTATATTTTTATTGTACTGCACCATAGATGCTCCCGTCGTTTCTCCGGTGAAAGGTTACAATTAGACACAATACCAGATTATATATATTGTCATTATACTCGGAATGTGCCGTTTTCGCAACAAATCCCGCGAGATTTCAGCAAATTTACGCCAAATATAGTGGGTCAGCGGCAGGTTGTGCACGATTTCGCCATAATTTCCGTTATCTTTGAACAAAAAGCAGAGTTTTTTTCGTGAAATTCCTTGCAAATACAGGCCCGGCACGGTATACTAAATAGCGTGTTATTATATGGTAGAGGATGTGTAACAATGCTGGCAGCACGACTGGGCGCATGGCTGCGCCATACCGGGGAACGCTGGGCCAAAGCTGCGTTTGCGGAAAAACTCGCCGTACTGCTGGCGCTGGGCGCTGTCCTGTATACTATTGTGACCGGCGCGGCGGAGCTGCGCTATCAGGCCCGTGCGCGGGAGGCCATGGCTCAGGTCAAGGCTGCGCGCCTGGCGGCCAGTGCCGTGTCTGCCCAGTGCTACTCCGCCGGGCAGACGTTCGCCGACCAGACAAGCGCGGACGGCTTTGCGGACGGCATTGCCGAGGAAATCCGCACGCTGGGCTCACTGCCCGGCACAGTGACGCTTTTGCAGATCGACCCGAACGGCTACACCGTGCAGCGGCTCCTGTATCAGGAGAACGGCATGTACGCCATCTATGATGCCAACGGCGGTTACCGCGTTTTCCGCGCGGAGGACCGGCTGCAATACGGCGCGGGGGTGGGCCATGCTGCTGCTTGAGCTTCTGCTGGGACTCATTCGTTTTCTGCTGGGCGCGGCGCTGTTCAGCTTTATGAACGTCGTCGCGTGGCGGCTGCCGCGGGGCATGGACCCGCTGAAGGGCCGCAGCGTATGCCCGCAGTGCGGCCACACGCTGGGTGCGCCGGACTTAGTGCCTGTGTTCAGCTGGTTATTCTTGCGCGGGCGGTGCCGCCACTGCGGTGCGCACATTCCGGCGCGGTACCTGCTGGTGGAGCTTCTGGGCGGCGTGCTGGCGCTGGGCTGCACTTGGCGGTACGGCGCTGCCTACGCCCTGCCGGGCGGGCTGTTCGGCATGAGCTGGGCCGCGCTGCTGGCGCTGGCGGTCTGCGGGATCTTGCTGAGCGTTTCACTCATTGATGCCGAGACGCAGACCATCCCGGACCGGCTGAATCTGGCGCTGGCAGTCTGCGGCGCGGTGAGTGTGCTGCTCTCCCCTGCCGACTGGCTGCCGCACATCATCGGTGCGCTCTGCGTCAGTGTGCCGATGTTTCTGCTCTGCCTTGTCATCGACGGCGCGTTCGGCGGCGGCGACATCAAGCTGATGGCAGCCGCCGGGCTGTTCCTGGGCTGGCAGAATACGCTGCTGGCGATGTTTTTCGGCATTGTTTTTGGCGGTATGTACGGCATATACCTGCTGGCCGCCAAAAAGGCAGGGAAGAAGGACCACTTCGCCTTCGGCCCGTTTCTGTGTGCGGGCATCGTGATCGCGATGCTGTTTGGCGGGCCCGTTTTGGAATGGTACTGCGCGTTTTTGTGACTGTGCTCTCCTGCCAATGCAAAATCGGCATCCGTCGCGGGGTTTTCTCCCTCCGGCGCTTCGCGCCACCTCCCTCGCAGAGGGAGGCAAGGCGACTTGGCCCCCTCTGCGAGGGGGC
>OIWV01001998.1_pt1 | contig 15967 bp, 13 predicted proteins | sample 1587751 | NCBI WGS metagenome assembly OIWV01 (sample SAMEA3888913, study PRJEB22519) | human gut metagenome | biome: human gut; feature: human-associated habitat; material: faeces | place: Denmark | collected 2010
CAAACGAAAGACACCCCTGATGGGTTTCTTTCGTAACGATCTTCCTTTCCGATGGTGGAAGATTTCCGGTTTTTTGACAGTCTCCTGCCAGTTAGTTGCTTAGATACAGGTCATCGTAAACTCGCTGTGCTTCCCGTCCAAAGCTATTATACTCATCGTAGTGCGGAGGGGCAAATCCTTTTTCGTCAATGAGATCATACAAAAAATCCAGCGCACCGTTAATCGTTTCTGCACGCAGAGCCTCAGGCAGATTTTTTTCCAGGAACAGCCTGGACCCTGTTCGCATCTTAAGCATGTTTACCCTCTTCTCTATGGGTTCGCTTGAATGACCCGTTTGTTGCGGCTACTCATTGCTGCGACAGCGTTTTTCACACGGAGTGTTTAACTGCCCCCTCCTGGGCCAGACGAGCGTCTGGCCCAACGGGTTTTATGACAGCATATTTTGCAGGGGGGTTACTTTGCCTCTCTTGCCCGGCGGGCGGCTTCCTCCCGCTGGCGGCAGATGTCGGCCCAGCTGGGGATCTTCTTCAGCACCTCGTTCAGGTCCGCCAAGGCGGCGGGAATGTCGATGTTCTGGGGACAGACCCGGGCGCACTGGCCGCAGCCCACGCAGGCGGCGGGGCGCTTGTCCTCCGGCAAAGCCTCCACCCGCATGCCGATGTTGAAGTTGGGGGAGAACTTGGCCTCGTTATACAGCTTCAGCAGCATGGGAATGTCCAGGCCCATGGGGCAGCCGTCGCAGCAGTAGCGGCAGGCGGTGCAGGGCACGGCACCGTACATGCCCTTGGCGATGTCCAGCAGGACCTTCTCCTCCTGGTCCGTCAGGGGGCGGCGCTCGGCGAAGGTGCGGACGTTGTCCTCCATCTGGGCGGGGGTGGTCATGCCGCTGAGGATCATCTGGACCCCCTCCACCCCCTGGAGGAAGCGGAAGGCCCAGGCGGCGGTGGACTCCTCCGGCCGCAGGGCGTGGAGCTCGGACTCCGCCTCCGGCGTCAGGGAGGCCAGGCGGCCGCCCCGGACGGGCTCCATGACCCAGATGGGGATGCTGTACCGGCGCAGCAGCTCACACTTGGCCTTGGCGTCCTGCATGGTCCAGTCCAGATAGTTCAGCTGGATCTGACAGAACTCCATGTCCTTGCCGTAGCGGGACAGGAAGTTCTCCAGCAGCTCCAGCCCGCCGTGGGAGGAGAAGCCCAGGTGACGGATGCGGCCGTTCTTCTTCTGCTCCAGAAAATAGTCGATGATGCCCCAGCGGGGATCGGTATACGTCTCCACGGACTTCTCGTACACATTGTGCAGCAGGTAGAAGTCGAAATACTCCACGCCGCACTTCTGGAGCTGCTCTTCAAAAATGGCGGCGGGATCGTAGCTGTCGCTGATCTGGTGGCCGGGGTATTTGGTGGCCAGATAGAAGCTCTGGCGGTCATAGTCCTTCAGCACCCGGCCGATGACCCGCTCGGACATGCCGCCGTGGTAGGGATAGGCGGTGTCGAAATAGTTGACGCCGTGGTCCATGGCATAGCGGACCATGTCCGCCGTGGTTTTTTCGTCGATGTCCGCCGGGCCGCCGCCGGGAACCAGCGGCAGACGCATGGTGCCGAAGCCCAGCAGGGACAGCTTCTCTCCGTGAAAATCGGTGTAGATCATGTAAGGTTCCTCCCTATCGGATATATATGCGATATTATAGCATGGGGCGGTCTGGCTGCGCAAGAGGTCACTTCCCGGCGGACTCCATCCGCTGGCCGATGGTGCTGCCGCCGGACTGGTGCATGGTTTTCAGGATTTCCGCGATCTGGCCGGCGGCCTCGGACACCTGGCGGCCAAACTCCGCCGAGGACATGCGCATGGCCCCGGTGCGCACCGCCGACAGCTGGATCAGCCCGTCGGAGGTCACCACCCGGACGTGGTCGTTTTTCCCTACCTGCTGCAAAAACCGCTCGATGTACATATCGCCGGTTTCCCGCTCCCGGGTGTATACCACATGGATGCCCCGGTAGTCGAACTTCTCCCCGGTATTGCCGGGGACCTTGTACCCGTCGAACACCAGCACCACCCGGGTGTGGGTGAAGGCGGCCCAGCCGCACAGGGTGTCCATCAGCCGCTCCCGGGCGGCGGACAGGTCCCGGTCCGCCAGGGCGTGGAGCTCCTCCCAGTCGAAAATCACGTTATAGCCGTCCACCACATAGCAGCGCTGGCCGATCTCCCGCAGGCCGGTATCGGCAGGGGCTTCCCGCTTCTCCGGCGCACGGTACAGGGGACGGCGCACGGGGCCGAACTCCCGGGTCATGATGGCCTCCAGCTCCGCATCGTCCAGGCGGATGCACCGGCGGCGCACCGGCGCGTCCTCGTCCCGGGGCTTTTCCAGGCAGCCGGGCAGGTGCATGTATTCCGGCACCTTGTCCCACTTCACGGTGAAGCCGCCGCCGTGGGCGCAGAACACGGAGTCCGGCGTGTTGTCCGGGTCGGCCTCCGGGTCATAGTCCGCCGCCGCGATCACAGCCTCCTGATTGTGACAGGGTCCGTAGCCCGCCGGTTCCAGGGACAGGCGGCCCCGGCCGCCGGTATAGGACGCCACCTCCTGGGCATAGTCGTCGAACTCCGTCACCGGCACCCGGCCCCGCAGCAATGTCAGGTCCCCGGCCTCCTCCGGGGTGTCGAAGTTGCCGCTGCGCAGGCGCACATCGTTGATGGCCCGGCCCAGCTGCTCCGGCGGCACCTCCAGCCGGAAGGCGTAATACGGCTCCAGCAGGCGGCTTTTAGCCTGCATCAGCCCCTGGCGCACCGCCCGATAGGTGGCCTGGCGGAAGTCGCCCCCCTCGGTGTGCTTCACATGGGCCCGGCCGGACATCAGGGTGATCTTCATATCCGTAATGGGGGAGCCGGTGAGGACCCCCAGGTGGGTCTTCTCCTGCAAATGAGTCATAATCAGCCGCTGCCAGTTCCGGTCCAGCTGGTCCTCGCTGCACCGGGTGGCCGTCACCACGCCGCTGCCCTGGGGCAGGGGCTCCAGCAGCAGATGCACCTCCGCATAGTGCCGCAGGGGCTCAAAGTGGCCCACGCCCTCCACGGGGCCGTCGATGGTCTCCTTATACAAAACCCGGCCCCGGTCCAGCTCGATCTCCACGCCGAAGCGCTCCGACACCAGGCTTTTGAGAATTTCCGCCTGGATGCGGCCCATCAGGGACACATGAATTTCCCCTCCGTGGGAGGTGAAGCGCAGCTGGGGGTCCTCCTCCTCCAGCTGGTGCAGCTGGGGCAGCAGGGTGCGGCTGTCGCAGTCCGGCGGCAGGGCCACCCGATAGCGCATCACCGGCTCCAGCACCGGCCGGACGCCGGATTCCTCCGCCCCCAGGCCCTGGCCGCCGCAGGTGGCCGTCAGTCCCTGGACGGCGCACACGCCTCCGGCGGGGACCTGGTCCACCGCCCGGAACCGGCCGCCGCTGTAAATGCGCAGCTGGGCGGCCTTCTCCTGGTGCCCGGCATAGGACACGGCGTCCCGGACCCGCAGGGTCCCGCCGGTGACCTTCAGGTGGGTCAGGCGCTTGCCCTGGGGGTCGTGGCTGATCTTGAACACCCGGGCGGGGAAGGTCTCCGGATACACCGGCGGCTCCACATACCGGGCCAGCCCCTCCAGAAATTCGTCGATGCCCTCCAGCTTCAGCCCGGAGCCGAACCAGCAGGGGAAAACCAGCCGCCGCCCCACCAGCTGCCGCACCAGGGCGTCGGGGACCTCCCCGCCGTCCAGATACGCCTCCAGGGCATCCTCCCGGCAGGTGGCCAGCTGCTCCATGCGCCGCTCCCGGTCCGCGGGGGTGAAGTCCACGCACCCCTCCCCCAGCTCATGGCGCAGATGCTCCATCATCTGCCCCCGGCCGCAGCGGCCGAAGTCCATTTTCGTCACGAAGAGAAACGTGGGGATCCGATACAGCTCCAGCAGCCGCCACAGAGTGCGGGTGTGGGCCTGGACGCCGTCGGCGCCGCTGATCACCAGAATGGCATAGTCCAGCACCGACAGGGTGCGCTCCATCTCGGCGGAGAAGTCCACATGGCCCGGGGTGTCCAGCAGAGTCACCTCCAGATTCCCGATGGGCAGCTCCGCCTGGCTGGAAAAGATGGTGATGCCCCGCTCCCGCTCCAGCAGATGGCTGTCCATGGCGGCGCTGCCATGGTCCACCCGGCCCAGCTTCCGCAGCCGGCCGGTGCGGTAGAGCATGGCCTCGGCCAGGGTGGTTTTGCCCGCGTCCACATGGGCGGTGATGCCGATGACCACCCGGCGGGCCTGGTTGCTGTTTGTATCCATATGCAAAACCTGCTTTGTCTCGTTTTTCCCTATTATGGCAGATACCGCCCCGGCTTGCAAGGGCGGATTTTTCTTGCCCGGCGGGGCAAATCGTGCTATGATGGGAAAAAATTGCCTGTGGGAGGAAGAACGGATGAATCAGAAGGAGCTAAACGAGCTGCGGCGGCGGTTCAAACCGGACCGCACCGCCATCAGCAAGGTATACGGCTGCTATGTCAGCAGCAGCCGCCAGATCATCTCCTATGTGGACGCGCCCCTGGGCCTGCTGTCCCAGGAGGAGCAGGAGATGTATCTGAACCTGCTGAAAAAGACCCTGTCCGGCGCCCTGGGCCGGAACCTTATCGACATCGTGTTTTCCACCGCCCAGGTGGCGGACAGCGACGAGCACCGCCTGCTGCAGACCCTGCGCCAGACGGAGCTGCAGGACGCCAACGCCCGGGAGAGCCTGTACCGCCGGATCATCGACGCCATCGACATGGGCGAGAGCAGCTATCTGATCCTGCTGGCCGCCGATACCTATGACGTGCCCCATCGCAGCCGGGACGATCTGGAGGTGCCCGACGCCTCGGAGACGGTGTTCCGGTATTTCGTGTGCGCCATCTGCCCGGTGAAGGACCCCACCCTGGCCTTGCAGTACAGCGACCGGGACAAGGAGTTCCGGGGCAGCTCCACCGGGCATATTGCCCAGCCCCCGGCCCTGGGCTTCCTGTTCCCGGCCTTTGACGACCGGGCTGCCAACATCTATAACGCCCTGTTTTACAGCAAGGACACCGCCCAGCTGCACCAGGAGGTCATCGACGCGGTGTTCTGCGTTCAGGAGGCCCCCATGTCCCCCCAGGAGCAGCAGAACCTGTTCGCCGCCGCCCTGACGGAGACCTTAGAGAAGGATTGCAGCTATGACGTGGTGCAGGCGGTCCATGAGCAGCTGCGGGGCCGCATCCAGGAGCACAAGGAGAGCCGGGACCCGGAGCCGCTGACCCTGTCCGTCCGGGAGGTGGGGGACGTGCTCACCGGCAGCGGCGTGCCGGAGGAGAAGGTGGAGGCCTTTCAGGACCAGTGCCGCAGACAGTACGGCCAGGACGCGGCCCTGAACCCCCGGAACATCATCGAGGCCGGGAAGTTCCAGATCACCACCCCGGAGGTGAAGATCACCGTGCCGCCGGAATACAGCTATATGGTGGAGGCCCGGATCATCGACGGGCGGCGGTTCATCCTCATCCCCGCCGACGACGGGGTGGAGGTCAACGGCATCGCCGTCACCATCCCCAATCCCCAGGAATAACGCACGGCCCCATACGCATAAAAATGCGTATGGGGCCATTTTTTGTATTTTTATTCAAATAACACTTGACAGGACCAGGTCGGTGTGATAGTATCTTTATCCGTAACCGCACTTGGTTTTTAATTTTTATTCACTGAAAGGGCATTTATATGACTATGTATACCATTCTCCGACGACGACCATGTATGTGAATCTGACTCTATACAAACAACATACATGAAAGAAACGGAGATATTGATATGAAATATTTTACCAAATTCCTGAGCCTGTTTTTTGCCGCCGCCATGCTGCTGACCATGGCCGCCTGCGGCAGCAAAAGCGGTACCGATGCAAACGCCGGTGCAGACGGCGAAAAAAAGCAGCTGGTGGTGGCCACCAGCCCGGACTTTCCGCCCTTTGAGTCCCTGGACGGCAGCGACATCGTGGGCATCGAGCCCAAGCTGATGCAGGCCATTGCCGACAAGCTGGGCATGGAGCTGGTGTGGGAGCAGGTGGACTTCGACTCCATCATCCCCGGCATCCAGGCCGGGCGCTATGACGCCGGTGTGGCGGGCATCAGCATCACCGCCGACCGTCTGAAAAACTGCGACTTCAGCGACCCCTATTTCCTGGCCAACCAGGTGATCGTGGTGAACCCCGGCAGCGACATCCAGAGCAAGGCCGACCTCACCGGCAAGACCATCGCCGTCCAGACCGGCACCACCGCCGAGGCCTACTGCCTGGATAACGGGTATGAGATCCTGTCCTTCGCCTCCAACATCGACGCCCAGGCCGCCCTGACCAGCGGCAAGGCCGACGCGTGGGTGGTGGACAACGAGGTGGCCGTGAAGATGGCCGGGGAGCAGAACCTCACCGTGCTGGACGAGGCCATGACCAGCGAGCCTTACGCCCTGGCCTTTGCCAAGGGCAGCGACCTGGTGGACCAGGTGAACCAGGCCCTGAGCCAGCTGCTGCAGGACGGCACCGTGGAGCAGATTTTCCAGGAGTATGACACCGTGTATGTGTCCCCCCTGAGCTGATGGAAGCTTTGCAGAGTATCGGCCAGTTTTTCGCCCGGTGGCTGGCCCAGCTGGAGGCTACCTTCATCGAAAAGCAGCGCTATCTCCTGCTGGTGGACGGGCTGAAGAACACCCTGATTATTACGGCGGGGGCGTTGGTCATCGGCGTGGTCATCGGGTCATTGGTGGCCATGATCAAATACTGCGGCCAGGACAGCCGCCTGCTGCGGCCCCTTTGCTGGCTGTGCAGCGTGTATACCACGGTGATCCGGGGCGTCCCGGTGGTGGTGCAGCTGCTGATCTTCTACTTTTTGATTCTCAAGTCCTCCGACGGACTGGTGGTGGGCATCGTCACCTTCGGCATCAACTCCGGGGCCTATGTGGCGGAGCTGGTGCGCAGCGGCATCGCCGCCGTGGACCCGGGCCAGATGGAGGCCGGGCGCAGCCTGGGCCTGTCCCGGCTGCAGAGCGCCTGGCACATCGTGCTGCCCCAGGCCATGAAGAACATCCTGCCGGCCATCGGCAACGAGATGATCGCCCTGCTGAAGGAGACCGCCGTGGCGGGCTATGTGGCGGTGCAGGACCTGACCCGGGCCGGGAACCTGATCCGCAACAACACCTATGATTCCTTCAACCCCCTGATGCTGGTGGCCGTGGTGTATCTGGTGCTGGTCATCGGCATGACCCAGCTGCTGGGACTGCTGGAAAGGAGGCTGCGCAGAAGTGATAAGCGTTAAGGACCTGCACAAGAGCTTCGGCGGCGTCACCGTGCTGGATGGCATCTCCACCGACATCGAGAAGGGGGACGTGGTGTGCATCATCGGCCCCTCCGGCAGCGGAAAATCCACCTTTCTGCGCTGCCTGAACCGGCTGGAGACCCCCTCCTCCGGCTCTATCAAGTTTGAAGGCGTGGAGGTGGACGAAGCGCACATCGACCCCGTGCGCCAGAAGATGGGCATGGTGTTCCAGCACTTCAACCTGTTCCCCCACCTGACCGTGAAAAAGAACCTTGAGCTGGCACCTACCCTGCTGAAGCTGAAGGACAAAGAGGCCATCTCTGCCCGCGCAGACGAGCTGCTGGCCCGCGTAGGTCTGGCCGACAAGGCCAACGCCTACCCCAAGAGCCTGTCCGGTGGTCAGCAGCAGCGCATTGCCATCGCCCGCGCGCTGGCTATGGACCCGGACGTGATCCTGTTCGACGAGCCCACCAGCGCCCTTGACCCCGAGATGGTGGGCGAGGTGCTGGAGCTGATGAAGGAGCTGGCACACACCGGCATCACCATGCTGGTGGTCACCCACGAAATGGGCTTTGCCCGTGAGGTGTCCAACCGGGTCATCTTCATCGACGATGGCAAGATTCAGGAGGATGAGCCGCCGCAGGAGCTGTTCACCAACCCCAAGCACCCCCGCCTGAAAGCCTTCCTCTCCAAGATGCTGTAATAATATAAAAAATTCAAGCCCGGAAGGTCGGTAGACCTTCCGGGCTTGTTTCGTTGAATAATGATGCGCTGCGGCTTAAAGCTCTGCCAGAATGGCATCGCCCATGGCGGTGCAGCCAAGGCAGGTGCAGCCATCGCTCATGTTGTCGGCTGTGCGCAGACCCTTGTCCAGCACACGGCTCACAGCGTTCTCAATGGCATCGGCTTCCTCTGCCATGCCAAAGGAGTACCGCAGCATCATGGCGGCGGACAGGATGCAGGCAGTGGGGTTTACGATGTCCTTGCCTGCAATGTCCGGGGCAGAGCCGTGGATGGGCTCGTACAGACCCCGGGTGCCGTCGCCAAGGCTGGAGGACGGGATCATACCGATGGAACCGGTGATCATAGAAGCCTCGTCCGACAGGATGTCGCCGAACATATTCTCGGTGACGATCACGTCAAACTGCGCAGGGTTCTTCACGATCTGCATAGCGCAGTTGTCCACGAACATCTCGCTGTACTCCACGTCCGGGTACTCGGCCTGCAGCCGGTGCATCACAGTGCGCCACAGGCGGCTGGTGTCCAGCACGTTGGCCTTGTCCACACAGCACAGCTTTTTGCGGCGCTTGCGGGCAGTCTCGAAGCCGATGCGGCCAATGCGCTCGATCTCGTGCTCTGCGTAGGGCATGGTGTCCACGGCCTGCTTTTCGCCGTTTTCCAGCGTGTGGGTCTGGTGCTGGCCGAAGTACACGCCACCGATCAGCTCCCGCACAATGATAAAGTCAATGCCCTGTGCCACGATCTCGGGCTTTAAGGGGCTGGCAGGCGCCAGCTGCGGCCAGATCTTGGCGGGGCGGTTGTTGGCGTACAGCCCCATGCCGGCGCGCAGCCGCAGCAGGCCCTTTTCTGGCCGCTGCTCCCCGGGCAGGCCCTCCCATTTGGGGCCGCCTACCGCGCCCAGCAGCACGCTGTCGGCGGCAAGACACTTGTCCAGCTCGTGCTGGGGCAGCGGGTCGCCGTATTTATCAATGGCCTCGCCGCCCATGGCGGCAGCGGTGTAGTGGAAGGTATGGCCGTACTTTTCAGCCACCTTATCCAGCACCCGGAGGGTCTGCTTTACGATCTCCGGGCTGGAGCAATCGCCCCAGATGACAGCAATATTTTTTTCCATGAGGTACTCCTTTTACAATAATTAGCAGCGCCTGCAAACCACCCCTTCCGTCACGGCTTACGCCGTGCCACCTTCCCCAAGGGGACGGCTTTTCGCGGTAGTGGGAAAGTTTGCGGCATTGCTGTAAGGCGCCCCCTTGGGGGAGCTGCCGAACGAAGTGAGGCTGAGGGGGCTTATTTCTGGATTGCCTTCATCAGGCCACCGGCAGAGATGATGTTCTGGATAAAGGGCGGGAAGGGCTCGGCGTGGAACACCTTGCCGTTGGTCTCGTCGGTGATGACGCCGGTGTCAAAATCTACCTGAACGGTGTCCCCTGCTTCAATGGCGTCCACAGCCTCCGGGCATTCCATGATGGGCAGGCCGATGTTGATGCTGTTGCGGTAGAAGATACGGGCAAAGCTTTTGGCAATAACCACCGCAATGCCGGCAGTCTTGATGCACAGGGGTGCGTGCTCGCGGGAGGAGCCGCAGCCAAAGTTCCAGCCGCCCACCATGATATCGCCGGGCTGCACCCGGTTCACAAAGTCCTTGTCGATATCCTCCATGCAGTGGCTGGCAAGCTCCTTGGCGTCCTGCGTGTTCAGGTGGCGTGCCGGGATGATGACATCGGTATCCACGTTATCCGGGTATTTGAAAACAGAACCTCTTGCGTTCATGCTCATGCTCCTTTCGGGTCAGACCGTGCGCGGGTCGGTGATGTAGCCGGTCAGGGCGCTGGCGGCGGCGGTGGCGGGAGAAGCTAGATAGACCTCACTGTCCACATGACCCATGCGTCCCACAAAGTTGCGGTTGGTGGTGGAAACGCAGCGCTCGCCCGCTGCCAGAATGCCCATGTAGCCGCCCAGACAGGGGCCGCAGGTGGGGGTGGATACGATGCAGCCCGCATCGATAAAGGCGGTAGTCCAGCCCCGCAGGATGCACTCCTTATAAACAGCCATGGTGGCGGGGATGATGATGCCGCGCACGCCCTTGGCGATGTGCTTGCCCTTGAGGATGTTGTAGGCGGCTTCCATGTCCTCCAGACGGCCGTTGGTGCAGCTGCCGATGACCACCTGATCGATCTTGATGTCCTTGCCCTCGCTGGCAACATGGGTATTCTCGGGCAGGTGGGGGTAGCTGACGGTGGGCTCCAGTGCGCTGAGGTCGATCTCGATGGTCTTTTCATACACGGCATCGGGGTCAGCTTCGTAGAACACCGGCGGGCGCTGGCTGCGGCCTGCAAGATAAGCCTTGGTCACCTCGTCCACCGGGAAGATGCCGTTCTTGGCACCGGCCTCAATCGCCATATTGCAGATGCACAGGCGGTCGTCCATGGTAAGGCCTGCCACGCCCGGGCCGGTGAACTCCATAGACTTATACAGTGCGCCGTCCACACCGATCATGCCGATGATATGCAAAATCAGGTCCTTGCCGGACACCCGGGGGTTAAACTTGCCGGTAAGCACGAACTTGATGGCAGAGGGCACCTTGAACCATGCCATGCCGGTAGCCATGCCAGCGGCCATATCGGTAGAGCCTACACCGGTGGAGAAGGCACCCAGCGCACCATAGGTGCAGGTGTGGCTGTCCGCGCCGATCACGCAGTCACCGGCAGTGACGATGCCTTTTTCCGGCAGCAGCGCGTGCTCAATGCCCATCTGACCGACATCGTAGAAGTTGAGGATATCGTACTTATTGGCGAACTCTCGGCACTGCTTGGACTGGGTAGCGCTCTTGATATCCTTATTGGGTACAAAGTGATCCAGCACGATAGCGATATGCTCTTTATCAAACACGCGGTTAAAACCGGCGCGTTCAAACTCGTTGATGGCCACCGGGGTGGTGATATCGTTGCCCAGCACAATGTCCAACTTTGCGTTGATCAGCTGGCCTGCCTTGACCTCCGGCAGTCCGGCGTGTGCGGCAAGGATCTTCTGCGTCAGGGTCATTCCCATGGTAGTTTTCTCCTTTTTATCGATTGTTGATTGCGCTGACAAGGGCGCGGATACCGGCCACGATAATGTCGGTGTCGGTACCGGCACCCCATGTGACCGTGTTGTCTCCCCAGACAAGCCCCACATAGGAGGCTGCGCGGGAGGTGGAGCCCTCGTCCAGACTGTGCTCAGAGTAGTTTTCCAGATGGAAGTCCATGCCGGTGGCGCTCTGGATGGCGTTGGCTACGGCATCCAGACGGCCGTTGCCCACCGAGGTGACCACCTTGCGCTGGCCGTTCAGCTCCAGCGTGACTGTGGCGGTAATGCCGTTTACCTGCGCAAAGTGGGCTTCCACCACATTCAGCGGCTTTGCACGGTTGAGGTAGGTATCCTCGAAGATGTGCAGCACCTCGGCAGCGCTCAGCTCCTTGTGGCTGTGGTCGGACACGCTCTTGACCTTGTAGCCCAGCGCCTCGCGCATCTTGGCGGGCAGGTTGTAGCCGTAGTTCTGCTCCAGCACGAAGCCGATGCCGCCCTTGCCGCTCTGGCTGTTGATGCGGATGACGTCGGCGTCGTAGGTGCGGCCGATGTCGTGGGGGTCCACCGGGATGTAGGGACAGGTCCAGCGGTGTTCGCCGGTCTGCTTGCGGTACGCCATGCCCTTGGCAATGGCGTCCTGATGGCTACCGGAGAAGGCGGCAAACACCAGCTGCCCGGCGTAGGGGGTGCGCTCGTAGATGTGCATCCGGGTCACCCGCTCGTAGGTGGCGCAGATGGCGGGCATATCCGAGAAGTCCAGCTTGGGGTCTACGCCGTGGCTGTACATATTCATGGCCAGCGTTACGGCGTCCACATTGCCGGTGCGCTCGCCGTTGCCAAACAGGCAGCACTCCACGCGCTGTGCGCCCGCCAGCACTGCCAACTCTGCGCAGGCTACGCCAGTGCCGCGGTCGTTGTGGGGATGGGTGGAGATGATCACGCTGTCGCGGTACTTCAGGTGCTTGTCGCAGTACTCGATCTGGTTGGCGTACACATGGGGCATGCTCATCTCCACGGTCACCGGCAGGTTGATAATCATGGGGCGCTCCGGGGTGGGCTGCATGATATCCAGCACGGCGTTGCACACCTCTACGGCGTAATCCACCTCGGTGCCGGTAAAGCTTTCGGGGCTGTACTCAAACAGGAAGTTGCCCTCGTACTCCTCGCTGAGCTGCTTGACCAGCTTTGCACCGTCCACGGCGATCTGCTTGATCTCCTCTTTGGACTTGTGGAACACCTGCTCCCGCTGTGCCACGGAGGTGGAGTTGTAGAAATGGATCACCGCCCGGGGTGCGCCCTTGACGGCCTCGAAGGTGCGGCGGATGATGTGGTCGCGGCACTGGGTCAGCACCTGCACGGTGACATCGGCGGGAATCATATTCTTTTCGATCAGGGTGCGCAGGAACTCGTACTCGGTCTCACTGGCGGCGGGGAAGCCCACCTCGATTTCCTTGAAGCCGATCTTCACCAGCATCTGGAAGAACTCCAGCTTTTCTGCAAGGCTCATGGGCACGATCAGCGCCTGATTGCCGTCCCGCAGATCCACGCTGCACCATGCGGGAGCCTTTTCAATATGGTCTTTTTTTACCCAGCTGTCATAACCGGCGGGTACCGGATAGTACCCCGGTGCGTACTTGGTAGCGTCCATCATCCTGTTGTCCTCCTGATGTTGTGGTGCATAAAAATGCACCCCTTCCGTCTGCTCGTTTCACTCGCATCCACCTTCCCCAAGGGGACGGCTTTCCGGAATGCGGTAAAGTTTGCGGCATTGCCCAAAGGCGCCCCCTTGGGGGAGCTGGCATCGCGTAGCGATGCCTGAAGGGGTATCCGCATACAAAAAGGCTCCCGTCTTTCAAGGCGAAAACCTTGAGAGACGAGAGCCTGTAAATTGCTTTTACAGGGCACCCGTGGTACCACTCTCCTTGCTGCACGGTCAGGTACAGCCACTTTGCACGATCGGCCAAAACAGCGAATCGCTGCCCTTGTAACGGTGGGCATCCGTCAGAACCTACTTGTCCGTTCAGTTCTGCCGCTCGGGGGCCAGTATCCGAAGTTCTCTGCACCCGCCTTGCACCACCCGGCGGCTCTCTGCACGCAGAAGAAAGATCGTTTTATCCCTGTCAACGCATTTGCACTTTGTTGAAAGTGAGATAATTTTAGCACGACTGCCAGAAAGTGTCAAGAAGTTTCGTTCAGGATAAAGATGAAAGCATTTCACAATACCATGGGGTAAATCATGCAAAATTGAGGTCGTTGCTCCCCTGCCCCCTCATCCGGCAAGCCCTTTGCGCACCTATAATATGGTAACTGAGCGGCTTTAGCCCTCTTTGTTAAGAAACTGCTAAGTTTTTGCAAAGTTGCCCTCGCTGCGCTGTTGCTAGGCGGTAAGGTGTGGTATACTGGACGCAGCAAACGGGTGGAAGCCCACTTTATATAGAAGGAGGAACATCCCATGAAAGAAGTCAAGCCATCCAAAAAGCCGCTGGCTATCTACTATGCCATCGTGTTGCTGGTGCTGCTGGTCATCAACCTTGTGGTCATGCCGTGGCTGGCCGAGCGTCAGGTGCAGGAGGTAGACTACGGCACCTTTATGAGCATGACCGAGCAGGAAAACATCGGCAAGGTGGATATCCAGTCCAACCAGATCATTTTTACGGATAAGGACAACAAGCAGATCTACAAGACCGGCCTGATGAACGACCCCAGTCTGACCGAGCGCCTGTACGACGCAGGTGCACAGTTCTCCAGCGAGATCGTGGAGCAGGGTTCGCCGGTGCTCAGCTTTCTGCTGTGGTTCGTGCTGCCCATCCTGCTGTTCAGCTTCATCGGCAACCAGATGAACAAAAAGCTGATGGAAAAAGCAGGCGGCGGCCCGGGCTCCATGATGTTTGGCGGCGCGGGCAAATCCAACGCAAAGGTGTATGTGCAGTCCACCCACGGCATCCGCTTTGCGGATGTGGCCGGTGAGGACGAAGCCAAGGAGAACCTGCAGGAGATCGTCAATTATCTGCACGACCCCAAGCAGTACGAGGAGATCGGCGCCTCCATGCCCAAGGGCATTCTGCTGGTAGGCCCTCCGGGCACCGGCAAGACCATGCTGGCCAAGGCCGTGGCAGGCGAATCCAACGTGCCCTTCTTCTCCATCTCCGGCTCGGAGTTCGTGGAGATGTTCGTGGGCATGGGTGCCTCCAAGGTGCGTGACCTGTTCAAGCAGGCCAAAGAAAAAGCACCCTGCATCGTATTCATTGATGAAATCGACGCCATTGGCCAGAAGCGCAACAGCGGCCAGTTTGGCGGCAACGATGAGCGCGAGCAGACCCTGAACCAGCTGCTTACCGAGATGGACGGCTTTGAGGGCAACACCGGTGTCATTATTCTGGCGGCTACCAACCGCCCGGATTCCCTCGACCCTGCCCTGACCCGTCCCGGCCGGTTTGACCGCCGTGTGCCCGTGGAGCTGCCCGACCTGAAGGGCCGCGAAGAAATTTTGAAGGTACACGCCAAAAAGGTGAAGATCGCCCCGGGTGTGGACTTCAACACCGTGGCACGCATGGCCTCCGGTGCCTCCGGCGCAGAGCTGGCCAACATTGTGAATGAAGCTGCTCTTCGTGCCGTACGGGCAGGGCGCAAGAGCGTGACGCAGGCCGACCTTGAGGAGAGCATCGAGGTGGTCATTGCCGGCTACCAGAAGAAGAACTCCATCCTGACCGACCACGAAAAGTGCATCGTAGCCTACCATGAGATCGGTCACGCTCTGGTCGCCGCCAAGCAGACCCACTCCGCCCCCGTGCAGAAGATCACCATCATCCCCCGCACCTCGGGTGCTCTGGGTTACACCATGCAGGTGGACGAGGGCAACCACTACCTGATGAACAAGGAGGAGCTGGAAAACAAGATCGCCACCCTCACCGGCGGACGTGCCGCCGAGGAAGTGGTGTTCCACTCCATCACCACCGGCGCTTCCAATGATATCGAACAGGCCACCAAGCTGGCCCGCGCCATGCTGACCCGCTACGGCATGAGCGATGAGTTTGACATGGTGGCACTGGAGACCGTCAACAACCAGTATTTGGGCGGCGACACTTCCCTTGCCTGCTCTGCCCAGACCCAGTGTGAGATCGACCAGAAGGTGGTGGAGCTGGTCAAGGCCCAGCACGCCAAGGCTGTGCAGATCCTGACCGACAACCGCGCAAAGCTGGATGAGCTGGCCCAGTATCTGTACCAGAAGGAGACCATCACCGGCGAGGAGTTCATGGCCATTCTCAACCGCACCTGACGGACTGCAATGCGGTCGTGCAGCGATCCTGAGCCCCCGCGAAAGGAGGACCACCGCAACCGTATGAATGAAAAGCTGAAAGAAAAAGTTAAGGAATCTCTCTCCAGCGTCCTGCCGATCACGCTGATCGTGCTGGTGCTGAGCATCACGCTCGTCCCGATGGAGATCGGCACGCTGGCGCTGTTTCTGACCGGCGCCGTGCTGCTGATCTTCGGCATGGGCTTTTTCCAGCTCGGCGCCGAAATGTCCATGACCCCGCTCGGCGAGGGTGTCGGCAAGACGCTGGCAAAACGTGAAAAGGTCATTCTGGTCGTACTCGTGTCGTTCGCGCTCGGTACGATCATTACCATCGCAGAACCGGATCTGCAGGTGCTGGCAAATCAGGTCGCGTCCATCCCCAACAACGTCCTGATCTGGACAGTCGCCGTCGGCGTAGGCGTCTTTCTGGCGCTGGCCGTGCTGCGCATCTTCTATCGCGCGTCGCTGGCAAAGTGTCTGCTGATCGCGTACGCGCTGCTGTTTGCGCTGACGCTGTTTTCCCCGAAGGATTTTCTCGCCGTCGCGTTTGAC
>OIWV01001999.1_pt1 | contig 15966 bp, 17 predicted proteins | sample 1587751 | NCBI WGS metagenome assembly OIWV01 (sample SAMEA3888913, study PRJEB22519) | human gut metagenome | biome: human gut; feature: human-associated habitat; material: faeces | place: Denmark | collected 2010
GGGCCGCGTGAAGGTCAACGGCCACCCCGTGAAGGTGGGCGACAAGATGGACCCCAACCGCGACGTCCTCCATGTGGACGACGAGCGCATCTATATCCAGAAGAACCAGCAGATGTACTATCTGGCTCTGTACAAGCCCCGCGGCTATGTCACCACCGCCAGCGACGAGCTGGGCCGCAAGACGGTCATGGAGCTGGTGGCTGACATCCCGGCCCGCCTGTACCCTGTGGGCCGTCTCGACAAGGACAGCGAGGGCCTGCTGCTGATGACCAACGACGGCGCTTTCGCACAGGCTGTCACCCATCCGTCCGGCGGCATCTCCAAGCTCTACCGCGTCACCGTCCAGCCCCGGGCCGATGAGGCACAGATCCTGAAGCTCAGCTCCGGCGTCGTGCTGGACGACGGCACCAAGACCATGCCCTGCGCCATCAACGTCGTCACCGACGAGCCGGGCCGCACCGTCATGGAGATGACCCTGAAAGAGGGCAAGAACCGCGAGATCCGCCGGATGTGCGAGGCCGTGGGCCTCGAGGTCATCCGTCTGAAGAGGAACGCCGAGGGCGTCGTCAAGCTGGGAATGCTCCAGCCCGGCAAGTACCGCGAGCTGACCAAGGCAGAGGTGAACGGCCTGCGCGCCGCAGCCGCCAAGGGCCGCGCCCAGACCCGCTCGGCCGCTTTGCAGTCCAAGGCTGCTGCCCGCCGTCCCCGCGGCCCTGTGGGCGGGAACAAAGCCGCTGCGGGCAAAAAGCACAAGTGAGCATGTGTCCGAAATTTCCGCTCTTTTTGCCAAATTTGTAACATTCTCTGAAAAAAAGGAATGGAACAAGGCTTGAGAATCTTGGAAAAATCGGGTATAATATACCTAATTTTGCTCAATGGTTGAAAAACATCGATATTACGACTAAAATCATCTATTTCGGAATCGTTTTACACCACTTTGACACCAATTTGAATTTTACACCACTAGCGCCGTAGTCGAATCCGATTTTGAGTCTTAATCGTAAGAGCTCTGATGTGACACAGCAGCCCCGGCGTCCTAGCGACGCCAGTACATAAGCAGCGTTAAAATTGAAAATCGCATTTGAACAACGATGTATTCATGATGGGCGTGGGAGTAATCCTGCGCCTTTTCTTGAATTCTTGCTATCCGGATGATACAATTTATACAAAGGAGTGGGATACCATGGATAAAACTATTGATGTAGATGCTGTCGCCGTCATTCGTTGTAAGGATTGCGATCTTTGGAACGCATGGGATAAACATGGGAATCTGTGTAGTTGTGCCCACTTTACACAAGATGATGCAGCGCCTGTATATACTAAACCTGACGATTTCTGTAGTTACGCAGTAAATGCTAAAAAATGGGGTATCAATCCTTAATTGGACTGATACCCCATTCGTTTTATATCAGCTCGATATCGCTTGACTCAACATAGCCCGACACATTTACTGAGATTGGATACTTGCCAATACGGCTTTCAAGATTTGTCACTCGATACCGCCCATTGACGAGTTTTCCATCATAAATAAACCACTCACCAGAGCGGCGCATCCCACAATGTGTTTGGCTGTTTGAATATAATATTCCGTCTAATTTGATTTTATCTCCTACGCGAAGAGTATTCTGATGTTCCATCAAAACGAACCCCATGTAGCTGGCCCACAGATACCGTCAGCAATCAAGCCATGCGCCTTTTGCCATTCCATCAGTTTTGTCTTAGTGCCTGCTCCAAAGATACCGTCCGCTTTTACGCCTAGATGTCTCTGCAGCACGGTGACTGTATACGAGATGCCGCCAGTGCAATCTTTCGCGCCCTGACGAATCGTAGGCATGATTTTACTCACTGATACATAAGCAGTTCCAGCCTTACTAATCCAGCGAGACTTCCAGCTCCGCACATCAACATGAACAAAGCCTCCTGTTAGCTGTACTCGACTGTAATAGCCGATGCCGCCCCGCTTCTGGAAATAAGGCATGGAGGCCAAATATAGCGCAATCCGAATTGGGTCAACACCTTTGATGGTAACATCCGCTGCCGTACCCAAACAATGCTGACTGCGAGGACTGCCGCCGATGGAAATATTGTAAGAAGGGGAGCGGTAGCCGGAGTTGATATGGACAGGTTTGCCAAAATGAGCCCGCACCTGTTCAAGAATGTAGACAAGCTCTGTATCGATTAGAACGGTATCACTGTGGTCGGAGCAGGCGAACTCATAGACGGAGAAATGAGCCGACACCTTTTTGTTCCAATCTTTTTTCATTGAGTATTCCCTCACTATTATCTTGAGGTTCAGGCTCACGCAAACAGTGAACAGGCAAGATACAATCAGAAAATCATGCGGTTGGCAAACGATACTCACACAAAAGTAGTTGTCACAAACGATGTCCATGCTGCCACCAAAAAGGATCTTTATTATCAAGACTACTTCCTTCGTATCGCACATGATACGGAAACTGCCGCAGAAATCTATGAAGGATGTTATTTCATGTCTCGCGAAGAGCAACATGAAGTTCTTGATAGTCAGATTGGATATGATGCAGCAGAATGGTGTATCAACAACACTGATGAGGTTGCTGACTTGTGTGACTATGTGGATATGCCTTGGCACGAACCTGAACTTCCCAAAATCGAGATTCCTACACAGTATTTTAGCTCAGCAGCTTACCTGAAAGATCTTGTAAAAGAGGGATGGAAGAAACGCGGTATTGACAAGTTTGATGTAGAAAAGCAGAAGATTTATCGTAAGCGTGTTGATGACGAGTTGTTTGTCATTGAGAAGAAAGACTTCTGTGACTACTTTTTAATTCTGGTTGATTACATTAACTGGTGCAAGCAAAATGATGTCATTGTTGGCCCTGGGCGTGGTTCTGCCGCTGGCTCACTTGTATGTTACCTGATTGGCATTACGCAGCTTGATTCAATCAAGTATGAACTTGACTTCGGACGATTCCTTACCATTGAGCGAAAAGACCTTCCTGACGTTGATGTTGATGTCAGTGACCGTACTAAGGTTGTTGAGTATCTGACACAAAAGTACGGTGAAGATCGAGTGGTTCAGGTTATGAATATCGTGTACACCACTCCGGTTACTTCAATTCAGGATGTTGGTAAGGTGCTCGGTTTCCCGTATGCTGAGATAAGAAAAATCAGCGAGAAATTCGTTCAAAAGACATGGAAAGATTGCCTTGAAGCCAACCCAGAAGTAGCTGAGAATCCAAAATATAAGGAACTACTTGATATCGCAAGTCATATCAATGGTCGCCCACGAGGGTATGGTATCCATGCTGGCGGCGTTATTGTTTGCCGACATCCTTATTACGAGTATATCGGTATCCGGCACGGTACTGACGGAGAGCACGTTATCTCTGTTGACAAGGTGATGGACGAGAAGATTGGACTTGTTAAGTTTGATATTCTTGGTGTTGCGTCGCTGGTTGCCATTGATGAAGCGAAGCGTGAGGATAATATTCCAGACTGGGAAATTGATATCAACAATCCTGAGTTTGAGAACGACAAGGCAACTTACGATTTGATTTGCTCCGGTAAGACAGACAATCTATTCCAGATTGAATCATCCGGTATGAAATATCTGGTTGCGCAGCTTCAGCCTAGGTCGATTGAAGAGTTATCTGCTCTGATTGCTCTTTATCGTCCTGATGCAATGCCGTCGATTCCTACATATGTTGATTGCAAGTATCATCCTGAACATATTCACTACTTCCATCCTGATATGGAACCAATTTTCCGCAGTACCTATGGCGTGAACATCTATCAGGAACAGAGCATGAAGCTCACGAAGGTCTTTGGCGGTCGAAACGATGCCGGTGCTGATAGAATGCACTTGCTTATATTATGCCAAATAACTAAAATGAATGATTTTAAAAAACTAGCCATCCCAAAGAAAGAACGACTTGAAGTTCAACTTACGGATGGCACAGAAGAACACAATATATTGTACATAATTACATCTCTAGCAACTATTAAAGGTGCTGAGATTTTTAAAAATTTTCGTTTGTATTCTGTAGGCTCCGCCGGGGAGCTTAACTTGTTAGAGAAGCGAGACGGCGATCCCTACTTTGATAAGCTGAAAGGAACAGAATATGAGTAATTCGATGAATCGAGAAGACCGGCGCAGAGAGCAGCGTAAGGCACGAATTCTTGCCCGGCGAATCAAAAAGGCCGGTGGTCCCGACTTTCTGGCTGGAATGCCCGCAGAGGAATGGGAGCCAAAGATTGGTGATGAAGTCACTATCAAGGTAAAAAGAATTCAAGGAAAGAAGGATTTCTTTAAGATGAGTCCTCAGTATCAGGACTTTATCAATAGCCTTGAAGACGGAAAGCCTTACAAGATTACCAGTACCGGTATGCTCAAAAAGGACAGATTAAAAATAATGGGGTTAGTACAGTAACGAGGTGATTTTTATGGAAGAATTAGGGTTCTACCGAATGGAACTTATAGATAAGAATCCATATCTTTGGGATATCTTAGTATATAATGCCAACGGGGAGTTATTTCTTGATGAAATATTTTACGGTCAAGCCGCAGCCAATGGATTTAGTCGTTGTCTGCGGTGTATGGGTTATGAAAATAGAAGTGACAAAATGGAGTACAAATGAAAAAATGTAACGATTTAGATGATTTGATTGTGAAAACAATGACGGTTATTGTTTCACTTGCACTTTTGATTGGATTTTATATTTTTATCAGTAAGGTTACTTATAGCTCGAATAGCGTCAAGTGGAATAATGGTATCTGCCAAAAAGATAATACATCATGGAAATATAGTAATAGTGCTCACAGTAGATATTGGAGATACGATTACTATGTATGTGAAGATGGACATGTGATTGAGCTTGTCAACGACTACGAAACACGATAAAACTTGGATTCTTATAAAGGAGGCTCACAATGATTATTGACTGCAAATCTATCGCACAAGATATCAAAAATAAAATCAAGAAGATTATCGCAGAGGCCGACTACGCTCCTGTTTTATATATTTATCAAGTGGGGGATAACCCCGCATCCAACGCTTATATTCGTGGTAAGTTGCGTGACTGTGAAGAGGTGGAAATCGAAGCAAAACTTATCAAATTGCCAGAAGATATTACGGAGGATGAATTAAATAACAAGATACTGGAAGATTATAATTGGGAAGATGTGGACGGTATTATTGTTCAGCTCCCGCTGCCAAAACATATCAATCCCCAAAATATCTACATCCCAGACGCAGTTGATGTTGATGGTTTTAATACTACATCTCCATTTCAGCCCTGCACTCCACTGGGCGTTATGAAGATTTTTGACTCCATCGGTTACGATCTGGATGGCAAGAATGTACTCGTATGCGGTCAATCTGATATTGTTGGTCGTCCGTTGGTCGATATGCTGATTAAGCGGCACTGTAATGTGATTTCTGTGAACAGCACGGGGAGCTACATGAAGAATACTGCTTACGTTACAAAACTAGCAAACGTTGTCGTCTCTGCGGTTGGAAAACGCAATTTTATTTCTCACATAGATCTATTCAACACAGACATCTGCATTGATGTTGGCATTAACTACGACGAGAATGGCAAGCAACATGGAGACTGCGCTAATGAAGTTTACGACATGAAAGATATCAAGGTGACCCCTCGTATCGGTGGCGTTGGTCTGATGACCAGGGCGATGCTGCTTTACAATGTATGCGTGGCGAAGTACGGAGCAGTGAAGATGGAAGAGGTGATTGGATGAAAGAAGTCCCAATTTGGGAAAAGACGACTCTGACGTTAGATGAGGCGGCTGCTTACACGGGGATTGGGGTCTGCCGACTAAGAGCGATTACTGATGATGAAAACTGTCCATTGGTACTTTGGGTGGGGAATAAACGTCTTATCAAACGTAAGGCTCTCGAAAAATATATAGATCAAACGTATTCTGTTTGAAATATAGGCTCTGATGTGGTATACTCATGGTGTCACACCAGAGCTTCTTATATAACGTAAGGAGTTCTGCATCATGATAAGACGTAAAGATAATAATGGCAAAGTTTTAAAAGACGGCGAGAGCCAGAGAAAGGATGGGAGATACCAATATAGATGGACAAACAAACTTGGAAAACGCTCAATAATATACGCCACTTCACTTAAAGAATTGAGAGAAAAAGAAGCTGAAATCCAAGAAAAACTTAATTTGGGTACAACGTCTACTTCAAAAATCACAGTGTACCAATTAGCAAAAAGACATCTCGAAGAAACAAAACTTACTATTAGGCCAAGCAGCTATAAAACAAAATCGCAGAATTTGAAAATCTTTCAGAATCACCTAATTGGGGAAATGAATGCAACTGATATTTTAGTGCGCGATGTAAAACAATTTGCACGAGAATTGGATAACGAAGGATATTGTTATACAACAATCAGAGATGTCATGTCTTTAGCTAGACCGGCATTTCAAGAAATGTTTGATGAGAATATAATTCCTAGAAATCCATTCGTTTTTAAATTAAATACAGTTGTCAAATGTGACTCAAAAGAAAAAGAAATATTAACAGAGGAGCAGTATCAAAATCTGATCAAGTTCATGAAATCTAGTCGAGTATATAAAAGGCATGTTGGCATGGTGATGCTTTTGCACGAGACAGGACTTCGAGCAGGAGAATTATGCGGGCTAACAAAAAAGTCATTTGATTTTGATAACAACACTGTTACTATATCTCATCAGATGGTGTACGATGGAAAGAGCGGCGGGCTGTATTTAGCACCTACAAAAACAGAAAGTGGGATAAGGACTATCCCATTATCTAAAGACGCCATCATTGCTTTTGAAGAAGCGGTAAAACAACGTCCGATTGTAAAAGCAGAGAGAATAATAGATGGGCAAGCCGACTTCTTGTTTATAGCAAAAACTGGAAGGCCCTATACGAATAAAAACCTTGTTAGAATTTTTGAAGGACTAATCAAAGCCTATAATAGTTGCCATGATGAACCATTGCCTGAAGTCACTGCCCATAGTATGCGCCACGAATATTGTACACGACTTGTCAAAGCCAAGATGGATGTTAAATCGGTTCAATACCTCATGGGACATTCGTCGCCCGATATAACCTTGAAAGTGTATACTCATATCTTAAAAGAAGAGACCGAAGTAGAGGCAATCAAACAGTTTAATAGGATTGTTTCCTAATTATTTGACACCAATTTTGACACCAAATCTTCAAAAGATATGTAGACTTACAGAGATTTGCATAGAGTCCATTTTGGAATGGCAAAAAACGACTTCGAAATAATGTCGCAATATCGATAAATATAGACTTATAGAGATTTGCATAGACCATCTTGAAAAAAAATAGAAAATCGGGTATAATATACCTAATTTTGAAACTCACACAGATAAGCAGGAGGTCTTACCATGGCTTCAAAGAGTACCAAAGGAGAAATCCTCGCCAAGTTTTTTGATGACGGGGAATACACCGCTCTGTTTGCGGACGGTGCGGTGAGCGCTGCCAGCGGCTATGCTGCCGGTCAGCAGGCTTACGCCGTCTTCCAGAACGGCGAGGCTGTTTCCGTCAAGGACGTTGAGAAGAACATCAAGGTCCTCGAGCTGGCTGCCCAGACGGGCTGCCCGGTCGTCACCTTCTACGACTCCGTCGGCGCAAAGCTGGCTGAGGGTCTGGACGTGCTGAATGCAGCTGCAAAGCTCAACGCCACCATCGCAAAGGTGTCCGGCGTCGTGCCTCAGGTAGCCGTCGTTCTGGGCGTCTGCGGCGGCACCAGCGCTCTGAGCGCTGCCAACGCAGATGTCTGCATCATGGCTGAGGGCGCAGAGCTGTTCTTCACCGCTCCCTTCACCGCTGCCGCTAAGGGCGACAAGGTCGCTGACGCCGGTTCTGCCGCTGCTGCCGCAAAGGCAGGCGTGGCTGCCATCGTGGCCGCTGACGCTGCCGAGGCTGCTGAGAAGGCTGCCCACATCGTGGGTCTGCTGCCTGCCAACAACCTGACCGGCCCGGCCATCTTCGAGTTCGAGCAGCCCACCGCTGTCCTGAGCGCCAACGCCGAGCCTGCAAAGGCTGCTGCTGCCCTCATCGATAAGGACAGCGCCGTGGAGATGTACGCCGGTTTCGGCAAGAACGTCTACACCGCCTTCGCTACCATCGGCGGCAACGCCGTGGGCGTCGTGGCCACCGGCAAGGAGCTGTGCCACAACTGCGTGGCGAAGGCTTCCCGCTTCGTCCGCCTGTGCGACGCATTCAGCGTCCCCGTGCTGACCATCGTGAACACCGAGGGCTTCGTTCCCAGCACTTCCGATGACATCGCCGGCGGCATCCGCGAGGCTGCCCGTCTGGCTGCTACCTATGCCGACGCTACCACCGCCAAGGTGGCTCTCATCGCCGGTAAGGCTGTCGGCCCCGTCTACACCGCACTGGCCGCTGCTGACCTGAAGATCGCTGTCAAGGGCTGCACCATCAGCGCTCTCGAGCCTTCCGCTGCCGTCTCCGTGCTGTACAAGGACGAGATCGACGCTTCCGACAACATCGTCGCCGCTACCAAGGCCAAGGCTGCTGCCTATGTCGCCGAGGTGTGCAGCGCTGACGCTGCTGTGGCCGCCGGTTCTGCCGACATGACCTGCGAGGCTGCCAACGCCCGCGCAAGCGTCGTGGCCGCATTCGAGCTGCTGAGCACCAAGCGTGCTGCCCGTCTGCCCAAGAAGCACGGCAACATGGCTCTGTAAGAAAACGTACATCTAACGATATAGATTGATTCAGGAGGACTCTTCCATGAAGTACTACAATATTTCCGTCAATGGCGTTGCTTACAGCGTCTCTGTCGAGGAGACCGCTGCCGGCGCTGCACCCGTGGCTCCTGCTGCTGCACCCGCACCCAAGGCCGCTCCGGCTCCCGCTGCCGCTGCTGCTCCTGCCGCACCCGCTGCTCCTGCTTCCGCAGGCGCTGTTGAGGTCAAGGCTCCGATGCCCGGCAACATCCTGGACGTGAAGGTCGCCGCCGGCGCTTCCGTCAAGGCTGGCGACGTGCTGGTCATCCTCGAGGCCATGAAGATGGAGAACGAGATCGTTGCTCCGCAGGATGGCACTGTGGCTTCCATCAACGTGAACAAGGGCGATACCGTCAACTCCGGTGACGTTCTGGTTTCCATGAACTAAGGAAGAGGTGACAACCATGGCAAAAAAGCCGATCAAGGTGACCGAGGTCGTCCTGCGTGATGCGCACCAGTCTTTGCTGGCTACCCGTATGACCATGGACGAGATGCGCCCCATCCTGCCCGAAATGGACAAGATCAACTACTTCTCCGTGGAGTGCTGGGGCGGTGCTACGTTCGACAGCTGCATCCGCTTCCTGGACGAGGATCCTTGGGAGCGTCTGCGCATCCTGCGCAAGGAACTGCCGCATCAGAAGCTGCAGATGCTGTTCCGCGGCCAGAATATGCTGGGCTACCGTCCCTACGCAGATGACGCTGTGGAGTACTTTGTACAGAAGTCTGTTGCCAACGGCATCGACGTCATCCGCATCTTCGATGCTCTGAACGACCCCCGCAACCTGCAGACTGCCATCAAGTCTGCCAACAAGGAAGGCGCTCATGTGCAGGGCTGCATCAGCTACACCCTGAGCCCTGTGCACAACAACGAGTACTTTGCAGCCTACGCCAAGACTTTGGAGGAGATGGGCGCAAACTCCATCTGCATCAAGGATATGGCAGGTCTGCTCACTCCCTATACCTGCTATGATCTGGTCAAGAAGCTGAAGGAGACCGTCAGCATCCCTGTGGATATCCACAGCCACTACACTGCAGGTCTGGCTTCCATGTCCATCCTCAAGGGCATCGAGGCAGGTGCCGATATCATCGATACCGCCATGAGCCCCCTGAGCCTTGGCACCAGCCATATGCCCACCGAGAGCTTGGTGGCTGCCCTGCAGGGCACCGACTACGATACCGGTCTGGATCTGAAGCAGCTGAACGTCGTGCGCGCTTACTTTGCTAAGCTGCGCGAAAAGTACATCGCCAACGGCCAGATCAGCCCCAAGAGCCTGGGCGTGGACGCCAACACCCTGCTGTATCAGGTGCCGGGTGGTATGTTCTCCAACATGCTCAAGCAGCTGAAGGATGCCGGTAAGGAAGACAAGCTGGACGAAGTGCTGGCCGAGATCCCCCGCGTTCGTGAGGATGCAGGCTACCCGCCGCTGGTCACCCCCACCAGCCAGATCGTTGGTACGCAGGCTGTGTTCAACGTCATCATGGGCGAGCGCTACAAGATGGTCACCAAGGAGTTCAAGGGTCTGGTCCACGGCGACTATGGCAAAACTCCCGCTCCCATCAAGCCCGAGTTCACCAAGAAGATCCTTGGCGATGAGCAGCCCATTACCTGCCGCTTTGCCGACACGCTGGCGCCCGAGATGGACAAGCTGAAGGCCGAGGCTGCCAAGTGGGCAACGCAGGAAGAGGACGTGCTGACCTACGCTATGTTCCCGCAGGTCGCTCCCAAGTTCTTCGATAAGCGCAATGCCAAAAAGCAGGGCGTGGACGGCGATCATGTGGACTACACCAACCAGTCCCATCCTGTCTGATAAATAAGTCCCTTTCAGGGCTGCTGCACAAAATGCTGTGCGGTAGCCCTTTTTTGTGCAGTCGGCAAAGGTGCAGGGCGCACTCTGTCGCGTAATACCGGAAAAACTTCTGCTTACACATTGACTTGCCGCCCAATACCTTTTATAATGTTTGGTATAGCCGTACAATACAACAAATGATGTGGAGGAAAATGCTATGCGAAGCATCCCGGAGCAGCGCATTGCTGAGTTTCAGGAGCAGGACTATCAACTGTATTTTGGCATTTCAAAGCTGGAATTTGACCGGATGCTCAAGGCTCTGCATGAGGCTTACCGTCAGGAGCATAAGCGCAAGACCCGCTTTACCAAGATCTCTATGATGGACAAGCTCATCCTGACCTTGATCTATCGCTACGAGTACCGCACGATGGAAAGCATTGCCAAGGAATACGAGGTTTCTCTGGATACCATTGCCGACAACATCCATTGGGTGGAGCGCACGCTGCTCAATGCAGATATCCTGCAAACCAGTGTGACCTGCGTTTATAAGACGAACTGATGTTATGACCCTGCGTGAAAACGCGGGGTTATATTTTTTACAAGGGGAAAGCTTCTGGAAAAGCGGTAACTGCCGCAGCCATGTTGTTTTGGCTGCGCAGCAGTAAAAATGAAAACTGTGTTTTTTGCACGGATGCAGTCTGCACCTTGAATTTTTCAGAAAAGAATAGTAAAATGATGCTATATGTATCGTAACATGGGCTTGTGTGCCCAAAGCGGATACCTATACAGAAAAAACGAAGTTAAACCGCAAAAGAATAGGAGCTAGTATGATCTTAAGCATGACCGGTTTCGGCAGGGGGACTGCCGTGCTCAATGGCCGCGAGATCACTGTGGAACTGCGCAGCGTGAACTCCCGCTATTTCGAGTATTCCTCCCGCATCCCGCGCACCTGCAGTTCTCTGGACAGCCGCCTGAAAAAGCAGCTCAACCAGCGGATCTCCCGCGGCAAGGTAGAGCTTAGCATGACCGTCCAGAACGTGGACGCAGCGGATACCGTGGTCGCCGTCAACATGGAGCTTGCCCGCAGCTATCAGCAGGCCATGCGGGACCTGTCCGAGCAGCTGGGGGTCAAAAATGATGTGTCCACCGCCGTTCTGACCCGCTTCCCGGATGTGCTGACCACCCGCCACGCCGATGCGGACGAGGAGCAGCTGTGGCAGGATGTGTCTGCCGTCACCGCGCAGGCGCTGGATCGCTTTGTGGAGATGCGTGCCGCCGAGGGCGCCAAGATGAAGGCAGACGTGGAAAGCCGTCTTGTGTTTCTGGAACAGTGCGTTGGCAAAGTGGAGAGCCTGAGTGCAGGCCGGGTAGAGAACTACACCAACCGCCTGTACGAGAAACTCAAGGTCATCCTGCAGGATCGCGACATCGATGACGCCCGTGTGCTGACCGAAGCCGCCATCTTTGGCGATAAGACTGCCGTGGATGAAGAAACTGTCCGTCTGCGCAGCCACATTGCACAGTACCGCGATATCCTGCAGCTGGACGAGCCCGTGGGCCGCAAGCTGGACTTCCTGACGCAAGAGCTGAACCGCGAGACCAATACCATCGGCTCCAAGTGTCAGGATCTGGATATCACCCGTATTGTGGTGGATATGAAGGCGGAGATCGAAAAAATCCGCGAGCAGATCCAGAATCTGGAATAATATGTTGTGGAGGAGCCTATGAAACTCATCAACATCGGCTTTGGCAATATGGTCAGTGCGGGGCGTGTGGTGGCAGTCGTCAGCCCGGACTCCGCACCGGTCAAACGTCTGGTGAAGGAAGCACGCGAGCGGGGGATGCTGATCGACGCCTCTTACGGCCGCAGCACCCGGGCTGTGCTTATCATGGACTCCGATCATGTCGTGCTGTCTGCCCTTCAGCCCGAAACGGTGGCAAGCCGCGCCGCCGGGCAGGAGGGTAGAGCATCAATGGAGGAAGAAACATCTCATGGCGAATGATAAATTTCTGTTTGTAGTTTCCGGTGCAGCCGGTACTGGTAAGGACAGCGTGGTCAAGGCACTGCGCGAGGCACACCCCGAGATCGAAAAGACTGTCTCTGCCACCACACGCGCCCCGCGCCCCGGCGAGCAGGAGGGTGTGGACTACTACTACCGCACCCGCGAGCAGTTCCAGCAACTGCTGGAAAACGATCAGGTGGTGGAGCACAACTTCTATAACGGCAACTACTACGGCACCCTGAAGTCTGAGGTGGAAAAGCGGCTGGAGGCTGGTAAGGTGGTCGTGCTGGTCATTGACGTGCACGGCGCTGCCAATATCCGCCGGATGTTCCCGGGCGCTACCACCGTGTTCCTGCTGCCGCCCTCTGTGGAGGAGCTGGAGCATCGCCTGCGCGGCCGCGGCACCGAGACTGAGGAAAGCATTCAGGAGCGTCTCGCCACCGCCCGGCAGGAGCTGGCCGAGCAGGATAAGTTTACCGTAAAGCTGGTCAACAACCAGATCGAGCCCTGCGCTGCAGAGCTTTATCAGGTCATCTGTCAGCGCGCCGGGCTGCAGGAGTGAAAAATCAAGCGTTGAAGGAGTTGGACGAATGCCCAAAACGGTAGGCGTTGCCGTCAGCAATGCGACCTTCCATTTTGATAAGCTGTATACCTACGCCGTTCTGCCGGAGCACCAGAATGTGGTGCGTCTGGGCAGCATGGTACTGGTACCCTTCGGCAAGGGTAGCCGCGCCCGCATGGGTGTGGTACTGGCCTGCGATGCCGAGCCGGAGCACTCCAAGCTGAAATATCTGTTTGACGTAGCCCCGGCTTCGGCCTGCTTGACCCCGGAGCTGCTGCGGCTGGTGTATTTTTTAAAGGAACGCACCTTCTGCACCTACTACGAGGCCGTCAAGGCGGTCATTCCGTATGGTGCGCAGTATAAGCCCGCCGTGGCGGCAGACGGTGTGACCCCGGTGCTGCAAAAGCAGCTTACCCGTCACACCGAAAATGCCTATAAGCTTGTGGGCACTCTGCCGCAAAAGCCAAAGCCTACGGCAAAACAGCTGGCGGCGGTGGCGCTGCTGAGCGGCGGCCCTCGCACCCTGAACGAACTGGAGGATAAGGGCATCAGCCGCGCCGTGCTGGATAACCTGTGCACCAAGGGTGTGCTGGAATGCAGCAAGGTGAATAAGTCCATCGACCTGTACGCCTCCATCCCGCTGCGTAACGACCCCATCACCCTCACAGAGCAGCAGCAGGCCGCTTACGACACGCTGCTGCCTAAGCTAGAAGATACCGCACCCCATTCGGCGCTGTTGTACGGTGTTACCGGCAGCGGCAAGACCCAGGTATATATGCGCTTGATCGACCGCGCGTTGCAGCAGGGAAAAGATACCATTGTGCTGGTGCCGGAGATCGGATTAACTCCGCAGGTGCTGGGGCTGTTCCATCAACGGTACGGCCGCCAGGTGGCGGTGCTGCACAGCAGCCTTGGGTCGGGGGAACGGTACGACCAGTGGAAGCGCGTCCGAAGCGGCGACGCGAAAGTGGTCGTAGGGACCCGCTCGGCGGTGTTTGCCCCCTGTACCCCCGGCCTGATCATTCTGGACGAGGAACAGGAGCATTCCTATAAATCCGAAAATTCCCCCCGCTACAGCGCCAAAGAGGTCGCCATCTGGCGGGGCGCGAAGGAAGGCGCACTGGTGCTGCTCGGCTCCGCGACGCCCTCCGTGGAAAGTATGTACCGGGCGAAGACCGGCGCTTACAGCCTGTACACTATGGCGGAACGCTATGGCGGACGGAAGCTGCCCGCCGTGGACATCGTGGACATGCGGGAGGAGCTGAAGCTGGGAAACGATCTTTCCCTGAGCATCCCTCTGCGGGAAGCGCTGTCCGACAACCGGGACGCGGGAAAGCAGACGATTCTGCTGCTCAACCGCCGGGGAAACAGCCGGGCGCTGGTGTGTGTGGACTGCCGGAAAGCGCCGGAATGTCCCCGGTGCAGCGTCCGCCTGACCTATCACAGCGCCAACAACCGGCTGATGTGCCACTACTGCGGCTTTTCCCAGCCGGTGCCGGAGCGCTGCCCGGAATGCGGCGGACCGCTGAAAACCATCGGCACCGGTACCCAGAGGGTGCAGGAGGAGCTGGAATTCCTCTTTCCCGACATGGAGACCGACCGGATGGACGCTGACACGGTAAGCGCCGTGAATACACACGAAAAAATTCTGGAACACTTCCAAAAGGAGAACGTTCCCGTGCTTCTTGGCACCCAGATGGTGGCCAAGGGGTTGAACCTCCCCAACGTCACGCTGGTGGGCGTGCTGGACGCCGATCTGAGCCTGTACACCGGCGGGTATCTGGCGGGGGAGACCACCTTCAATATGCTCACTCAGGTGGTGGGCAGAGCCGGCCGGGGGGACAGCCCCGGAAAGGCCATTATTCAGACGATGGTGCCCGACCATCAGGTCATCCGGTACGCGGCGGAGCAGGATTACGACGGATTTTACGATCTGGAGATTCAGCTGCGCCGGGTGCAGAACGCGCCGCCCTTCGGCGATCTCGCCGCCGTGGTGGTGACGGGACGGGAGGAAACGGCGGTGCTTCGGGGCGCGGCAAAATTCCGGGACAGCCTGATTGCGTGTCTGCGTCAGGAAGCCTACCGGGAGGAACGCTGCGCGGTGCTGGGGCCTGCGCCCTGCGCCGTGACGAAGGTCAACTACCATTTCCGCTACCAGCTGACCCTGCGCTGCCGTCTGACCCGGACAATGCGCCAGCTGCTTTCCTATCTTCTCCGGGAGTTCGGAAAGGACAAGGCAAACCGGGGTGTCAGCGCCTACATTGATGTGAACGGATTCGACTGACCGGCAAGCCGTTTACCATAAGAGAAACGAGGTAATATCATGGGACTGCGCAAAATTCTGACATACAAAGACCCGGCGCTGCACAAGGTATGCCGTCCGGTGGAGAAATTCGACTGGCGGCTGCACAAACTGCTGAACGACATGACCGATACCCTGGCCGAAGCTAACGGCGTGGGACTGGCCGCCCCCCAGGTGGGCATTCTGCGCCGGGTGGTGATCGTGGATACCGGCGAGGAAATTCTGGAGCTGGTGAATCCGGAGCTGGTGGAGACCAGCGGTGAGCAGTGCGGCGCGGAGGGGTGCCTCAGCGTTCCGGGCAAGTACGGTCTGGTGAAGCGCCCCAACTATGCCAAGGTTCGCGCGCAGGACCGGAACGGTGAGTGGTTCGAGGCTGAGGGCGAGGAACTGATCGCCCGGTGCTTCTGCCATGAGCTGGATCATCTGGACGGCATCGTCTACACCGAGGTCATGGAGCGGTTCCTGACGGAGGAAGAACTGGAGCAAGAAAAGTAACGGAGGGATCATCCTTGCGTGTTGTGTTTATGGGTACGCCGGACATCGCGGCGACCTGC
>OIWV01002015.1_pt1 | contig 15825 bp, 16 predicted proteins | sample 1587751 | NCBI WGS metagenome assembly OIWV01 (sample SAMEA3888913, study PRJEB22519) | human gut metagenome | biome: human gut; feature: human-associated habitat; material: faeces | place: Denmark | collected 2010
TAGTACGGATGATAAAGAAGTACTAAAAAGAAGTAAAGATTGGGTAGAAAGATGGGAAAAATATCAGTCGATATATCCATATATAACTATTGATGCAAGAGTCATGAAAATTGAAATTAATGAATAGTTAATATCATTACAAGATATGGGTATACGGTTATGCTGCAGACAGAGAGTTGTTAATATAAGAATTATCGGCTCTACGACAACCACCGTCGTCTAAGCAAACTCGCATGAACAGCGGCAGCAAGACCATCATGGACAACGACTACACCTTCGATGCTGTAAGCAATATCCTCTCGGTGGCTAACAATGCCTCGCTTCCTTACAGCGGCAACGCCGGAGGGAAAACATCCCCCAAAATCATTCACACATCGGTTTCAAAAACAAATCCGGCTAACATGCGGCACAACATACCCACAGCCACACGAAACACACCCAGCCTTGCAGCTACCAACCGCCCACATCTTCCGCAAAACCGTCATGGATTAAAACAAAACAAAAAGCACTTGCGAAAAATTGCAAGTGCTTTTATAAGTAGTGGACCAGATAGGGCTTGAACCTATGACCTCCAGATTATGAGTCTGTTGCTCTAACCAACTGAGCTACAAGTCCGGGCTTTTTCGGAATTTGATTCCCATTAAGCGGTGCAAAATTACGGTTTTTATTCGAAACGCGCAAATTTGAAAGGAGAAAATTTGCAATTTTTCTGCCTTAGCCGAATTCTTCTCCCAGTTTCATCTGCGCTTCATTGGCAAGAAGCTTAACGCGATTGGAATCGCCGCGCTTGCAAACCACAAGAACATTGCCACTTTCCGCCACAACAAAATTTTCAAGCCCTTCAATCACGGCAACACGCCCGCCCGATAGTTTAACTACATTGTTCTTGCAATTGTGCATAATGGTTCGCGTGGCAAGTTCGGCGTTTCCCGCCTCATCTTTGGTTGTTACGCGGTGAAGGCTTTCCCATGTTCCGAGATCCGCCCACCCAAACGAACAATTTTCTACATATACATTTGAAGTGCGCTCAAGAATTACCTGCTCTATGGACAGGTATAGATTCGACGGATAATATTTCTCCACAAAAGCCTGTTCTTCCTCACGCGAAAGATTCACGAATTCCTTGAGATGAGGAAGTATGTTGGGGATAAGTTCCGCCACGTAAGCATGAACGGTATGGGCATTCCAAACATAAAGACCGGTATTCCAAAGAAATTCTCCGCTCTCCATGAACATCTTTGCGAAAGAATCATCAGGTTTTTCGGTGAATGATTTTACCGGCGCAAGTCCTTTTTCATCGGGTTGTTCTCCCATTTGAATGTAACCGTATTCTGTTGCAGGCATTGTTGGACGCACACCCATCACTACTACCACCTCATGGTCAGCAACGAAATCAAGTGCATGGCGAATATTCTTTTCGAACTCGTCTTCACGGGTTATATATTGGTCTGCAGGACTGAAAACAATTCGCGCGTCCGGTTCTTTATAGGCAATATGACTACTTGCCCAAGCCACGGCAGGAGCCGTGCCAAGTCTTACCGGTTCTGCAAGAATATGTCTGCGCGGAAGTTCCGGCAACTGCCTCTCCACGATATCTATATACTTGACGTTCGTGGACACGTATATATTGTCAGGGTCAAGAAATTTCACGAATCTTCTGTAAGTAGATTGCAAAAGCGTTTCTCCCGTGCCGAAAATATCCAAAAACTGCTTGGGCATCTTTTCACAACTTGCCGGCCACAAACGGCGTCCTGCCCCACCCGCGAGTATTACACAAAAATTCTTGCTCATATCGTCATGTTTTTATTTCATTACACATACCATTGAATTCGCGTTGAAAACTGTAATTCTTCTCCGCGAAACGCACAATAAAAATAGAAAACTCTAATGAAACGGCAACCAAAAGCCACATTAAATTATCGTAAAATCAAGAAATAACAAAAACCACTTGGTCATTTCAAGAAATAAGCGTACTTTTGCACCCACATAACGCGCCACGCCCAGATGGCGGAATAGGTAGACGCGCTGGTCTCAAACACCAGTGGAGCAATCCATCCCGGTTCGATCCCGGGTCTGGGTACTTAGAACACCTTGTAAATCATTGATTTACAAGGTGTTTTCTTTTTCTGAGGTGTTAAAAAGGTGTTAATTTTGAACGTATAACAGAAAGTTGGTCAAAGAAACGAAAAGAGGGAAGATGAAAAGTTAAAGAAACGTAGTACATCACCCATTTCTTTCCTTTTCTCACTGAATTTGACTATCTTTACACCGCAAATAGCAGTTAAGTCATAGTATGAACGAACAGGAACAGGCAATAGCCAAGATTCAACAAACGCTGGATTACTGCATCCAGCAAACGCTGCGTTCGCTGGAAGATACCATTGAACGCAAAGCAGAAGTTCTTCCGGTTAATGATTTGGCAAAAGTTGAGCGGAGCGAGTACACCCATACCCTTGATGAACTCGCTGCCATTTATTCCAAGTTCCCTGCTGTTCGTAGCATCAAGAACTACTTGCACCTTCCCAACTATCTTTGGGAAAGCACATTCATTGAGTCTTTGACTATGGAAGAGAAACGCAAATGGTTTCATAACCATAGCCTTGCCACCTACGATGACTTTTGCAAAGACAACACCATTTTTGATGAGTCATTCCCCTACTTCTCTGTTGTCTATCAGGTTGTAGTCAATGAAAAGTACGCTCAGTTTCTCAAAAAGAGGAATGACCAAAGGAACCTTCGTTCTTTTATCGTGATGGAGAATGGTGAAAACTCTGTTTCCTCTAACCCCGAATCTATAACTGAACCCACCGAAAATGTTCAAGTTGAAAAATGCACATTTGAACACTCGTTGAACGACCAGCAGATAGAATCCCTGGTTGATTGTGTCAATGAGGTGCGGATGTTCAAAGGTGGCGACGTTACCTTTGAACAACTGAAATCCATCTTTGACTGTCAACCCATCACTCCGCTCAAGTCAAGCAATAATCGTCTGTTAGCATTCTTCTTTGACCAGCTTTCCAACCACTCATATATTACTGAGAAATGGCAATCGGCTATCTACAAGAACAACCTTTTCCTTTCGCCGCAGAAAGATTCCTTTGTAAACCAAACGGATATTTCCACGGCAGTCAATCATTGTCGGGACATTCTAATGAAAGGGAAGTTTGCTAAAATAAATCAATATATCAACAATCTGAAAGGACTTTCAGAATAGGTAAAGACATCAAAGAAGCACAAAAACATTGACAATAGGTTGACACATCAAACATTGTCAAACAACCCTCAAACTTATTAGCGATACCTTTGCCCCCGAATTCAAATTTCGGAGGGCGCGCACTCCTATTGTCTCATTTAATAATTATAGAAATATGGACGCTAATAAGTCAATTGAACAACGCATCGAGGAATTGGAGTCCCTCGTGTATGCATCCAAGAACGTACTGAGTTTTGATGAAGCCAGCAAGTTCCTCTCTTTGTCGAAGAGTTATCTCTACAAGTTAACCTCGGCAGGTCTTATTCCACACTACAAGCCTCAGGGCAAGATGATCTATTTCGAGAAGAACATCCTCGAAGAATGGTTACGTCAGAACCCGGTCAAGACCCAAGCACAGATTGCCAGTGAAGCACAGAAGTATTTACTTAACCGCAAGTAGGCTATGGAAACACGCAACTATAATCCCAGCGAGCCGATGACCAAGGACGAGTTCCGTGTCATCTGGCAGTCCATCCACTTGAAAGTAACCGATGAGTATACCGTTCCACCTGAAACTCTTCGGGTGAACGGTTCCACCATCGGTACGCTCGGTAACTTCAGTGCATCCACAGGCAAGGCTAAAAGCAAGAAGACCTTCAATGTATCGGCCATTGTAGCTGCAGCCCTAACCAATCGTGAGGTGCTATGCTACTCGGCATCATTTCCCCAAGACAAGCGCAAGATACTCTACATTGACACTGAGCAAAGTAAGTTCCATTGTCAGAAGGTGATGAAACGTATTCTGCGATTGGCCGAATTGCCGACAGATGCAGATTGTCCTAATCTCCTTTTCGTTGCCATGCGAGAATTATCTCCTGAGAAACGAAAGTCGGTCATTGACTACATGCTTTCCAACATAGAGGGCATCGGTCTGGTCGTTATTGATGGAATACGTGACCTGATGTATGACATCAACAATCCGACGGAATCCACGGAAATCATCAATATGTTGATGCGATGGTCGAGTAGCTACAATCTGCACATTCATACAGTGCTGCACTTGAATAAAGGTGATGACAACACTCGGGGGCATATCGGGACAGAGTTAAACAATAAGGCGGAGACTGTCCTGCAGGTGACGAAGTGCCAGACGGATGCAAACATCAGTGAGGTTAAAGCCATGCATATCCGTGACAAGGACTTTGAGCCGTTCGCATTCCGTATCAATGAGGGCTCCTTGCCGGAATTGGTTGTTGGCTATGAATGCCAACAGAAAACGGAGCGCATTGCACTTACGGAACTGCCGGACGAGAAGCACAAAGAAGCTCTTTGCATTGCTTTCGAGAAGGGAAACATCCAAGGTTACAATAATCTGATTGTTTCCTTGAAGCACGGTTATGCCTCCATCGGCTTTGAACGTGGGCGCAATACTTTGGTCACACTCAATAAGTGGCTGATGTCCCGTGATGTCATTGTCAAACATGATAAGACGTACAGTTTAGCATGGGGCATATATAGTGAGAATCAACATAAACCTAACCATCAAAATCTCTTTGACTATGACCATTGAACAAGCTAAGCAAATACGACTAGAATACTTCCTGCAGTCTCTCGGGTACACCCCTGTTCGACAAAGGGGTAATAAGTTGTGGTATCATTCGCCTTTGCACAGTGAAAGTACACCGTCGTTCAAAGTCAACACTGACCGAAACCAGTGGTATGACTTCGGCATCGGTCGTGGTGGTAGCATTATCGACTTTGCTATGTTGTACTATCATACCACTGATATTTCTCTGTGTAGCAATTTCAGAGCTGCTGCCCGGTGTCGGTGTCCTCCTTTGGAATCCAACAATAATCTGTAACCGGATTCGAAAACCATTGCCATATTGTCAAGCATATCGGCATCTCCTATAAGTTCGTCATGTACGGCGAACAAGGCATAGTTCTTTGTCCCGTTCACCACCTTATGACTACTCTCATATTCCGTAAAACGTCTGCAAACCGCTTCGTCAAGTGTATATTCAGTATTGCCGTCCTGCCTTTCTACAAAATAAGAATATGTCCCGAATCCTATCTTGTAACGTATAAGCTTCGCTATATTCATTGCCGGGTTGCAGATCACCTTTGTCGCGCATGGAGCATCTGCATAAAACACATAATATCCGCCCAATGAAGTTCCCATTAATAAGGATGGATTGAACTTACTGACAGTAGCATTAATCTTTTCCACCGATTCAAATGGATTCTCATTTACTTCAATTGCTATCCACTCATATTCAGAGAATATTTTACATACCATCCGTACTGTTGTTGATGCTGCACCGGAACCAAGTCCATGCACATAGATGGCAATAGGCTTTACATTGTTCTCATTAATTAATGTCGTACACATATTAATATAGATTATTTCAATAATATTGCAAAAGTATCCTCCTCATGTCTCACTTTTATATACAGCAGTGGAATCGTTTCTGCTTGTATCGCAAATTGAGCCAGCAATCCTTTATCTTTGTCGGCAAAGAAAGCATTCGAGATGAAAATTTTGCATATTTCAGACACACATGGTTGCCACAGACGGTTGCACGATTTACCACAAGCTGACATAATCGTGCATTCAGGCGACTTTACCATGAACGGCAGTGAGCAGGAAGCCTTAGATTTTATGAACTGGTTCTGCGACCTGCCTTATCTGCAAAAGATATTCATTTGCGGCAACCACGATGACTGTCTTTACGGTGCCACCATCGACGGACTCGATGACAATGTACATTACCTGTGCAATTCCTGAGTGGAAATTGACGGTGTGAAATTCTATGGTGTCCCAATGTTCATGGGCGACTGCATTACTGACCGTCAATCCAAACATTATGCAAATATTCCTGAAGGTACGGATATTCTAATCACCCACACACCGCCTTTTGGCATCCTCGACTTTGACGACAATATCCACTATGGTTCGGAAGAGCTTCTCGCCCGCATAAAAGCTGTCCAACCCCGACTACATCTTTTCGAACATATACACTCGCAGCATGGAATAACAATCCTTAACGGGACAACCTTTTCCAATGGAGCGATAATGAATACTGATTATTCCAATTTTAGGAAACCGAGTCTTATAGAATTTTAAATCAAACAAATATCACAATGGAAACAACACTTTATTCTACATTCTTAGATGACAAAGAAATTGCCTGCCGGATTTACGAAATGCTGGCAAATGACATTTTAGGCAAAGAACAATTGGAAAAGATAAAGTTACGATATGATGACATGTACCGCAATTTCTTCAATTATTCCAAAGACGAGGCACAGAAACTAGGATTAAAAGATGCTTTTTGGAAGTTTAGTACTGGAGTAGAGCCTTTTACGCCTGCTAGATGGAAACGTTATTATGAAGATACTATTACTGTCCCTATACCAATAACTCATCAGGATTTCAAGGATTTAACTACACGCACAGAAAAACGTGGAGCGATAGGCCTTGATCTTCCTACATGGTTCAACCTGAAAAATAATGACAGGCGGATTATGCTTGTGGCACAAGATCCTCTGCGAGGTAATACATGGTATTCTGATGTTGATAAATTCCCCAAAGGGAAAACTGGGCGCAAAGAAGATTATATATGCATAGATGCGTTGGTGGCATCTCCGTTTGGACTGCATGGTAAAAGTTGGAGAGATAAAAAGAATGGAGGTGGCAGAATGGCATTACTTGTTGAAAAACTTATTGAACACGGTTATGGCGTTTACCTTACCGACTGCAGGAAATATTTTGTATATGACCATAAAGAATCCGCCGAGTACTCTAAAGAGAAGAAAAGCATATACAAGGCTATTCTGCAAAAAGAGATAGGAATCGTTAATCCACAAAGGATAGTGGCTGTGGGCAATGAGGCATACGACTATTGTCATGAATTAATCGGTGACGATGTAAGATTGCTGCATGTTCCTCACATTTCAGGACTTGCTGCAAAAAAACAAAAGATTTTTTTCGAATTGGATGAAAATAAAAAAACTACTATAGAAGAACTTGTAGAAAGATATGCCAAATATATTATCAGCGAAGGTAAATAACGGCAAGGAGATGCTTTTACAATACGATTTTGCAGAGGTGTATCGCTAATTGATACATCTCTGCAATACTTTTGTGCTGTAATCATAAATGCAGCATAAAAAGATGAAAGAAGTAAAGGCACGGAAAATCGAGTTGGCTACAGTCCGGCTTATCATCAGGACTCCTCAAGAAAGGGATGTACATGATATTTTCGTTCTGATGAGCGACCTAGAAATAGCGGCAATCACCGGATTCAGACCGATGAACACGCTTAGCGAGGCTGAAGGGAAAATCCGCCGGGAAATGGACGGCGGGCTGATGTTCTGTATTTTGGAAAAGAATCTTCCGGAAAAGGTTCTCGGTGTTTTTGAAATCACTCCGCACAAAACAAATACTGTTTCGGGTGAGAAATGCAACTATGAGATATGTTATTTCCTCCATAAAGAAGCCCGAGGGAAAGGCTATATGACGGAAGTTGTGAAGAGAATGAAACGCTATCTGTTCGATGAACGGATGGCTGACTCGCTGACCATTGCAGTCCTGCCACGGAATGACGCCTCTCGCAGAGTCGCCCTGAAAAGCGGCTTTACATACGAAGGTCTGGAAAAGAAATGCGGCATGAATTATCTTGATGAAGTTGTCGACCTTGAATATTATACCCTTTATAAAGAAGAATACCTTAATCCTGATGAAAAAATACGTAAGGAAAAGCAGACCATCGCATCAAAGCAGAAATGGATTAATGACGGTGGCATTCTTTACCCGATTCCGGGCTATGCTTCGTTGCTCACTTCTCCCGGCAACGGGATATTCCGCATCTATGAGCAACCGCAGACAAAACGCTTGGGACTGGAGAAGATAGATGATACTTTCCGATTCGATTTCAAGATTTATGACCTTGACTGCGAGGATATTATGTCGAATATTATAAAGACATGGACTTCTGACCTGTTCAGAGAAAGCAACAAGAATCTTGGAGTGATTTTCAACGGCATTAAAGGAACAGGTAAGACAATCGCTGCTAAACAGCTCTGTAACCGCATTGGACTACCGGTGATTGTCATCTCAAAGCCCGTTGACGGCATGTTGGAATTTATTCAGTCATTGCATTTCGAGAGCATTATCCTTATTGACGAAGCGGAAAAAACTTTCCGTGAAGAGCAAGAAGTTCTGCTAAAAATGATTGACGGAGTTTACAACGACATGCGGAAACTGTATATTCTGACCACCAATAAGCTGTCAATTGACGAGAATCTTCTGGGGCGTCCGGGGCGTATCCGTTATATCAAGGAGTTCTCCAATTTGTCGGCGAAGGCTGTCAATGATGTAATCGATGACAATCTGAATGATATTTCATTGAAAGATGACGTTTTAAAAGTGGTTGACAGTCTGGAAATTTCCACGATAGACATTCTGAAAGCGATTATTGACGAGTGCAATATCATGGGTTCCATTCCGTCAGACAGTACATTGAACATCCCGAAAGCAAAATACAAAATTCAGATTATCAGTTTTGACAATTTGGAGTTGAAATTTCATCGTGAGCTACAAGATTATATCATTAATCATTTGGCAGCCGATGAATCGGTGATAAATTGGCTTCAAAAAGTCATAGGCACGGATGGAAAAGGCAAGAAGTTCAAGAAGAATCTGGATCTTATAGAAGAAATGTATGATTGCAGAGTTTGCATAGAGTGGCGGCCGACTTCTACGCTCGGCGTATACATAGGCAAGCACCTCGGATGTGGAATTGTCAATAGCAAGCCGGACGGATATGGCTTCTTCACACGGGAAGCCGATTGGGACAATAGTACAGAATTATGCTGCCTTTGCAACGACTATAATATTCCGTCACTTTACAGAGGAAACTTATAACACAATAACATGAAGGATAGTGTAAAAGATAAAATTGTCGGGTGTCTGTACGGACAAGCTGTTGGAGATGCTCTTGGCCTTGGAACAGAATTTATGAGCAAGGACGAGGTTAAGCGGAATTATCCCAACGGACTTTCCGAATACAGCCAAATGGTTCAGGATTACCATAGAAAAAGATGGGACAAAGGCGACTGGACAGATGATACGGATATGATGCTATGTATAGCAAAGGCTATTATTAAAGACCGTTGCATTAATCCAAAAACCATAGCCCATAATTTTAAGCAGTGGTTCAAAAACAAGCCGATGGGGATAGGACGACACACATATAACATACTTGCATTGTCGGATTATGAATCGAATCCGGAAAAAGCGGCTGAAATAATCTGGATTTTATCAAACAAGAATAGTGCGCCTAACGGAGGAATAATGAGGACCTCCGTTGTAGGTCTTTGGAATGAAGATGTTGCAGAAAATGCGGAAAGGATTTGCAAATTGACACATACGGACACAAGATGCATCGGGTCTTGCGTTATCATATCAGAACTGATAAATCATTTTGTCTGGCACAATATGCAACTTTCATTTAAGGAAATTCTTGAAATCGCAGACAGATATGACAAAAGAATACAGCAATATCTATTTTTGGCCAAAGACGGAGAACTTGACGATTTGAATCTTGATGAAGGAGCAAGAATGGGCTATACTTTGAAGCCACTTGCTTGTGCAGTATGGTGTTTATATCATGTCAATAGTTTTAAAGGAGGACTTTTAAAAATTGTCAATGCAGGAGGTGACGCTGATACGAATGCCGCTGTAGCCTGTGCCGTATTGGGAGCTAAATATGGTATGTCAGGTATCCCTGAATACTATGTCGATAATCTGAATCAAAAGGATGTCTATGAATGTATAATCAGTGAGTTGACAGATGTTCTACTAGATCAAATAAACGGATAATATGATTAACGATATTTTAAGTAAAGAAGATATTCTTTGTATGCAATACGCCGGGATGAAGTCATCACGGATTATGAGTCCTAAACTTACACCGGAAGAGTATGCGGAAGCCTTTGAAACATGCATTGATAAAGCAGAAAATGTGATTTCAATGCAAGAGGAGTATGGCATTACTACACTGACATTTCAAGATGAGTTCTTCCCACATTCACTCAGAAAAATAGGATACGATTGCCCGCCCATGATTCATTGCTTAGGTGACATGTCGCTTCTCGATCCGAAAGCAAACCGCATTGCCATCATTGGAGCACGTGCGGCTTCGCCAACCGGACTGAGAAAAGCGTATGAGCTGGGAAAACAGTTTGCGGAAGAAGATAACATCATTGTCAGTGGTCTTGCTTTAGGCTGCGACAAGGCGGCACACGAGGGTTGCCTCGATGCCGGAGGGCAGACAATAGCCATTGTCGCTTCCGGGCTGAACATCGTGCATCCGAAAGAGAACACCTCTCTCCAGCAACGGATTTTGGAAAGCGGTGGACTTATCCTGACTGAGCAACCTTTCGGCGTGAAAGCCAATCCTACAAGGCTTGTTGCACGGAACAGGTTGCAGGCAGCGTTGTCGAGTTCTGTCATTTTAGCAGAATGTCCCGAACAGAGCGGAAGTATGCACACCATGCGTTTTGCACGCAAATATCACAAACGCTGCCTCGTGGTTTCATATCCGGAATACAATGATAAAAATGCGGGTAATGAATTATTGATCAATTTAAACCTTGCAAAAAGTATCTGAAATATGAAGAAGGTCTTGATATTCCCGGCACCTTTTCTCATAAAGAGCCCGACCGCAGACCAACAGAATGAGTATATGATTTCAATGCTGAAGGACAAAATGGCAATGGAAGGAATAGGCGATTTCATTGAGGTCAATGCCTTGAACAAATCATATTATTGCAAAGAAGTCCGCAAAATCATTGCTGACCAGAAACCGGACTGGGTTATTGCTTCCGGAGAATCGGCCACTGCCTGTATCAGTCTTCATAGACAAAAGAAGATTCTGGTAAATCCTGTCGTCACTTTTGACGATTTGAACAATGTGTCCGAATATGCCCGGTTGCACACCTACGGCTTCTTCGGCGCATTGCCGCAGCAGCAAAAAAGCTATGAAATGTTTCAGACCGTCTACCCGAATGTGGCTTGGTATATCAATGCGCCTAATTTGATCTTGATTGATATTAAAGATATTATTTATGGTATAATTAATGAAATAATATGATTAGCAATCATTTTATAGAAAACAATTTTCCAAAAGGAATCGTAACATTGGTTGGTGCCCGTCCTGCGATAGGTAAGTCTGCTTTTGCAATTTCAATGGCAATCAATCTTGCCAGGAGAAATCAAAAGTTTATCTATTTTTCGCTTGAGATGGATAAAGAACGGGTTATTGATAGGATAAAACTACAAACAGATGAAAAAGAATATGCATCGATAAAGGAAAGATTTATTATAGACGATACACCTGGCTTGAAAATAAGCCAGGTACGCAAACAGCTTGAGACAGCCCTTGAGACAGCCCCGGCTGATTACATCTTTATTGATTACCTGCAATTAATGACACCGGACTGTAAGCAAGAATCTCCCAGAACAGAATTGCAATCTGTCATATGGGGATTGAAAGAATTGGCAGAAGAATTCAATGCCGCTATTATTGTTTTGAGCCAAGTAAATAGAAGTGGAAGTCATTGTCCTGATAAAAGTGACATATCGCTACTCACGGCTGATGATTTGGAAGGTGTTCATATAACATTCCTTCATCGTGAAGGGTATTATCATCATATATTTGAATGTTATTGCAATGGCAATTTAATTAGCGAGAAAACCATGTTCGTTTCTTATAAAGAAGCATTGCCACATGTGTCTTATCTTTTTCTTGATAGAGAAACAACGGAAATGTCTTCAAATGGAAGTGTCAGAAAGAGAAGATGATAATATTAAGATAATATGTGCATTAAATTGTATTGGATAAAGGAATGGAGATAACAGGAAAATTTACTTCGGCAACCGTTTATGCCGGGAGCATCGAGGACGCAGCCTTGCAGTGGGTAAGGGCGCAATGCGACCATCCGGCTTTCGAGAGGGTAAGAATTGTGCAGATGCCAGACGTTCATGCTGTTAACGCTTGCAATGTGGGCACGACATATAGGATTGGTGCATATCTTAATCCCGACCATGTGGGTGTAGACATCGGGTGTACCATTTCCATGCATAGACTCTATTCCGCAGTCGCGCCGGAAGACTTCGCCTTGCTTGACCATAAAATCCGTGAGACCATCCCGACCGGCACGGAGATTTGCGGGAAGAACAGTCTGAACGAAAAGGAACTGTTCCGCTTCCTCAATTCGCAATATCAGAGAGCGCGCTCATCCGCTCCCGAACTGATTAACGAAGCACCTCGCATAGATGCCCGTTTTATTTCGGATTTCTGCCGAAGAATAAAGTTGCAAGAGGCCATCTTTTATAAAAGTCTCGGCACGCTTGGCGGAGGCAATCATTTCATTGAATACGGCGAAGATGAGCAAACGCATGAAGGATGGCTGACAATCCACTGCGGTTCACGGAATCTTGGAGTAAAAGTAGCGAACCACTGGCACAACATTGCACAGAATCCCAAACGGGCGCAGTATGTCGGTTATCTATGGGGCGATACGCTTAACGGATATCTTTCCGACATGATTGTGGCACAAGCGTATGCCCTCTATAATCATCGTATCATTCGCGACCGCATCTTCGCGATACTGAAAAAACTCTGTAAGGCCAAATGCGAGGAATCTATATTCACCACCCACAATTACATTTCTGTATGCAAGGAATATCCCATGCTGCGCAAAGGGGCGGTTGCTGCTGAAGCTGGGGAACGCTTCTACCTGCCTTTTAATATGCGCGACGGCATTGCCATCTGTGTGGGAAAAGGAAATGCGGAGTGGAACTGTTCCGCTCCGCATGGCGCCGGACGTGCCGTGTCGAGGAATGCAGCCAAGAAAAATATCGGAATGGACGATTTTGAGAAGTCCATGAACGGTATATTCTCTACATCCGTTTGTCCCGCTACACTTGACGAATCGCCACAGGCATATAAGCCAATGGACGAAATATTACGCTTAATTGGGCCGACAGCCGAAGTCATCGCGATGGTCAAACCCCGCTTAAACATCAAAGATATTCCCCAATGAAAAAGTATATACAACTTACTGCCGGACGTGGACCTGTGGAATGTGCACGCGCCGTTACGCTTGTCGCCCGTGAACTGCTGAAGGACTTCCCGGATGCGGAACTCGTGGAAAGTGAACCGCACAACACGGAACCGGACTGCTACATGTCGATGTTGTTTCTTGCCGAAACGGATGCAGCTAAAGAAAAGGAATGGAATGGTACTGTCCTTTGGCGTGCGACATCAAACCGTTACCGTCCCGGATATTCGCGCAAGAATTGGTTTGTCGGAGTGGAGTTTATCGAACCCGTTACACTTCCTGATGTATCCGACAAGGATATTGTGTACGAAACGATGCGCTCCGGCGGACATGGCGGGCAGAATGTCAATAAAGTGGAGACAGCTGTCCGCGCCACTCACCGGCCGACCGGGATTTCTGTCAAATGCAGCATCCAACGCTCACAGTCACAAAACAAGGAAACGGCACGTAGCCTGCTTCTTCTCAAATTGCAACAATTGAAAGACTCTGCCGCAACATCGTTCCGCTCGTCCAAATGGGGCAAGCATACTTCGCTTCTGCGTGGTAACCCCGTGAAAACATTCTCGGGAGCATTATGAATTGTCGTGGCAAATAAATATCAAACACCCAAAATTTGTGATTACAAGATTTTCCTTTTTACAGTCGTTTGAATTTATTATTTGCTGAACGCCCAAAGTATTATGGCAATGTAGCAAATACCTTGTGTGATTATCATGAACACGAGCCAACGACTGGAAAGCCAAATGCCTTCGTTATTCTGAAGGTGTTTGGCTAACTTTTTACTATGTTCTTCCAATAATTCCTTCTCGGTTTTGATATGGGCGGCGGTACATTGATGCACTTTCGCCAGTTCTTCGGTGCAGACTGTAGCACGGATGACAGTATTCTGTTCTGCTTTGACAATAGCTCGGCTGATGCCGTCCACGATATTGTCTGCGCTGTCCTTTGCTGCAACCAAGCATTGAAAGCCGTCCGCTCCCGTTGGACAGTATGCTTCAAACTTCCGTGTATGTCGTGTAGTTCTTCTTTGAGGGCATTGATTTCTTTCATCCACAAGATAGTGTCAAGAATGCTTTGAGCACACTTAACATCTGTGTTTTGACACTGTTCTTGTAATGCGATTAACTCGCTAACATTATTTTTAAGCACTTGCTTAAACTCGTTTATATCCATAATGTTTTTATATCTTCGCTCTAATTAATGTTTAATTTGGAGCACGTATTGAATTATCTTTTTGATATAGATGTTCTATCGTTTACTGCACTGATAAGAATATTATACAGGCTGTCGAGTAGTTTTTCGTCTAAGCCAAAGCACCTTAATACAGTTGCATCAAAATTACGCCTATCAGTAAGAGTTACCTCTTCCATAACAGAGTTAATTGGTCGGTTCTTAATTGGTCGAAAAGCGAAGATAATAGCATCAACTTTTTCCTTGTTCAATAAGTCAGGATTTAACATCTTAAGTTGTTTTAAGAAATCTGCATTTAGATCTAAAGCACCCAAATTACGTGAAGTGCCACGCATTTCAAGTATTAGGAATGTTATTACAGAGTTGAGTAAGGCAGCAATCAGCTCTACATCATAACCATCCTGCACCTGCATTGCTATCAAACGTTGATCAATAACAAATGGCTCTTTGGCAAAAGTAAAGAAGAAACGCTCATACGGGTTAATTGCAGTAATAATGTGCGCCCTCTTTGGATTCAAAGAATACCAATATGGACGGTGTCCTGCACATGCCTCTCGTATAGTTTGGCTACCATTCCTGTTCGGTACGTTCACAAATTTATCAATCCATGATTTCGTTCCTTTGTCTATTGCATTTTCCTCATCTTGGCAGACGAATGTCCTAAACTTATAATTATCATCAAACTCTATCTGTTGAAGCTCTGATGATGACTTCACATACGGGACCAAATACTTTTCGTCAATGTGTGAAGTCCTTACATTTTCTTCTTTGATAACGAACATTGGGTTCCAACCCGTTCGCTCTCCTCTAAACACCTTTACGATGTTTGGATAATATTGTGTCAGACAACTATCAAAGCTGCCAAATAGATTGGTGGAAAGGAAAAATTGTCCCCAATTAGTCTTGCTTTCAAGACTATCCAACAAGTGTTCTTTAGATGCCAAGCATACGGATAAACTTCCATCTTTACGCTTATATAGGTCATCAAAGAAATTGTCCTTCTCCCACAAAGTATTATGTGGGTCATTACAATTATCTATATCACTATAAAAATCTTCAATTTGTTGTATTTGTTCGTTTTTAGATTTCCCTTCAAACAATTCGCTCAACTTACGATTGAGGGTGATAAACCTTGTCGGATCACAGCTTTGTATCTTGTCCAAGACAAAATAAATAGTGGACACCAGAGAATCCTTAAACCAGTGTTCAGCATTGCTTTTTACAACATACCGTATATGGAAGTTATCTAATAAGAACTTCTTAAATTGGAATCCATATTCTTTTCCTAACCACGCATTAGATGTTATTGC
>OIWV01002018.1_pt1 | contig 15818 bp, 18 predicted proteins | sample 1587751 | NCBI WGS metagenome assembly OIWV01 (sample SAMEA3888913, study PRJEB22519) | human gut metagenome | biome: human gut; feature: human-associated habitat; material: faeces | place: Denmark | collected 2010
CATGATATAATTGACTTGGGATGTTTTGAGCATATCCTTTCCTCCTTTATCTCGGTGGTACAAGATAAAGAATAGTAGGTAATGAGGAGCGGTTCAAGGTGCCCCGCTTTTTATGGGGAAATTCCCCCGATGAGATGGGGAATTCTAGACGATGACGGTGGGTACTTTTACTGTATCACATACACCCTTGATGCAATCCTTGCGACGACCGCAGAACAGGAAGATCGCCAACTGGTGCGGATCCAGATGGAATCGCGAGACAACCAAGGCGCCAAGCCCGTCGATGGGCTTCCGCATATCCGTATAGCCGCAAGCCAGATAGATGTGTTCCGCCATGAGTTCTCGGATTGGCATGCTGGGAACACGTCCCGCAGGACGCAGAGCGTCCTGATAATCTCGAGCCATTTCTTTAGCGATTCCTGATGCTTAACTTGATTGACCGATTTCAATAGGCTCCTTCACTCCCTACTGTGATTCGTGCACCCTGCTCAAAATCCCGAATCTTCTCTGCATTTTGCGTTTTTCGAGTCATTCGAGTTGCGCATACCGCATGCTTCCGGAGTTTTGAGCCATTCGAGTTTTTCGAGTTGCACATTTCGCATCTTTCGCGTGAGTCCATTATCTCACAGCAGCAAAAGAGAGGAAATACACCGTATTATTTAGCAATTACTAACATATCATCCATACACAGTATATAATGCAGACCATAAAAAACCGCCTTTATCCTTTGTTTTTGGGGTACTCTGTTCGGCTTTCGCTTTAGCAAAGGTGATTTATCCAGATAAGATAAATCAGATTATCTCTGTGGGCCTACATATCATATTGCAATGATATCAAAGTCCTACTCTGAGTAGTCCGGCCACATAGAGCCACCGAACCCGCTGGTGAAAGCCACTAAATCAGAAATTCAAATCCGCGCTTGAAAGCCACTCCGTGTCGCCCTAAAATGGACTTGTAGAAGTTCGCCGCTTACCGCGAGGCTAATCTCGAAGACAAGCAAAAGGAGTTCCTGCAGAAGTGTGAGCGCACCTTTGTGCTCATCTTAGATGAATTCCTGCTCTACAGTGAGGCAGAGGAACAGTAGCAAATCCGACTCGAGGTCGTTGACCGGCCATGTCGAACGAACCACTACTATTTTCTGCCCGCAATACGACCCAGGAAGATGGATTGAGCGGTCGGGAAGATCAGCTGTATTCGGCGTCATTTTGGACCGTGTGCTCAGCAAATCGTATACGATCAAGATTGACGGCGAAATCTCTATACGAAAGCGCCACGCAGCAAACTGAGTATCTTCAATCCGCTGTTCAGGGCCATCTGTTTTCGCAGTAGATGGCTCTCACGAGTAGATTAGGTGGCTCTCAAACGCTGGTATATTCACTTTTAAGACGTTATTCTTAAGTTAAAATCCACTAATCACAACAAGCAAATCCCATTTTTACGTAAAATCAGATACATCGTTATTGTAACGAAGCTCTCAACTATCATGACCGTAGTGGAAAGACCTACGCCTTCCCAGAAATGAATCAGCGGGAAAATAAGTATGAAATTAAAGAGCGCCGAAAGCATCAGGATGCGACTGAAGATATTCTGCATACCAAACGTCACCATTGTCTGGACACCGAAAATATTGCTGAGTGCCACGACAAATGGGAAGAAACTCAGGATGCGCAGAATCAGGATCGATTCCTCATACGAATCACCCATGATGATATGCACGATGGGTTCTGCTAAGATAAACGTTCCCAAAGAAGCCAGAAAGCTCAGTCCGCCGATATAACGAACCGTCTTATGCAAAAAGGCAATTGCTTTTTCTCTTGATTCTTTGTACAGGGCTGCAATATGCGGAAAGATTGCACTGGAGATTGGTCCCATCAATCCGTTGACAGCCATGATCAGTTTATTGGCTGCAGAATAATAGCCAACGACAGTATCATTTGTCATGATACCTAAGATGAATACATTACTGTTTGTATAGAGGCTGATAAAGACGGTAGAAATAAAGATATCCCATCCCTCTTTGAATTTTACCTTGATGTCATGCCAAGAAGGCATCGAAAAGATTTCTGGTGTCTTACGATAAAGCACCATTAGAGAAATAACACCTGCCACAACTGGTGTAACAGATTGTAAAAAGGCTGCCAGCCGATAATCCGACTGAACGGTAACAAAGACAAAAATTGCAACAACAGAAATTGTACGTGCAATCAAATTAAATACCGTGATAAATCGCATTTCCTGGATTCCCTGAAAATACCAAATAGGGAAAATAACATTACCAATCAGAGAAGGTAGGACACAAAGCATCAACATGATATCCAGATAATTGTGGAAGATAGCCATTAAGAGCGTTCCAATCAAGAGGATTGGAATGAGTAAAACAAATTTTGCTCCATAAAAAGCTGCAAAGTTTTTTGGTATATCTTCTTTGTTACATTTTGCTATATCGCGTGGAGCTGTTAGATTAAAGCCATAGTCAACAAGAAGATTACCATAGGTTATAATCGTCTGAGCAAAGGCAATGGCACCGAATTTTTCTGGGCCCAATACACGTAATAAATACGGTAAAGTGATGAAAGAAATAATATACTCGGCACCTTTCAGCGTAAACAAAGACGCCATATTTTCAAGCAGTTTTTTATTCAAGCAAATCTCATCTACCTTCTATCAGTTTAACAAGCTACACTTCGCCAATCAAAATTCTTTTTCCGTTCGCTTCAGCGCTTTTAATCACAGCATCCATATCGTAGCACTTATCCCTTGCCAGCCACCCGTCTCGCCTCAAGAACAAAGACAGCACAAAACAGACTCCTGCCGACAATCAAATAATTATACCTGAAAGATTTCCTCCCCTTCTTTGTCAAGGAAGGCCTATCCCTGAGTCCCCATTATGTACTACATGTATGAGGAACTAGATTACCTATCTCCAATTCAAATGAAACTTGAATTGGTTAAAACAAATCGGTACGTCCTCATTATAGCGCAAACAGCAAAATACAGCAACAGGAACGGCTCAACGGACAATTCTTTCAAGTCGAGCAACTTCTTTCGTGTACTTCCTGTGTATAATTCTGTGGACAACATGTGGATAATTTCAAACTGCATGTGGATAAACTCAACCACTGCCCCGCTCTACGTGTCAGTCTGCGCCCGCGCTGTGCTCAGTTTTGTGCATTCTGTGACCTTGTGGATAGCCGCTTTCCGTTGGCGCTGCTGGCTTTGCGGGCTCGCTAAGACGTAGCTCTAGCGAAGCGAGAGAAAAAAGTAACGTAGAGGCGCCCCCTTCTCTGTGCCGGCTGTGCGTCTGAGGTCTGATGGGGCGGTGCATCTGGGTGGCAGATTTTGGCTTATCGTTGGCATTTATTCTCATTTATGCTCATTTCATACTCATTTTCATCTGTTTTTTTCGAAGTGTCAAAAAATTTTCTTTTGAGCGCAAAAAGCTAGTATTTTCAAGGGTTGACACTCATTTGACACATCATGTCCTCGGTTCGCAGGCATTTTTACGCTTGACACGGAGCAGCCCGGTACCGTATACTAAGCTTGTCAGCAGCGATGCGACGCACACTCTTTTGCACGACCAACAAACAAGACGGAATTCGGGCTTGCTTGTCTCGCACGGCAGATCAGCAGTCCGACAATCCTCTCGGTCTGTGATGCCTTAGAGATGAGCAGGCCTGTTTTGCTGTTGACGGCCGTATCATGAAGATGTTTTGATGAAAGGGGTGTTTTCTATGGCCAAGGAAGCGATGACGGGCTTCATCACGGAGTTCCGCTACTTCCACCAGATGATGCCGGTCCGGCCGCTGTCGGCGAGCGCACAGGCACTCTGGCAGTATCTCTTCTACCGCGCGAACGCAGCGTACTGGCAATTTCCCTTGCACTTGCAGCTCAACGAGCTGGCGGGGGCCCTGCGGCTCTCGCGCTCGTCGGTGCAGCGCGCCCGCGCGGAGCTCGCGGAGCAGGGATATCTGCTCTACGAGCAGGAGCCGAGCAGCCGCTCGGTCAAGTACTACCTCATCAGCAATGTGCGCCCGCACATGCTCATGACGCCAGAGGAAATGCTCGCTGGCTCGAAGTCGTATCAGGGTTTCACCGTAGCAGAGACGCAGGTCCGAGAGGAGGATACTCATGTTTGCAACGAATCATGCACAAGGGCTGTATCGGGGAATTGAGAAGTACGGCGGCGGGTCGATCCGCGAGCTGACGCTGCGCCGCGAGGCCGGCGGGATCTCGCACGGGACGTTCATCGCGGCGCGCCAGGAGCTCTGCGAACTCGGGCTCATCGCGATCGAGCGCATCGCGCGCAAGCCGCACTACGAGCTCATCAACCCGGTGCTTGCGGAAGCCATCATCACCAGGTCGGAGGCCATCTACGCGGCCGGGCCGGTAGCCGTCTGGAACGCCAAGCAGGCGGCGAAGAAATCAAGGCTGGCGAGGGAACTTGCAAAATCAGATAATGATACGGACAAATCTGGCAGCCCGCCGGAATCTGCCTCATAACTTCTATTATAAATAGGAAGGAAAGTGGATGGAATGAGCAAGTCCATCCTCATTCCTCAAACCACCTCTATACGAAAGGAGCATCCCATGCGAATCTTTATCAATCCGGGCCATGCGCTCGGTAGCCGGCCGGATCCCGGTGCGGTCAATCTCGAACACGATATCACGGAAGCCGAGGTCAATGCGCGCATCGCGCGGAACTGCTGCATCGCGCTCGAGCGCTACGGCCACTCGACGAAGACGGTGCAGAGCCACAACCTGCGCGGCGAGGCGCCCGCCTACCCAAATGTCACGGCGCTCGCCAACAACTGGCCCGCCGATGTCTTCCTCTCGATCCACGCCAATGCCGGCGGCGGCCGCGGCTGCGAGACGTATGCGTTCAGCGAATGCTCGTGGGGCCATGGCCTCGCGACCATCGTGCAGAAGTCAGTGCACCGCGCCGTCAGCCGCCTCGACAAGACCTTCCCCGACCGCGGCGTCAAGGTCAATCCCGACTTCACCGTGCTGAGGCGCACCGCCATGCCCGCCATCCTCGTCGAGACCGCCTTCCTCGACAACGATGAGGATATCCGGCTGCTGCTCGACTACCCCGCCGTCTTCGGCCAGGCCATCGCGAGTGGCGTCGATCAGTTCCTCCGAGCACATATCACGCCCGAGGGGGAGTTGATCTACGAAGAGGATGAGCCCGCTCCGATGCTCTGGCGATATGTACCGGCGCATATACGATAGGAAGCTTTTTGTCCAGAATGTGTCAGCTTAAGTGTCAAAATCTTCTTTAAAAAATCACTTGCATTTGACATGTCAATCCCGTACAATAAAATCAAGGCAAGGGAACAACCCCCAAGCCAGCAGGCAGTCCGCCGGGCCTCGCGGCTGTCTCTGAGGCCACTTCTATCCCATTCATTTCTGCCATTGAAAGGAGAATCATCATGGCTACGCAGCGCACGAACATCACGACGTCCCTCAAGATCAAGGTGGAGAACGGCACGACGAATACGGGTACGGTCAAATACGCGACGCGCACGTTCAGCTCCATCAACCCGGCCATCAGCGACGAGGACCTGCTCGCCGTCGGCCAGGGCCTCGGCGCCCTGCAGTCGCACGATGTCGGCGACATCCAGCGCCTCGAGAACGCGACGATGATCACGGGCTAAGCCCCATCCCCTTCTGCCTCTAGACCACGAAAGGAGTCCTCACCATGAAACGCACGCTTGAAATCGAATTCCTGCTCGACAACGCTAAGACGAAGACCATCTCCCTGCTCGACCCGAAGGATGACATCTCGGATGCCGCCGTCAAGGCCTGGGCCGATAATGTCGTCGCCAAGAAAGCTTTCCTCGTAGGCGGTGCCTTCCCCGTCGCCTACAAGGGTGCGAACGTCCGCACCGTCGAGGTCGAAGAGCTCGCCTAAGCCCTAGCTCAGCCCAGTCGGCCGATGCGTCATCCCTCCGCGCATCGGCTAACTCCTACCAGCCACCCAACTACCCTCTTCGCCAGTCCTTCGCCATCACTCCCCCCAACAAGTAAAGTGATAAGGTGATCCCCATGGAACAGAATCTCCTCACCGCAATCTCCAGCGTCGGCTTCCCCATCGTCGTGACGCTCTACCTGCTGACCAGCTTCCAAAGGTCCATGGACCGCTTCACCGACCAGCTCAGCGAGCTCGTCAAAGAACTCCAGCAGCAGCGCCATATGATCCATTGACACGACATCGAGATTGCCCCGCCAACCCCAAAAGCCGCCCTGCAGCATAACAGTTGCAGGGCGGCTTTTCAGTCACGATAATACTTATGTCATTTTTCAGACTGTAGCGTTAGGACGGCTTGGCGCAGAGTATCTGTATCACCTACATTTCCGGGGAAAATGATGTAAGGAATCTGCGGGAATTTACTTTCGCTGCCCGTGCGCCAGACTGGAACACCGGGACAAATTTGGCCAATTACCATAGCCTTTTGTACATGAAGCGCCTTGGTGGCAACATCGCTGGACGTAATACCACCTTTCGCAATCACATAAGAAGGTGTAATGGACAATCTTCCCACTAGCGACTGCACAGCATCAGAAATCTTCACCGAACGAGCTAGAGCTGACTCCTTCGTATCGTCTGGCAAGGACAGGACTTTGCGTTTGGTATAGACGACAGCAGTCTTTCCCGCTCGAATGATTGCTTCTTCCTTTTGCAGGATGCGGTCCACCTCTTGGGAAAATAGATTTGGTTCTAATACTAGATCTGAATCGAGTTCCAGGAACTCAAGCCTAGGCAAGCCTTGTAATGCCTTTAATTGTGCCGTGGTCTTGTCCGTGTGAGAGCCGACTACAATCACTCCCCCACTTTGCTGTGTCGCAGAGCTTTCCTCTGAAAATAGTTCTGCATGCGTCAGCAAAGGACGGTCTTCTATTGCTCCCATCTCCTTTACAAAAGCAGCCGCCGTACGGAACAGGAAATACTTGCCACGAGACATGGCTTCATAAAGTGCCAGGACAAAGACACGAACATCGTCTTGAGTAACGGCATTGACAATCACTTTTCCAAAATCATGAACTTGGCATAGCCGTGCGGCAATCTCTTCCACATCACCTTGACGCAGTTCTTCAATGGAGATGGACATAACCGTCTCTCGCTTGTAAGCTCCCTGCGTCTTTTCTTCAACATAATCACGCAAGTTTGAAGCGTGATAGCCAAACGTCTGGTCCTTAGCAAATTCGGTCTGTCCAGCTGGCACTAATTTTTGACCATAACGAACGTAGTGTACATCACCAAAAGTGAAACGGCCGCCTTCTTTGAAATAGGGGCAAAGAATTTCACCATCTACACATTTGGTCGAATGGGATTCCAGTGTTTCACGTAGGGTCTGTGTCTCTAAAGGATAATGTCCTCTCAAAGTAGAATCGCTACGGCTGATGATCAAAAAATCTTTCTGCAATCGCTGTGCCACCTTCAGGATTCGCTCAGCGATTTCCTGATGGACTTGTTTGGTTTTCCTTGCAGAAAAGCTGCGTGAATTCGTCAGGATATAAAAGAGTTTCTGTTTTTCGCGGAATCCTTCTTCGATAGCAGATTCAGACCAGTCCGTAAAAACAGACACATCATGCAGAGTCTGTACCCCAGTTGGATCATCATCCAACACGATGATCTTATGCTTATCGCGCTTACTCGCTGCAGCTAAACGTCCTTTCAAATCAGGAAAGTTCAAAGTTGGAAATGTATCAAAAATGGAAATATCGTAGCTAGGACTCTCTTCACATTTTTTCATATCCATCACGATTCATCACTTCCCTATCTTGAAATATGCCCGTCCTTCTTCCGGTGTCATCGGCATTTTATCCATGGCATGCAGGAGATCTACCGTCTTTTTTACTAGTGGAAGATTCGTCGAAACCTTTGTATCAGGATCCAGATAGTCGCTATCTTCAAAACCGATACGGATTGTTTTTGCGCCCATACCAGCAGCTGCGGCAATGATTGAGAAATCACGACGATTAGCATGCGTGATTCCCCACAATGCATGATCCGGTATCATCTGGATCATGGTCGCTAATGCCTGTGGTGTAGCAGGTGCTTCTCCTTCATGACCCAATACGATGCTAAAAAGCACTGGTTTGACAAAGTCATATTTCTCCATGAACCGTTCCATTGTATAGGTATGGCCAATCTCAAACGTTTCAACTTCAGGCGTCTTCTTATTCTTTAATATCTCGCGAATACAGTAATCCACATCATCCAGTGGATTACAATAAACTTGCCGACCAAGATTGGTAGAACCGACATTCAAAGAACAAGCCTCCACCGAGTCCAAATACAAGGGAGTGCACCGTTCTTGAATATTCAGGTTTGATACACCACCCGTCGATGCCTCAATGATCATATCGGTGTTCTGACGAATCAGATCTACAGTTTTCTGAAAAAGAGCAGTGTCTGTGGTCAGATTTCCCTGCTCGTCACGAACGTGCAGATGTACCATAGCTGCACCAGCTTTCCAGCAAGCAATCACATCCTCAGCAATTTCTTCTGGAATAATCGGATGATTCTTCCCACTTACCGGAGCTACTGAAATCAAAACTTTATCCATTTTTATCCTCCAGTTCCTCAGTCTGGAAGATAATCAGATGGTTATTAGAGCTGATCTTTCCAGAACTGATAATGACTTCTAACAACAGTACCGATATTTGCTTGGTCTTTGCGGCAAATGACATCGACGAGCTCCTCGTGCTTGCGAATCAATTCATCAATGCAGTGCATCTCGATAATTTTTTTTGTCGTCTGGATGCGTGATACCTCAGTAATTCGATCCATATATTTGCATAAAGAAATCAATATCTCATTGTGCGTTGCCTTGACGATAAGATCATGGAATGCCGTATCTGCTACGAAAATAGCCTCTGGCGTAGCATTGTCGGCTGTCGCAACCTTACGAAGATTTTCTAATCCATCTTCAATTTGCTGCAGCATCTCATCATTCCATTTATCCATCGAGAGCTGTATACTTCCTGCATCAATGATCTGACGCATATCGAAGAGACTTTTTGAAGAATCTTTTTGCAAGATAATCCCATAGATGACTGGATATAGCATTTTTTCGCTAAAAGAATCCTGTATATACGTTCCATCTCCACGATGGATAGATAAGACTCCATAGGCTACCAAAATCTTGATTGCCTCACGAAGCGAACTACGACCTACCTGTAATCGTTCACAAAGCTCCATTTCACTAGGGATTTTTTCTCCTGGCTTGAACTCTCCTTTTATGATAGCTTCTGTGAACGTATCGATAATCTGTTCGACCAAGGGTTTACTGTTCAGTTTCTTGATTGCGTTAGCATGCATAAATCGGACCCTCCTCTGATTCCTACAGTATACCACTATTGAGAACCCTAGGACAATCTGAAGAGCCCGATTTCTCCAACTTTTATTGATTCATCAGCGACTCAGCATGTGCAGCGACCTTCATAGCGACCTCTCCATCCTCTTTAAGCCCTCCGATGCCAACGGCGCCGATCACCTTACCGGCTGGATTTTTAATAGGTACTCCGCCAGGCATGGCGACAAACTTCTCATCTGCAAAATAACAAATCTCGAGATGTTCACGCTGCAAGCGCGCTAAGAAATCAGCCGTCGGCTGCCCCATGCGGACTGCCGTATAGGCTTTAGCCGGCGTGAGAGCAATTGTCAACAGTTTAGCACCATCTTCTTTCTGATAAAGGACCGTGAAGCCGTCTTTATCTACCACCGCTACACTGAACGGGTTATCACCGTATTTATTCTTCACCAAAGATTCTGCAAATTCGGCGATATCTTTAGCAAAGTCAAGAGTCATATTTTCCATTTAAATCCCTTCTCAATCACATGTACACATGTACGCTATATTTCCTTTACTCTTTAACCTTTTTTCAGACTGGTATTTTCGGCCATTGTTGCTTCAGCCTGCTGTTTTTCGAGACGACTACGCCAAAACGTGGCTACGGCCGGCCCCGTGATATTGTGAACCAGATTGAATATTGCTGCAGGGATAAATGCCAGCGGAGCTAGATGAGCAATAGCCAAAGCCATGGCGAGTCCACCGTTTTCCATGCCAATCTCAAAGGAAATAGCCTTTGCCTTATAGTTTGGCATTCCCACAGCACGTGCAGCAAGATAGCCAACACTCAGTCCCGTAAGATTGTGCAAGACGACTGCTACAAAAGCGATCCAGGCGACACTCGCGAACGAATCTGCACTGAGTGCAAAACCAGAGCTTGTCGTAACAAAAATAGCAATCAAGGATACAATCGGGATAATCGGGGTAATCTTATCGACAAATGACGAGAAGAAATAACGAATCGTAATACCTAAGCCAACTGGAATCAAGACAATCTTCAGAATGTCTTTCAGGATTCCCCAAGTATCAATCTCGATGATAGAGCCGGCCAGGAGTGTGAACATAAACGGCGTGATCAACGGAGCCAACAGCGTATTGACAGAGGATACTGTTACAGACAGAGCCACATCGCCCTTTGCCAGGAACGTCATGACATTGCTAGCTACGCCACTCGGGCAGCATCCGACCAAAATCATGCCGACAGCCAAGACTGGAGGAAGTCCAAGGATTTTGGTCAGTGCCAAAGCAACAAATGGCATAATCAGGTAACGAAGTACAATCCCCCAACCTACATCTTTCGGTCTAGAAAATACTAACTGAAAGTCCTTGACCGATACAGTCAAGCCCATGCTCAGCATGACAGCCATGATGCAGTATGAAACATACTTGGAAAGTGGCTTGAATGGTGCCGGATCAAAGTATGCAGCTACAGCTCCCAGTACAATCCACAAGGTGAAGTACTTGTTCATGAAAGCAACAAATTTACCGAGCTTCTCCAACATGTTTTTCGCCTCTTTCTTCAATGTATTCTATGTTATTCTGGGAGCAGCCCTTTGGCTACCAAAGCCTTGCGCAGAGCACGAACACCAAACCGTACGCTCGAGAGTACAGGCTTCTGATATTTGTCATGAATATATTTCTCACAATACGCCATAGAGCCCTGCGCAAACAGAATCACATCGACCTGATCGTTGATCTCTCCAGCATATTTCGTCATCAACTGCTTAAATTCTTCTGGGTTCAGGCCAAAGCCACCATCAACCAAAGCATCGACCAATGTGACATGTTTATTCATTTCACGGGCTACACGTTTCACGGTATTTTTCGTCGGTTCTAGTGTGGTCTGCAGCGTAGCCATGACGCCAATACGTGCCCCCAGACGGACAGCTTCGCGACACATCTCTTCATCAATGCGGACAATAGGGATACCTGTGTATTTCGCAATATCCTGTGCTGCATCTGCCACTTCACCAACAGACGAACATACATTCAGGATGGCATCTGCACCTTCCGAAACAGCCTTCATGTACATACCGATCAGACGGGCAGCCGGCGGAGCTGTTACATAACCATGCTCACGAACTTCCGCTAAGATGGATGGATCCTGATAGTTGGCAATCGTCACGTCAGCAGGCATTACACTTCTCAGTTCCCTTTCAAGATCCGCAATCAGCTCAGGGGTCGTACTCGTATACACAACAGCTACTTTCATGATAACATCCTCCTCATACATACTATCATTCAGTTTCCGATGCATCAGACATCTGATGTCTGATGTCTATGGTTCTATAGTATACGAGTCGAAACAAAATGTCAAGTGTTTTTTATTATTTTATATTGTTACTAATTATTTGAATTTTATTAAAATATAGCGCAGCATAGAGATTGCCCATTCTCCCCCCAAAAGCCCGACACCTTCCCCACTCGAGGAAGAGTGACCACGCAGCGATGAGAATACAGTCGTTATTTCCGTATTCCCAAAATCAAAAATCTAAGCCAACTGTTCTTGCGTATCAAATGCTCACTGAGCCAGACGGAAAGGACAATTGCTAGTACTGTGCACAGAACGAAACTGAGCGTATAGAGATGCAACTTGTTCCACATGACGACGCGGAAGGGGATTTTGATGATATCGCTGAGGATGTAGATATCCATCGACAAGATGCCCCAATGCTCCAATAGGCTGCTGAGGGGCGAGAGGGCTGACTCCTGGCGGCTCAGGACGAGGGAGCTCCACAGGACCAGCACCGTGCCACTTATAGCGGTCAAGAGGAAGCAGACATGCTCTTTCAGCCCCAACAGGCCATAGAGCCCAAGCAGGAATACTGCCACGGCCGCCAGGATGTGCCGAGCAGTCAGATGAAGAACAAAATCCTTATGCTCCCGCCGCATGTAGATGCCCAGGAGGAAGAAGAACAGGAAATTCGTGATGATGCCCCAGGGGTTCCAGATCAGCAAAGCCGCAGCCGCCACGAGTCCCAGCAACGAAATGCGGAAGGCAAACAAAGCTGCTATGACGGTAATTACAAATAGCGCATAGAGGAACCAGAGTTCACCATCTAGGTTAACGCCGATGACGATCTGCCAAATCGTGCTGATATCATATGGCTTGTTGGCGAAATTCGACAGCAGCATCTTGAACGGCGCATAGCAAAGACCGACAAAGATATACGGCACCAGCAATCGCGAGACGCGCTTGCGCACTAAGTCCAACGGCTTCTGGGCTCGATCCAGCATCTTCTGGCGTGATACCATGAACCCTGCCAAAAAGAAGAACAGCGGCATATGGAAGGAATAAATCACATCATGCAGCCAGCGATACGCCGGTATCGCTATCCCGGTTGCACTTGTCGCATCCGGGATACAATGCCCTACAACCACTAAAAAGATGCCAATGCCCTTGGCAATGTCAATATACGTCAAACGTTTGCTTGTCCCCCCCTAGGAGACAAAGCTTCCTGCTCATTCTGCATCAATACATACACTCCTATTATTTCGCCAGCTCTACCTTCACTCGCTCCAACGCGCTCTTGATGACGTCATCCATATCGTAGTACTTATACTCCGCCAGTCGTCCGCCGAAGATGGTATTCTGTTCCTGCTCGGCCAGGGCTGCGTACTGCTGGTAGAGCTTCTGGTTGCGCTCGTTATTGACCGGATAGTACGCCTCTTCACCACGATGCCAGTCGGCTGGGTACTCGCGGGTGATATAGGTGACAGGCTGGGTACCAAACTCAAAGTGCTTGTGCTCGATGATGCGCGTGTACGGGATCTCACGCTCCGTGTAGTTGACGACAGCCACACCCTGATGGTTCTCCTCCTCAAGTCGTTCGGTCTCGAAGTGAAGACCACGATACTCGAGCTGGCCGAGCTCGTAGCCGAAGTACTCATCGATTGAGCCCGTGTAGACGATCTTCTTAGCCACATCCTGATACGCCGCGCGATCCTTGAGATAATCGACGCCCGTGCGCACCTCGATGCCGTCGAGCAGTGCTTCGATCAGCTTGTTGTAGCCGCCGACCGGGATGCCCTGATAGCGGTCGTTGAAGTAGTTATTATCAAACGTATAGCGGACCGGCAGGCGCTTGATGATGAATGCTGGCAGCTCCGTGCAGCTGCGGCCCCACTGCTTCTCGGTGTAGCCCTTGATGAGTTTCGTGTAGATATCCGTGCCGACGAGCGAGATGGCCTGCTCCTCGAGGTTCTGCGGCTCGCCCTTGATGACCTTGCGCTGCTCCGCAATGATTGCCTTCGCCTGCGCCGGCGTCACGATATCCCAGAGCTCGCGGAACGTGTTCATGTTGAACGGCAGGTTGTAGAGATGGCCCTGATAGTTCGCCACCGGCGAATTGATGAAGTTGTTAAAGGTGACAAATCGGTTGACATACGCCCAGACATCCTCATAGCTCGTGTGGAAGATGTGCGCGCCATACTTGTGGATGTTGATGCCATCCTTCTCCTCGCAATAGACATTGCCGCCAATATGGTCACGGCGCTCCAGCACTAGCACCGACTTGCCCGCCTGCTTCGCCTCATGCGCAAAGACCGCACCGAAAAGACCACTGCCAACAATCAGATAATCATACATGATACTACCCCTCTTCTGTCACCTAACGCTCAATCAACAACCGCTTCAAATCACAGCTGTGGCACAAGTTCCTTCAGATACGCCTCAAACTTGCCACCAAGATCTGGACGGCGCAGGGCGAACTCCACCGTCGCCTTGAGAAAGCCCAGCTTATCGCCAAGATCATAACGGATGCCCTCAAAATCATAAGCATAGACTGGCTGGCGCTTGGCCAGGACTTCCAGCGCATCCGTCAGCTGCACTTCGTTGCCCTTGCCCGGCAGCGTGTGCGCGAGAATGTCAAAGATGGCCGGCGTGATGACATAGCGGCCCAAAACTGCCATGCGGCTCGGCGCATCCTCGACAGCCGGCTTCTCCACCATATCGAGTACCCGCATCGTGCGCGCATCGTCTGTCGGCTCACCCTTGACGATACCATACGACGACACCTTATCCTCCGGTACCGTCTGGCAGCCCAGGACCGACGACCCCGTCGCATTATAGACATCGATGAGCTGCTTCAGCGCCGGTCTTCCCTCACCGTTGTAGACGACATCATCGCCAAGCAGCACGGCAAATGGCTCATCCTGCACAAAAGCACGTGCACAGAGAATGGCATCGCCAAGACCGTTCATATGCTGCTGACGGATATAGTGGATATCGATAGCCCCCGTATCGCGAACCAGCTTCAGAAGGTCAGTCTTCCCCTTCTTCTCGAGCTCCATCTCCAGTGCCGGAGCCGAATCAAAGTGGTCCTCGATTGCCCGCTTTGCATGGCCGCTGATGATCAAGATCTCCTCAATCCCGCTCGCCAGCGCCTCTTCAACAATGTACTGGATTGTCGGCTTGTCAACAATCGGCAGCATCTCCTTCGGCGTCGCCTTCGTCGCCGGTAAGAAACGCGTGCCAAAACCAGCAGCCGGAATAACTGCCTTGCGAATCTTCTGCATAATTTCTCCCCCCACAAAAACATTTTCAGAAAAAGCATTACGTTATCATTATAATACAAAAGCCGACAGTTCTCAAGAGGAGCTGTCGGCTTATCAAATGCGAACATCTTGAACGATGATATGTTAAAATTTTATCTGATGCGACAAATAGCGAATCGCAAAAGTAACTGCAAGACCACCAAAGAAGGTAAGGATCAAACGGGCACTGTACAAAGCAGCCGACAAAAATTCATTGCCGAATCCTGCGATTGAGAACATCACCGCAAAGCCAGCTAGAATCACATAATTCAAAGGATCCGAATAAAGATAGATTCCCATAGAATCTCTTGACAGCAGCGAAACCCATTTCCCCGATAACATCTGCTTGCGCAATGCCAAGACCATCCCAGCATAGAATGTCATCATACCAATAAAAGCCATCAGAATCTCATCCAGACGCCTTATCCCCTTCAGAACAAAAGAAGACGGGTGCGCTAAACCATGGTGCATTAAAAATAACATTAACCATAGAACCAGCAGGGCTATCACCCAGCGCAGTGCAACATGCGCGTTAATGACTTTACGGTAACGCTCAAACAGTATACCCACATAAAAATATATGCCAAATTCAAGAACATACGAAATAAGTTTTATCGGCACTTTTTTTGCCACAAAACAAGTAAGCAGTAATATCACGAACAGAATATATTGATACCGTTTTTCTAAAATGCCCTGACGTAAGAAGAGATAAAAAATCAGGAACTCGCAAAACAAAGTCATCAAAAACCACAGATGTGTATTTCCCTGTAACAGAACCTGTCCGATAAAAATATCTCTCAATACATTAGATGATTCATTCCAATAGCCAGACAGATACTTCAAGGGAACTGCATAAAACAATGTCACTCCAAAGATAAGGTAAAATATATTTCGCAAATTCAATTTCATAAAAAATAGACATAGTCT
>OIWV01002030.1_pt1 | contig 15774 bp, 12 predicted proteins | sample 1587751 | NCBI WGS metagenome assembly OIWV01 (sample SAMEA3888913, study PRJEB22519) | human gut metagenome | biome: human gut; feature: human-associated habitat; material: faeces | place: Denmark | collected 2010
GCTCCACGGCGTCCAGATCGTGGCCGTCGATCTCATACAGATCGAAGCCGAAGGCGCGCAGCTTGGCGGGCATATCGCCCAGACTCATGACCTCGTCGTTGCTGCCGTCGATCTGCAGGCCGTTGTTGTCGATGATGATGGTCAGGTTATCCAGATGATAGTGGGCCGCTGCCATGAAAGACTCCCAGATCTGGCCCTCCTGGCACTCGCCGTCGCCCAGCAGGGTATAGACCTTGCAGTCCTTATGCTGCACCTTGGCGCCCAGAGCCATGCCCACGGCGATGGAACAGCCCTGGCCCAGGGAGCCGGTGGCGGCGTCCACGCCGGGGACCTTCTTGCTGTCGGGGTGACCCTGGAGAATGCTGTGGAGCTGGCGGAAATTCTTGAACTCATCCCGGCTGATGAAGCCCATCTCCGCCAGGACCGCATAGTAGCAGGGGGCCGCGTGGCCCTTGCTCAGCACGAAACGGTCCCGATCGGGGTCGTCCGGGTGCTTGGGATCCACATGCATGTGGTTGAAAAACAGGCAAGTCATCAGGTCTGCCGCAGACAGGGAGCCACCGGGGTGGCCGCTGCCGGCGTTGGCGGTCATGTTGATGATATCCCGCCGGACCTGCTTGCTCATGCTGGAAAGCTCTGCCGTATTCATGAGAAACCTCCATATAAAATAATTACCTTCGTTAGGGTATAGCATTCCGGGCAGAATGTCAATGGCCTGGCCGGAAAAATCCCCGTTTTTTCCCGGAAATTGCCGCAAAAAGGGGAGAGGGTCCACACGGACCCTCTCAGTTGTCGTCATCCTTGATTTTCCCTTTGATCTTCACATGTGACAAGGGATTTGCCTTTGCGGCCACCCGCAGGGCCTCGTTGTCGATATGGGTGTATATTTCCGTGGTATTCAGGTGCTCGTGGCCCAGAACCTCCTGCACCGCCCGCACGTCCACGCCGTTTTGCAGCATCAGGGTGGCGGCGGTGTGGCGCAGCTTGTGGGAGGAATACTGGGTGCTGTCCAGCCCCGCCTGGGACAGGTGCTTTTTCACCAGGGCGTTGACCATGGAGCGGCTGATCCGTTGGTTGCGGGCCGACAGAAACAGCGCGTCCCGGTCCGGCCCGGTAATGGGCCGCCGCACCGCCAGATAGTCCCGCAGCGTGTCCAGGCACGCCTGGTTCAGGTACACCATGCGCACCTTGTTGCCCTTGCCCAGGACCCGCAGGGCGTCCTCGTGAACGTCCGACAGGTTCAGCCCGATCAGCTCCGAAATCCGCAGCCCGCAGTTGAGAAACAGCGTCAGGATGCACAGATCCCGCTCCCGGTTGGGTCCGTCCACGGATTCCAGCAGGGAAATGCTCTCATCCAGCGTCAGATAGCGGGGCAGGGTCTTTTTCAGCTTGGGCGCGTCGATGTCCTTCACCGGGTTGCGGTCCAGTTTGTGGACCTTGTTGCACAGATACCCGTAAAAGGAGCGGATGGTGGCCAGCTTCCTGGCCCGGGAGGTGGGATTCAGCCCCTTGGCGGACCGGTCGCTGTTGGGGTGAAGCACCCGGTCCCGACTGAGGTAGGACATATAGGCGTAGATTTCCGTCAGGGTCACGGACCCCACGAAGGTCAGGTCCACGTCCCGGATGTCCACGGACTCCATGGGCTGCTCCTGCAGCGCCGGGTCCCGGGTCCACTTCAGATAGCGGAAAAAATTCCGCAGGTCCAGATAATATTCGTCCACCGTCCGCTGGGAGTGGGCCTTGATGGTCTCGTGATATGACAGGAAATCCAGCAGAATTTCCGGGGAATCCTCCCGGTAGTCCATGGCTGCGCACCTCGCTTTCTATGGCTGTATCATACCGCATTCCGGCCCGGCTGTAAACCCCTACAGGCTCAGCGCCGCCTGTGCTACAAAACCATCGGCCTCGTCCCCAAAGCCGCACTTGACGCTGGGACGGGTCTATTGTATAATAAACTGATTTATACTAAAACCTGATAAAAAGCTTGAAAAGCTTTTTATAGCGCCGAAGGTGCGTCAGGTTTTGTATGAGACGGCACAGCGTGTTTTCCCACGCTGTGCGTGCGCGCAGCGCACGGGATTGTCGATTAAATTTATAATCGGCAATCCGTATTAGTTGCCGCGGCCGCCGTTGCCCCGGCCGAAGAAGTAGTCGTACAGGTCGCCGTAGGAATCCTGCTGACCCTGGTTCTGGTTGGAGGAATCGTCCTCGGTGCCGGTGGTCTGAGGCTGCTCGTCGAAGGTCAGGCTCAGGGTGATCTCCTGGCCGCCGCGCCACACGGTAAGGGTGACGGTGTCGCCGGCCTTGAAGCCCTTCTTGGCCATGGACAGGTCGCTCATGGAGGTGATCTCCGTGTCGTTGAGCTTGGTGATGACGTCGCCCAGCTGCAGGCCCGCCTTTTCACCGGCGCCGCCCTTTTCCACGGCGTAGACGAACACGCCCTGGGTCACGTCGATGTTGTACTGGGCAGCCATCTGCTCGGTCATACTGCCGGCCTTGATGGCCATGTAGGCCTTATCGGTGACCTGGCCGTTTTCCATGATGTCGGTGATGATGGTCTGGACATCGCTGATGGGGATGGCAAAGCCGATGCCCTCCACGGTGGTGTCGGAATAGCTGGAATACTTGGCGGACACAATGCCCACTACCTCGCCGTACAGGTTCATCAGGGGGCCGCCGGAGTTGCCGGGGTTGATGGAGGCGTCCACCTGGATCATGTTGAAGGGGGTGCCGTCCACGTTGATGGCCCGGTCACAGCAGGACACGATGCCCTGGCTCATGGAGAAGGTCAGCTCGCCCAGGGGATTGCCGATGGCCATCACCGTGTCGCCCACGTTGACGTCGGCGCTCTTGCCCAGGGTCACGGCCTGGAGGCCGGTGGCCTCGATCTTCAGCACGGCCACATCATAGTCGCTGTCACCGCCCACCACAGTGGCGGGATAGGTATCGCCGTTATACAGGGTGACGTTGACGCTGCTGGCGCCGGACACCACGTGCTGGTTGGTGACGATATAGCCGTCCTGGGTGATGACGAAGCCGCTGCCGGAGGAGGCGGACTGCACTTTCTGGCCGAAGATGTTGGTGGACACGGCGGAGCAGTTGATGGATACCACGCTGTTCACCGTGGAGGCGTACACCTCGGCGGGGGTCATCAGGGTCTGGCCGTCCACGGATTTGACGCTGACGGCGGAAGCCGTGCGGCCGGACTCCTGAATGGTGGCCTTGCCGCCCCGGCGGGCCAGGGACGCGCCGCCGAAGCCGCACAGGCCGCCGATCAGGGCGCAGCACAGAACCAGAGCCGTGACCTTGGTGCCGGTCTTTTTCCAGAAGGAGCCCTTTTCCGGCTTGGGGGGCTGGGGGTCATCCTGGCAGGTGCCGGTGGTGTAGTCCACAGGCACCTCCGGGGAGACCGGATCCTCCGGCCGGGATGCCGGCTGCCAGCTGGTCTGGCTGGGGTCGGGCTGTCCGGGCTGGGGCTCCCGGTCCTTGGAATAGCTGTAATGATACAGGCTGTTTTCGTCGTTGAAAGCGCCCTGATTGTTCTCGTCGTTGACACCGTTATACATAACTGTGAACCTCCTATTGTCGGGCGGGGTGGAATGTGGTATCATGAGGTATCGTGCTCCGCCGCCGCTGTGGTTTTCCTTTCGATGGTTTATAGTATACGCGGAAACCTTAACTGGAGCTTTAAAAAACGGCGAAAATTTTGAACTTTTTGTGAAGTCAGGAGGGTGCGGCCTATGGTGAAAATTGAGGGGCTGAAGCTGGCCCCGGGGCAGGATGAGCGGCTGCTGCGGGGCAAGGCCGCCCGGCTGCTGCGGGTGCCGGAGGGGGACATTCTGTCCCTTCAGGTGCTGCGCCGGGCCATCGACGCCCGGGAGGAGCTGCACTTTGTCTATACGGCGGCGGTGACCCTGCGGCAGGAGAAGGCCGCGCTGCGGCGGGTCCGGGACCGGCGGGTGACGCCGTATGCGCCGGAGGTATACCGGCTGCCGGAGACCCTGGCGGCCCCCGAGACGCCGCCGGTGGTCATCGGGGCCGGGCCGGGGGGCCTGTTTGCGGCCCTTGTTCTGGCCCGGTGCGGCCTGCGTCCCATCGTGCTGGAGCGGGGGCAGGACGCCGTGACCCGGCAGCGGGACGTGGCGTCCTTCTGGCGCACCGGAGTGCTGGACCCGGAGTCCAACGTACAGTTCGGCGAGGGCGGCGCCGGGGCCTTTTCCGACGGGAAGCTGAACACCGGCACCCGGGACATCCGGCACCGGTGGATTCTGGAGCAGCTGGCGGCCTGCGGCGCGCCGGAGAGCATCCTGGTGGACGCCAAGCCCCATGTGGGCACGGATATGCTCCATGTGACCCTGGTGAACCTGCGGCGGCAGCTGCTGGACCTGGGGGCCCAGGTGCGGTTCGGCCACCGGGTCACCGGACTGCGGGTCCGGGACGGGGCCTTGGAGGGGCTGGAGGTGTCGTCGCCGGAGGGGAGCTATGTGCTGCCGGCCCGGCAGGCGGTGCTGGCCCTGGGCCACAGCGCCCGGGATACCTTTGAAATGCTCCACACCGCCGGGGTGCGGATGGAGCAGAAGCCCTTTGCCGTGGGGGTGCGCATCGAGCACCGGCAGGCGGATATGGACGCGGCCCAGTACCGGAGGTTTGCCGGGCACCCATGCCTGCCCGCCGCCGGCTATAAGCTGTCGTGCCACCCGGAAAATGGGCGCAGCGCCTTCTCCTTCTGTGTCTGCCCGGGAGGGCAGGTGGTGGCCGCCGCGTCGGAGGAGGGCCGGGTGGTCACCAACGGCATGAGCGAATATGCCCGGGACCGGGAGAACATCAACGGCGGCCTGCTGGTGAACGTGACCCCGGAGGACTTCGGCAGCAGCCATCCCCTGGCGGGCATCGCCTTCCAGCGGCGGCTGGAGGAGGCGGCTTTCCGCCTGGGCGGCGGAGGCTATGCGGCTCCCTGCCAGCGGGTGGAGGATTTTCTGGCCGGGCGGCCCTCCACGGGGCCGGGCCGGGTGATTCCCAGCTATCGGCCCGGGGTCCGGTGGACGGACCTGCGGCAGTGTCTGCCGGAGTTCGTGTGGCAGACTATGGCCCTGGCGCTGCCGATGCTGGACGGAAAGGTCCGGGGCTATGCCCAGGGGGATGCCGTGCTGACGGCGGTGGAGACCCGGTCGTCGTCGCCGGTGCGGATTATAAGAGATGATAACGGTCAGTGCAATGTCCGGGGGCTGTACCCCTGCGGCGAGGGGGCGGGCTATGCCGGAGGCATCCTGTCCGCCGCCGCCGACGGCATGCGCTGCGCGGAAAAAATATGGGAGGTATACGGCAAATGAGAAAAATCGCGGTGATGGAGGACTTCCTGACGCCGGAGCGCCGGAAAAAGGTGCTGGATACGGCGGAAAAGTGCGGCTTTGCGGTGGATTTTTACGGGCGGGGCGCGGCTCCGGCCCAGGGTCTGGAGCAGTATGAGATCATTTACGGCTGGTGCAATCCCCAGGACCTGAAACGGGCCACAGGGCTGAAGTGGTACTGCTGCGGCTTCGCCGGGGTGGACCAGCTGTCCGACGACAGCCTGTACGCCAGCCCCGACGTGGTGCTGTCCAACTCCTCCGGGGCCTACGGCCTCACCATCAGCGAGCACATCCTCATGGTGACGCTGATGCTGCTGCGGCGGATGCCGGAGTTCCAGGACATCGTCCGGCGGCGGGAATGGGTGTCGGAGCTGCCTATGCGGTCCATTTACGGCAGCCGTATCACGGTGCTGGGGGCCGGGGACATCGGCACCAATTTCGCCCGGCGGGCCAAGGCCCTGGGAGCGGGACACATCTGCGGCGTGTCCCGCAGCGGCCGGAACCCGGACCCCGCCTATGACCGGATGCTGCCCCAGGAGCAGCTGGACCAGGTGCTGCCGGAGACGGAGATCCTGGTGATGGCTCTGCCGTCGGTGGCGGACACCGTGGGCATCCTCAGTCGGGAGCGCATCGCCCTGCTGCCCCGGGACGCCATTGTGGTGAACGTGGGCCGGGGCACCGCCATCGACCAGGAGGCCCTGATGGAGGCCCTGAACGCCGGGCGCATCGCCGGGGCGGCCCTGGACGTGGTGGTGCCGGAGCCGCTGCCCAGGGAGCACCCCCTGTGGAGCACCCGGAACCTGCTGCTGACGCCCCACATTTCGGGGAATATGTCCCTGGGCTACACCTGCGACATCAACGTGGACATGTTTTGCCGGGATCTGGAAAACTACGCCGCCGGCCGTCCCCTGGAGCACCGGGTGGACCGGAAGCGGGGCTATTAAAAAACAACGCCCTGTGCGGAAATTCCTTCCGCACAGGGCACGCTTTTTCCTGAGAGCGTCACTCCCGATAGATGGCGGCGTCAAAGTCCCGCACCAGCTCCTGGCGCTTGGTGTCCATGACCTTCACCAGGTTGAACTCCTCAAAGGCCAGGCGCATGGCGAAGTCCTTGGCCTCGTGGATGTCGTCGGTCTCAAAAAAGGGGAAGAAATTGGTCCCCGGAACGTTTTCCTTTTTCAGCAAAACCTGAAAGCGCATGGTGTGCATCCTCCTGCATGTGTGGTGTACCTTTTAGTATACCCCCGCCGGGGGCAAAACGCAACGGCGCGTTTCGCCCAAAATCCCGCCCCGAAAACCGGCAAATTTGCCGGAGGGGAAAATGCAAAAAGGCCTTTTCTCCCCGGGCACGGTCGTGTATAATAGTTAGGTTAAAGCAATTACCGGAAAGAGGGAGCACATATGAAAATCGGTTTTGATAACGACAAATACCTGGCCCTCCAGGCCCAGCACATCCGGGCCCGGCGGGAGCAATTCGGCGACAAGCTGTATATCGAGTTCGGCGGCAAGCTGTTCGACGATTACCACGCCTCCCGGGTGCTGCCGGGGTTCCAGCCGGACAGCAAGATCCGGATGCTGGCCTCCATCCGGGACGAGGTGGAGATCGTGGTGGCCATCTGCGCCGGAGACATCGAAAAGAAGAAGATCCGCGGCGACCTGGGCATCGGCTATGACGAGGATGTGCTGCGGCTGATGGACGTGTTCCGGGGCCTGGGGTTCTATGTGGGCTCCGTGGTCATCACCCAGTACGCCGGGCAGCCGGCGGCGGACGCCTTCATCAAGCGGCTGACGGCTCTGGGCGTTCGGAGCTATCGCCACTATCCCATTGCCGGGTACCCCTCGGACGTGGCCCACATCGTGTCCGACGACGGCCTGGGCAAAAACGACTATATCGAAACCACCCGCCCCATCGTGGTGGTGACGGCTCCCGGCCCCGGCAGCGGCAAAATGGCCACCTGCCTGAGCCAGCTGTACCATGAGAACAAGCGGGGCGTCCGGGCGGGCTACGCCAAGTATGAGACCTTCCCCATCTGGAACCTGCCTTTGAAGCACCCGGTGAACCTGGCCTATGAGGCGGCCACGGCGGACCTGAACGACGTGAACATGATCGACCCCTTCCACCTGGAGGCCTACGGCAAGACCACCGTGAACTACAACCGGGATGTGGAGATTTTCCCGGTGCTCAACGCCATGTTCCAGCGGATTCAGGGCACGTCCCCCTATCAGTCCCCCACGGACATGGGCGTGAACATGGCGGGCTTCGCCATTGTGGACGATGCGGTATGCCAGGAGGCCTCCCGGATGGAGATCCTCCGCCGGTACTATGCCGGTATGGTGGACCGGGTCCGGGGCAAGTGCGACGACGCTGTGGTGCGCAAGCTGGAGATCATCATGCAGCAGGCCGGGGTCACGCCGGATATTTGTCCCGCCGTGGCGGCCTGCCTGAAAAAGGCGGAGGAGACCGCCGCCCCCGCCGGGGCCATGGTCCTGCCGGACGGCCGGGTGGTCACCGGAAAGAACAGCTCTCTGCTGGGACCCTCGGCGGCGCTGCTGCTGAACGCCATCAAGGCTCTGGCCGGTATCGACAAGGAGCTGGACCTGCTGCCGTCGTCCATCATCGCCCCTATCAGCGACATGAAGATTTCCCACCTGGGCCACCGGAACCCCCGGCTGCACTCCGACGAGGTGCTCATCGCCCTGTCCATCTCCGCCGTCACCAACCCCCTGGCGGAGCGGGTGCTGAAGAAGCTGGACGACCTCCGGGGCTGCGACGCCCACTTCTCCGTCATCATCTCCGAGGAGGACGAGAAGCTCTATAAGCGCCTGGGCATCCACGTCAGCTGCCAGCCCCGGTACGAGATCAAGCGCCTGTATCACAAGTGAAAAAACCGGGACGGACAGGCTCCGTCCCGGTTTTTCCCCGGAAGAAAGGAGTATTTTATGCCCACCATTGCCGAAATTCTGGCCCGGGAGCTGGACAAGCCCCTGGCCCATGTGCAGAACGTCATCGACCTGCTGGACCAGGGCAATACCATCCCCTTCATCGCCCGCTACCGCAAGGAGCTGCACGGCAGCATGGACGACACCGCCCTGCGGACCCTGGAGGACCGGCTGAACTATCTGCGGAACCTGGACCAGCGCCGCCAGGAGGTGAAAAACGCCATCGACGGCCAGGGGAAGCTCACCGACGAGCTGTCCGCCGCCATCGACAGCGCCGCCACCCTGGCGGAGGTGGAGGACCTGTACCGCCCCTATAAACAGAAGCGCCGCACCCGGGCCACGGTGGCCCGGGAGAAGGGCCTGGAGCCCCTGGCCCTTCTGCTGCTGGACCAGGGCCGGGACTGCCCGGCTCCGGAGGAGGCCGCCCAGGACTATGTGGACCCGGAGAAGGGGGTGGAGACTCTGGCCGACGCCCTCCAGGGGGCCAACGACATCGTAGCAGAGCTGCTGTCGGACGATGCCGCCATCCGCAAGACCCTGCGGGAGCTGCTGCGCCGGCAGGGACATCTGCGGAGTCTGGCCGCCACGGAGGAGGACACCGTTTACCGGCTGTATTACGACTTTGACCAGCCCATCGCCAAGCTGGCCGGGCACCAGGTCCTGGCCATCAACCGGGGCGAGAAGGAGGGCGTCCTCTCCGTCACCGTGCTGCTGGACCGGGAGGCGGCCCTGCCCCTGCTGCGCCGGGCGGTGGTCAAGCCCGGCTCCCGGGCCATGGAGTTTGTCAAGGCCGCCTGTGAGGACGCCTATGACCGGCTGATCTACCCCTCCCTGGAGCGGGAGGCCCGGTCCGACCTGACTGACGCCGCCTGCGAGGGGGCCATCGCCAACTTTGGCCTGAACCTGAAGCCCCTGCTGATGCAGCCCCCGGTAAAGGGCCACGTCACCATGGGCCTGGACCCCGGCTATGCCCACGGCTGCAAGGTGGCGGTCATCGACGGCACCGGCCGGGTGCTGGACACCGCCGTGGTGTACCCCACCTACGGCCCCCGCCAGAAGCAGGAGGCCATCGACCGGCTGTCCCGCCTGGTACGCCGCCATGGCGTCACCCATATTGCCATCGGCAACGGCACCGCCAGCCGGGAGACCGAGCAGATGGCGGTGGAGATGATCCGGCAGCTGGGCGGCGGCGTCAGCTATATGATGGTCAACGAGGCCGGGGCCTCCGTATACTCCGCCAGCAAGCTGGCGGCGGAGGAGTTCCCGGAGTATGACGTGAACCTGCGCAGCGCCGTGTCCATCGCCCGGCGGATGCAGGACCCCCTGGCCGAGCTGGTGAAGATCGACCCCAAGGCCATCGGCGTGGGCCAGTATCAGCACGATATGCCCCAGAAGCGGCTGGACGAGACGCTGTCCGGGGTGGTGGAGGACTGCGTCAACGCCGTGGGCGTGGACGTGAACACCGCCTCCGCCAGCCTGCTGGGCCGGGTGTCCGGCCTGAACGCCGCCACCGCCAAAAATATCGTGAAATACCGGGAGGAAAACGGCGCCTTCACCGGCCGCCGTCAGCTTCTGAAGGTGCCCAAGCTGGGGCCCAAGGCCTTCCAGCAGTCGGCGGGCTTCCTGCGGGTGCCGGAGAGCAAGTCTGTGCTGGACAACACCGGCGTCCATCCGGAGAGCTACGCCGCCGCGGAGGGACTGCTGGCCCTGTGCGGCTATACGCTGGCGGATGTGTCCGCCGGCCGCCTGGCGGACCTGCCCCAGAAGGTGAAGGCCCTGGGCTGGGAGGAGACCGCCGCCCGGCTGAACGTAGGCGTTCCCACCCTGCAGGACGTGGCGGCGGAGCTGGCCAAGCCGGGCCGGGACGTCCGGGACGACCTGCCTGCCCCCATCCTGCGGACGGACGTGCTGGACATTAAGGACCTGGCCCCCGGCATGGTGCTGACGGGTACCGTCCGCAATGTGGTGGATTTCGGCGTGTTCGTGGACATCGGCGTCCACCAGGACGGCCTGGTCCACATCTCCCAGGTCTGCAACAAGTTCATCCGCCACCCGTCGGAGGTAGTGTCCGTGGGAGACGTGGTAAAGGTGACGGTCCTGGAGGTGGACGAAAAGAAGCGCCGCATCAGCCTGTCCATGAAGCAGGCGCCAAAGCAGTAAGAAAAAAGCACCGGAATCGGGGGTTCACCCCGATTCCGGTGCTTTTTGGCGCTTATTTTTGCTGGGGACGGTCCGGCTGCAGGTCCGTCATGCTTTTCAGGCTGATGCCCAGGGTGGACATGTTGTGCAGCAGGGCGGAGGTGGTGGGCGGCAGAAGGCCCGCCACGCCCAGCAGGATCAGCGACAGGTTGAAGCCCACGATGAACCGGTAGTTCCGGTGGATCCGGGCCATCAGGGCCTGACTCAGCCGGCGCAGGGTCACCAGCTCAAACAGATCCTCCGAGGCGATGGTGATGTCGGCGATCTCCCGGGCAATGGCCGCGCCGGTGGAGATGGCCACGCCTGCGTCGGCCTCGGACAGGGCAGGGGAGTCGTTGACCCCGTCGCCCACCATGATGACGGTGTGCCCGGCGGCCTTCTCGCTGCGGATGAAGGCGGCCTTGTCCTCCGGCAGCACCTCGGCATACACGGCGTCCACCCCCACCTCCCGGGCCACGGCCTGGGCGGTCTGGCGGTTGTCGCCGGTCATCATCACCACCTTGCCGATGCCGCAGGCGTGAAGGGCGGCCACGGCGTCCCGGGCCTCCCGGCGCAGGGGATCGTGGATGCAGATCACGGCGGCCAGTTCTCCGGCGATGCACAGGTACAGGTGGGAATAGGCAGGGGAGAGGGCCCGGAACTTCTCGTCCTCCCCCTCCGGCACCCGGCAGCCCTCGTCCTCGAACACGAAGTGGGCGCTGCCGATGAGGACCTTTTCCCCCTCCACCATGCTGGAGATGCCGTGGGCCACCACATACTGCACTTGGGAGTGGTACTCCTCGTGGGACAGACCTCGGGCCCGGGCCTCCTCCACCACGGCGTTGGCCATGGAGTGGGGATAGTGCTCCTCCAGGCAGGCGGCCAGCCGCAGCATCTCCTGGGGGTCACGGCCGCCGAAGGGCACGATCTCCGCCACCCTGGGGGTGGCGTAGGTCAGGGTGCCGGTCTTGTCAAAAACGATGGTGTCCGCCTGGGCCACGGCCTCCATGAACCGCCCGCCCTTGACGGAGATATGGTGCCCGCTGCACTCCCGCATGGCGGACAGCACCGCAATGGGGATGGCCAGCTTCAGGGCGCAGGAGAAGTCCACCATCAGCACCGACAGGGTCTTGGTGACGTTCCGGGTCAGCAGGTACGTCAGCGCCGTGCCGCCCAGGGTATAGGGCACCAGGCGGTCCGCCAGCCGGGAGGCCCGGTCCTCGGCGGTGGATTTCAGCTTTTCGGACTCCTCGATCATCCGGACGATGCGGTCATACCGCCCGCCGCCGGAGGCCTTTTCCACGCAGACCACGCACTGGCCCTCCTCCACCACGGTCCCGGCGTATACATAGCTGCCGGGCCGCTTGGCCACGGGCATGGACTCGCCGGTCATGGAGGACTGGTTCACCATGGCCTCGCCGCCAGCCACCCGGCCGTCCAGGGGGATCACGCTGCCGGTGCGGATGACGATGCGGTCCCCGGCCCGGACGGCGTCGATGGGGGTCAGCACCTCGGTGCCGCCGGTCTGGAGCCAGACCTGGTCTACATGCAGGGACATGGCCCCGGCCAGATCGGCCACGGACTTCTTGTGGGTCCATTCCTCCAGGATCTCCCCCAGCCGCAGCATGAACATCACGGACCCGGCGGTGGCGAAATCGCCCCGGGCCATGGACACGGTGACGGCGGTGGCATCCAGCACGGCCACGGACAGGCGGCCATGCCACAGGGCCGAAAGCCCCTCCCGGATGTACTTCACCGACCGGATGACGGCCAGCGCCGTGGTCACCGGCGCCGGAAGGAACAGCCGGGAGACCATGCGGCGGGCCACGGTCATGGTGAGCTTGTCCTCAAACTCCCGGTTCAGGGCCCGGGAGGTGTGCTCCGGCATCAGGTCCATGGCCTCCGCCCGGGGGAAGGAGAAGGCGGCCAGGGAGGCGATGACGTCCCCCCGGCCGCAGGCGAAGCAGACCACCGCGTCCCGGGTCCGGTCATAGACCTTCACCTCCGTGACGCCGTCCACCGCCCGCAGATAGTATTCCAGAACGTCCGCCTGGCGCAGGGTCATGGCGGGGCAGTGCAGGCGGACCCGCAGCCGTCCGGCGGACTCATGGAGAATGCTGCATTTCATGGCTTATTCCGCCTCGGAAGCATCCTCGATCACGGCGTCGGCCTCCTGTTGGGCCCGCTGCTGGTTGATGGCCTTGGCGTCGGCATAGATATCCTCCGCGTTCTCCCGGACGGCGGTGACGGTCTCCATGACGCTGTCCTTGGCCCGCAGCACGGCGGCGGTGGTGTGGGTATAGACCTTCTTGGCGTCCTTGCTGGACAGGACCTTGATGCCGGCGGTGCCGAACAGCACACCGGCGGCGAACAGACCGAATTTCTTCATGATGTTACCTCCTGTGGTTTGATGACTTGAATTAGAGCCGTTTAACTCCTGGGGATACTATACCATTGCCCGGGGGAAAATGCAAGACGTTTTCAAAATAAACTGCACAAAATTGCGGGGTTCTTCCCGCAAAAAGCTGCAAATCTGCCGGAATCGGCAGCTTTCGGCGGAGCACATGGGCCCTGCCGCAGGGAACGGGGCGGCCTCCGGGATGCGTCCGTAGGGGCCGGGTTCTATCCGGCCCGAGAGCACCGGAACAAAAAGTCAGAGGCGGACCGGCGGTCCGCCTCTGGGGGGAAATGCAATTATTTCTTGATTTCTCTGTTAGCGGCGGCCGTCAGGTAGGCGTTGATGAACCCGTCAATATCGCCGTTTCCCCGCAAAGCGGGGCTTTGCGGGGCCTCCGGATCAAACCATGCCGGTCGGAAATGAATTCCGCCCGGCCAAGGTTTTGCCGCAGGCAAAACGCTTGTACGCCGCACAGCGGCGATGTCATGGACGGCTGGCGTCCCTTATTTCTTGATCTCGCCGTTAGCGGCGGCCGTCAGATAGGCATTAATGAACCCGTCAATGTCGCCGTCCATGACCGCCTGGATGTTGCCCATTTCGTAGCCGGTGCGGGTGTCCTTGGCCAGGGTATAGGGCATGAACACATAAGAGCGGATCTGGCTGCCCCACTCGATCTTCATCTGCACGCCCTTCAGGTCGCTGACCTTTTCGGCGTGCTGCTGCATCTTCAGCTCCGCCAGCTTGGCGCGCAGCATCTTCATGGCGTTGTCACGGTTCTGGAACTGGCTGCGCTCCGTCTGGCAGAACACCACGATGCCGGTGGGCAGGTGGGTCAGGCGGACGGCGGAGGAGGTCTTGTTGATGTGCTGGCCGCCGGCGCCGCTGGAGCGGCAGGCCTGCATTTCGATGTCCTCGGGGCGGATCTCGATCTCGCTGTCGTCGTCCAGCTCGGGCATGACCTCCACGGCGGCGAAGCTGGTCTGCCGCCGGGCGTTGGCATCGAAGGGGGACACCCGGACCAGCCGGTGGACGCCATTTTCGCTCTTGAGGTAGCCATAGGCGTTGTCGCCCTCGATGAGGATGGTGGCGGACTTGATGCCCGCCTCGTCACCGGCCTCGTAGTCCATCAGCTGATAGGTGTAGCCGTGGCGCTCGGCCCACATGTTGTACATGCGGTAGAGGTTATAGGCGAACAGCGCCGCTTCCTCGCCGCCTGCGCCGCCGCGTATCTCAACGATAACATTGCGGTCGTCATTCGGGTCGCGCGGGAGCAGGAGCACTTTCAGATCCTGCTGAGTGCGCTCGATATTTTCTTTCGCTTCTTCGAGCTCGGCGCGCGCAAGCTCCTTGAGCTCGGGATCCGCGCCGCTCTCTTCGAGCAGGCTCTTCGCCTCCTCGGCGTTATTTTCCGCCGCTTTATATTCGCGGTATTTTTCAACTATGGGTGATAAGTGCTTGAGCTCCTGCATATATTTTTTGTACAGCTCCATATCGGAGACGACCTCGCTCTTGCAGAGCTCCGCGCTTATAAAATCAAACTTTTCTTCAACCTTTTTGAGTTTTTCGAGCATATTTTCCTCCGAGTGTAAAAACTATTCTTGACCGCCAACGCGGTGTGAGGCAAAATATGCTAATCCTTCTCGGTGCGCTCGATGCGTTTTATGTTCTTCTCCGCCTTGACGCGCGGAACCATGACCTCGCGGCCGCAGCCGAGACAGCGGATGCGAAAATCCATACCAATGCGAAGCACCGCAAACTCGTTGCTGCCGCACGGGTGGTTCTTCTTCATGATGAGCTTGTCGCCCACTCTGACATCCATCGTTCTTCCTCCTTTATCGGACTGTAAATTATTATAACATTATTTTCACATTTTGTACACTGCGGGCGCAAAATTCCGCATATTTTCAAAACGATCGGCTCGCCGCCAAAGCGCGGCGCCGCGAAAGGACTGAACAGACAATGACCTGCTTCAAACCCGAGGGAACACTGCTGCCGACGGCGCAGAACGCCCGGATCCTCAGCTCTCCGACACTGCTCAGGGAGGCATGCAAAAGCGGGACTCCGCTCGAGGGCAGAGCCGTGCTGTGCGACGGCGAGCACAATCTCCATGTTGACCTCGGCTGCATGCGCGGCATAATACCGAAAAACGAGGGTGCGCTCGGAATCGAGGACGGGAGCGTGCGCGATATCGCGCTGATCTCGCGGGTGAACAAGGCGGTTATTTTCCGCATAACCGGGTTCGACACGGATCAGAAGGGCGAAACATATGCCATCCTCAGCCGCCGCAGCGTGCAGGAGGACTGCCGCAGGGAATATCTCTCGTCGCTCGTCTGCGGCGATGTTATCGACGCCTGCGTCACGCACATGGAGCCGTTCGGCGCATTCTGCGACATCGGCGCCGGGATAAGCGCGCTGCTGCCCATCGACAGCATCTCCGTCTCGCGCATTCCGCACCCGAACGCGCGGTTTTCGACGGGACAGAACATCCGCGCAATAGTCAAAAGCTGCGACGAATTGGGGCGCATTACGCTCTCGCACCGCGAACTGCTCGGCACATGGGAAGAGAACTCCGCCGCGTTCAAAGCCGGCGAAACGGTTCCCGGAATCGTCCGCTCGGTCGAGAAATACGGCATATTCGTCGAGCTGACACCGAACCTCGCGGGACTTGCGGAATACTGCGACGGAGTGAAAGACGGCGACCACGCGAGCGTATATATAAAGAGCATACTGCCACAGCGCATGAAAATAAAGCTCGTCATAGTCGATTCGTTCAGCGCAGACTACCCGCCCGCGCCGATAAGATATTTCACAGACAGCCGACATATAGATTCGTGGGTCTATTCGCCGGAGGGGTGCGAGAAAGTGATAGAAAGCGTATTTTGCGAAGAAGAGCAGATATGAAAAAGCCCG
>OIWV01002038.1_pt1 | contig 15721 bp, 11 predicted proteins | sample 1587751 | NCBI WGS metagenome assembly OIWV01 (sample SAMEA3888913, study PRJEB22519) | human gut metagenome | biome: human gut; feature: human-associated habitat; material: faeces | place: Denmark | collected 2010
CCCCGCCGTTACCTCTTTGATCAGAAGCAGCCGCGCCCCTGCACCAGCTTCCTCCTCGTCGATTTCATTCATTTCCCGCACCTGATCCACCGTTGTGTGGAATTTTTTTGCAATTTTCCACAGAGAATCCCCCGGCTGCACAATATAACCCACAATCCCTGGCTGCTGCTCCCAGCGCTTTAAATCGAACGGCTGTGTCTGCACGGATGTAACCACCTCTTCCTGCATCGACTGGAATACAAGCAGTTCCACCGTGAGCTGCGCCTTGACCTCCGCCTCACCGCCGCCCAGCATCACCGCGCCGAGCTGTTCCAGCCCCAGATTCAACTGCCAGACGCAGTCTTCCCGGATCCCCTCCGCCTCGACCGTGCCAGAAAATGGCAGAACCTCAGAAATTGCCCCGACCGGCGCCGCGTCATCATCCGTCAGATACAGGAGACTGACTTCCAGCACTCCCTCAATCGCCAGACCGTTTTCTGACGGGCGGCTCTCATCCAGCCGGACAATCCCACTGCTGTGGCAAATCTGCAGAATTCGCTCCGGTTTCTGAAAAGAAACGCTTCCGCCCACCCGCATTTTGCAGCTGTTGCGCGTCAAAAGCCGGTCAAAGCACACCTCCCCCTGCTCGCTCACGACCTCGCAGCCGGTCGAATAGAGATCGCTTAAAAGTTCCACTGATTCTTCTTTATAAAGGCGGATGTCCAGCTCCAGCACCGCCTCCACTTCCACTTCGCGCATCTCCCCATCGCTGTCCGGCTTTTTGTCCGCCTCTGCATGAAGAATCCGGACCCCGACCGCCGGGATCATCTCCTCCACCGCCTCCGAGAGTTCCACTTCACCAGAAAACGGAATACTCTCCTCCAACCACTGAACCGGCGTGTGCTCGCCCTCGCCGCTGTAAATCAGGAACACCGACAATTCACCGTCCAGATGCAGTTTTCCATCCAGCGGGCGCACCGAAACATCCCGAAGACGCATCTCCTGCCAGAGAATCGTCTCAATATTCGGCTTATTTGCCGATACGCTTACTTCCTCCCGGACCCGGTAGATATCTTTGCGTCGCACTGCAAGCGTCGCTGCCGGAACGCTTCTCTTCAGGACTTGCAGCCCCGCATCATCCGTCTCGACGTCCGCGGCAGCCTGCGCATCGACGCGGCTTTCCGCCCGCACCGTAAGCGTCAGCACCGCTTTGGCGCTCAGCTTGCGCGAATGAATCATGGTAATATTCAAATCTTCGATATTCCATACGATCTGCGTATAGTCGCGCTCCGAAAGCTCCGGCACATTGACCGTTTCCTCAAATGGGATCTCCCCGCCCATCGCCTGCAGCCCGCCCGACTCCCGGCGGTACAGCACCCGGAACACAAGCTTTCCCCGGATCAGCACCTTTTCCCCCTGAATCCGTGAATTTTCTATCTGAACCTCCCCGTCTGACAGCAGTATCTGCACCGCATCATCCAGCGCATCCGGCACAATAAAATCATCATCCAGCGTCAGCTGCGACACCGCTGTCCCCCTCTGCCGGTTCATATGTATCTCTTTTTTGATCAGCTCTATCATAAAAAACGCCCCTTTCCAAACCGCACGCATTTCTCTCAAAGAAATTTATGCAGCCGAAAGGGGCGTTATGAATAATTTTATGTCAGGCTTTCTCCTGTCCTGCCCGCACTGCCTCCAGTTCCTTCCGCAGGTTTGCCGACTCTTCTCTAAGTTCCTGAAGCTCTTTCCGGAGCGCGTCGATCTGCTCTAAAATACGCTGATCGTCCTCGCCGATGATCATCTTCTGCTTCTTCGGCAGCGCCACGCCGTCCTTCTTGACCGGACGCGCCGGAATGCCGACAGCCGTGGTATTTTCCTCGAGCGGGCGGAGCAGAACCGCATTTGCCGCTACGGAACAGTTATCACCGACCTCGAAAGAACCGAGAATCTTTGCGCCGGAACCGACCGTCACATTATTTCCCAGCGTCGGATGACGTTTACCCTTCTGTGTTCCGACACCGCCCAGCGTCACACCCTGGTAAATCGTACAGTTGTCGCCGACCACCGCCGTCTCACCGATGACAACGCCGCAGCCGTGGTCAATCAGAATACCGTGTCCGAGCTGTGCACCCGGATGAATCTCAATCAATGTAAAGAAACGTGCCACCTGTGAAATCAGGCGGGCAATGAAAAACATATGGTGCTCATAAAACCAGTGCGCCACCCGGTGCCAGATCAGGGCATGTACGCCCTGATATAAAAGTAGTACCTCCAATGCATTTCTCGCAGCCGGATCTCGCTCCTGAACCGCTTTTACATCCATCCAAATATCTTTTAAAATCATGTCTCTTCCCCTTTTACTGAACTGAATGACCTTTCCGTTTCCGCAAAATCTCAGAATTTATCGTCCTTCTCTTCTCCGACAGCCATTCTTTCTGACTGGCTGCTGCAGTTTCTCATTGTCATCCTATGTTGTTTTTATGCTGCCGTTCATATATTTTGTAAACTACAACACCCTGCGATCCCGCCAAATACCTTGCCGCAGAGACGCACATATTCCTGATATTCCGGCGTCTCATTCAAATCCTTCAAAAGGTCTATCATCGATGTGTAATACCACGCCTGTTTCTCTCTGTCCTTCATATTAAACCGCTGCCAGAGCTCCTCCCCGACCAACAGATAGTCACGCGCCATGCTGCGGATATTGCTCAGCTTGTCCGCCATCGTTAGGATCTTCTCCGCCTGGCTCGCTGTTTTCAGATGTTCCAGCGTGTGCCCCTTGCGCTCAATCCATGTTTTGGACTTATCCTCGCTCTCCGCCGCGACCAGATCCGCAACCCGGGTGCCAAACTCCTGTTTCAAATCCTCATAGGTCACATCCGTGTCCTCGATCGTATCATGCAGAAGTGCCGCCGCCAGTATCTCCTCATCGTTCGTCAGCATCGACGCAATCAGCGCCGTCTCCAGCGGATGAACGATATACGGAATTCTGGTTCCCTTCCGGTGTGCGCCCCTATGCGCCTGTTCTGCGAATTTTGCCGCTCTGTCAATCATGGTTGTTCCTCTGTCTATATTGCTTATACTGTTTAAACGATTGCTACTGTTTCAAATGTACATCCATCTTGTTGTATGGAATTTCGATGCCTGCCTCGTCAAATGACAGCTTGATCCGTTCCAGAAGGTCCCATCTCGTCTGCCAGTAATCGGACGTCTCTACCCAGCCCCGGATGCCAAGCACCACGCTGCTGTCGCCCAGGCTGTCCACAAATACCTTGATGTCCTCGTCCTTCTTCACCATCGGATGTTCCCGATAAACGCGCTCTAACACCGCCTTTGCCGTCCGGATATCCGCCTCATAGGCAATACCGACCTTGAGCTCCAGCATCCGCTTGTCCATCGCCGTTACATTGGTCACGGTTGAATTTGAAAGGGTGCCATTCGGGATGGTAATTGCTTTATTATCGGTTGTCAGGATAGTCGTGTAAACCAGACCGACCATCGAAACCTTTCCTTCCCCGGACGGGGAAATGATATAATCACCCACCCGGAACGGTTTCATAATTAAAATCAAGAGTCCGCCCGCAAAGTTTCCAAGACTCTGCTGGAGCGCCAAACTCAGCGCAAGACCTGCCGCGCCAAGAACCGCCACAATCGAGGCGCTGTCCATGCCAAGCTGCCCTGCAATCATAAAAAGCAGGAATACATTCATCACAAACTGGGTCAGCGCCCGCAGGAAACGGGTCACGCCCACATCCATACCGGCATGCTCCATCGAGCGGGACAGCATCTTCTCGATCATCGAGATGATCTTGCGTCCAATCAGAAAAATGATGAGCGCCACCAGTACCTTCTGTCCCAATGCCATAAGCCCCGGACCAATCCGGTGCATGATCGCGGTCATCGTATCCACGTTCAAATTTGCCGGATCCGATAGCGACTCTGCTACCGCCGCGATCTCCTCGCCTGTCAGCTCTGCCGCTGTTGCCATCTATTTCATTCCTTCCTGTACTTACTCTTTTCCCACCTTTTTATCCAGACCTTCTTCCAATCCCGTCTGTCGTCTCGCAATCGAGGACAGACTGATAATCTTGGAGGAAAGCCCCGCCTTCGCCTCTGCCAGCTTATCTGAAATACCCGCCAAGCGTTCCGCTGCCGCCGCAGCTGTCTCCCCGGCTTTTCCATTAAATACCGCCGCTGCCTCCGCCATCATGCTCTGGAGATCGGCTTCTGCCTTTTTTGCCGGTGCATTCCGTTTCGCCGGCTTCTCTGCAGGTTTTTCCGCCTTTTCTTTTACATTCTTAGTGCTGTGGGTCGTCTTTTTCGTCTTCGCCGGTTTTTCTTTCTTCTCCGGCTCCGTCGGCGTGCAGCTGAATACGCTGATGCCAAGCGGCGCCAGCTGGATCGTGATGGAATTTTCCTTTCCATCACATTCCTCTGCCTTCGAGGACTTCATACGCGGATTGACCTTTCCGCTTCCGCCGAACTTCTCCGCATCGCTGTTGAAAATCTCTTTGTATTTTCCCTTAAACGGTACGCCGACCATCAGCTTCTCATGCAGCTGCGGGGCAAAGTTGCAGACAAAGAGCAGTGTCTCATCCGCGCCGCGCCGGAGAAATGCAATGATATTGTCCGCTGCATCCATGCAGTTGATCCACTCGAAACCTTCCGTCTGATAATCTTTCTGATAGAGTGCCGGATGGCTGGTATAAAGGTGATTTAACTCCTTCACATACTCCTTCATCTGGCTGTGGATTGGATACTGCAGCAGCTCCCACTCAATCGATGCATTCTCATTCCACTCATCCATCTGGGCGAAATCCTGTCCCATGAAGAGGAGTTTCTTGCCCGGATGTCCCATCATAAAACCGTATGCCGCCCGCAGGTTCGCAAACTTATCCTCAAACGTCTGTCCCGGCATCTTATTGACCAGGGAACCTTTTCCGTGAACCACCTCGTCGTGTGAGAAGACGAGGACGAAATTTTCACTGTAGGCGTAAATCATGCTGAAGGTCAGCTCATTGTAGTGGTGGCACCGGAAATATGGATCCTGCTCCATATAGCCCAGAAAATCGTTCATCCAGCCCATGTTCCATTTATAATCAAAGCCAAGACCGCCGTTCTTCACGTCACCGGTAACCTTCGGCCATGCCGTCGATTCCTCGGCAATCAGAATCGCGCCGTCCTTGCGTCCCCTGAAGACAGAGTTCAGATGCTTTAAGAACTCGACCGCCTCCAGATTCTCATGACCGCCGTACATATTGGCAATCCATTCACCCGGATTCTTGCCATAATCCAGATACAGCATCGACGCCACCGCATCAAACCGGATGCCGTCCGCGTGATAGCGGTCCGCCCAGAACATCGCATTCGCAATCAGGAAGTTTGAAACCCCCGGTCTGCCGTAGTTGTAGATCAGCGTACCCCAGTGCGGATGCGCCCCCTGTCTCGGATCCTTGTGCTCATAGAGGCAGCTTCCGTCAAACTGCGCCATGCCCCATGCATCACGCGGGAAATGTGCCGGAACCCAGTCAAGAATAACGCCAATCCCCTGTCCGTGCAGGTAATCCATAAAATACATGAAATCATCCGGTGTGCCGAAGCGGCTGGTCGGTGCGTAATATCCCGTCACCTGATAGCCCCACGAAGCATCCAGCGGATGTTCCATGACCGGCAGAAGTTCCACATGGGTATACCCCATTTCCTTCACATATTCCGCCAGCTTGACCGCGATCTCACGGTAATTGTAAAACTCCGATCCGACAATCTCGCGTCCTCTCTTATCCACCTCGGTCGGTTTTCGCATCCAGGAACCGAGATGTACCTCATAGATCGACATCGGCGCCGTCTTCGTGTCGAGCGCCGCCCGTTTCTTCATCCAGTCCTGATCGTTCCATTTATATTCGTCCAGATCCCAGACGATGGATGCCGTGTTCGGTCTAAGTTCCGCATAGTTCGCATACGGATCCGCCTTCAGCGCCGGGTCGCCGTTCTTGAACTTAATTTCATATTTATAAACAGCTCCCTTTTTTAGCTCCGGGATAAAAATCTCAAACACGCCCGAATCTCCCAACCGCCGCATCTGGCTGCGTCTGCCATCCCACAGGTTGAAATCACCGACAACACTCACGCGCATCGCTTCCGGCGCCCAGACTGCAAAATAGACGCCGCTCACACCTTTGACCGTCATCGGATGCGCGCCCATCTTATTATAAATGCTGTAGTGGACGCCCGCCTCGAATTTCTTCAAATCCGATTCCGTAAACTGCGGTGCAAAGGAATACGGATCGTGTATCTCGCTTAACGTACCATTATCATAAAACACAAGGAGGGTATAATCCGCCAGAGTCTTGCGCGGAATCAGCGCCGCAAAAAAGCCAGTCTCGTCCGCCATCTCCATCTGGTATTGCTTGCCGGTTGCCGAAAGTTTGACCGTAATATCGCGCGCCGTCGGAATAAACGCCTGTACCAGCATTCCCTCCGGCGTCATATGGGCTCCCAGCATCCGGTGCGGGTTTGCCGCTTCCGAATAGACAATTTCTTCAATTCCAGCCCAGTCCATCAGATCGTATAATGTTTTATCCATACATACGCCCCCTTGCGTTCCTTTGTGGTTTTTGGTTTTAGCTTCATTTTAGCATCCCGCGCCCAATAATACAATCATACACTTCAAAACATTTATGAATTTTCCCGAAATTTCGTGAAAAAACTTGATAAATCAAGGCATCTCATATACACTATTATGGCAGAAGGTTACCATATTACAGTAGCCTATTACTGCTCATGCGTTGCACAAACGTTACTGCCGTAGCAGACACCTTTGGAACTGAAAGTGCCATAAGATAACGTCACACAGACAGCAACAGCAGAGAGAGGAGATATATATGGAAGATCAAGATAGAGACCATATTTCGTCCCGAAGCCATTTCTCCGGGCGTTCCGAGCAGGAACTGGATGAGATGCTCGATGAACTCCGCGCCGGAAAAATCGGCATCAACCAGCCGGGCCAGAACTCTTCGGAACACGATTCGGAAGATACGCCCGAAGAGAACGACAACGCTTCAGGTACCGGAAATGCCGCAAAATCCAAGAAGGGCAAGAGCCGCAAGGAAGGCTTCAATCTCAAGGATGAGGTCATAAGCTGGATTCAGGTCCTGGTTGCCGCCGCTATTATCGCATTCTGCGTCAACCATTTCATCATCGCCAACAGCGAAGTCCCGACCAGCTCGATGGAAACGACCATCATGGCTGGCGACCGCGTCATCGGCTCACGGTTAAGCTACAAATTCGGAGATCCGCAGCGGGGTGACATCGCCATTTTCATTTATCCGGATGATGAAGCGAAAGGCATCAAAACGTACTATGTCAAACGTATCATCGGTATGCCGGGCGACACGATCGACATCGTGGACGGCAAGGTATACTTAAATGGTTCCGACACACCGCTCGACGAGCCGTATCTGCATGAACCGATGGAACCGGAAGAACCGCAGCACTACGAAGTGCCGGATGGCTGCTATTTCATGCTGGGCGACAACCGGAACTATTCCAACGACGCCCGCCGCTGGACGCACAAATACGTCAAGCGCGACAAACTGGTTGCCAAGGTACTGTTCCAGTATTTTCCGAAGATCCAGAAACTGAATTAACCCAATATTTACTTTAGGAAGGAACAAAGAACATCATGAAGAAAGTAGTAAAGTTTGGCGGAAGTTCCCTCGCCAGCGCAAAACAGTTCAAAAAAGTCGGAGATATTATCCGTGCTGATAAATCCAGACGCTACGTTGTACCGTCTGCTCCGGGCAAACGCAACAAAAATGACACCAAAGTAACCGATATGCTCTATGCCTGCTACGAGGCAGCTTCCACCGGCGCAAGCTACGGCAAGCTTCTCTCCGCCATCAAAGAGCGCTATGAGCAGATCATCGACGGTCTGGAGTTGAATTTAAACCTCGATTATGAGTTCAAGACCATCGAGGAAAACTTTATCGCAAAAAAAGGCAGCGATTACGCAGCTTCCCGCGGTGAGTATTTAAACGGTATCATCATGTCCCATTACCTGGGCTATGAGTTCATCGATGCAGCCGAGGTAATCTTCTTTGACGAGAATGGTACATTCCTGTCCGAGAAAACCAATGAAGAGCTGTCCGAACGCCTCGCGCACACTGAGCGCGCCGTTATCCCAGGCTTCTACGGGTCCAATCCGGACGGCACGATCCACACCTTCTCCCGCGGTGGTTCGGATATCACTGGCTCCATCGTAGCCCGCGCGATTCACGCAGACCTCTACGAGAACTGGACCGATGTATCCGGTTTCCTGGTAACCGACCCGCGCATCGTGGAAAATCCGGTTCCGATCGAGACCATCACCTACAAAGAACTGCGTGAACTGGCTTACATGGGTGCCAGCGTCCTTCATGAGGATGCCATCTTCCCGGTACGCCGCGAGGGCATCCCGATCAACATCCGCAACACCAACAAGCCGGAGGATCCGGGTACACTCATCGTCGAGAATACCTGCCGGAAGCCGAAATACACCATCACCGGTATCGCCGGAAAGACTGGTTTCTGCTCTGTTACCATCGAGAAAGCGATGATGAACTCCGAAATTGGGTTTGGGAGAAAAGTTCTGGGTGTCTTCGAGGACTGCGGTATTTCCTTCGAGCATATGCCGTCCGGAATCGATACGATGACCATCTTCGTACACCAGTCCGAATTCGAACAGCATGAGCAGTTCGTTATCTCCAACATCCACCGCGCGGTACAGCCGGATTCCATCGAGCTTGAGTCCGATTTAGCACTCATCGCCGTCGTAGGACGCGGCATGAAGTCCACCCGCGGCACTGCCGGACGCATCTTCTCCGCCCTGGCACACTCCCGCATCAACGTCAAGATGATCGACCAGGGTTCCAGTGAACTCAACATCATCATCGGCGTGAAGAACGCAGATTTCGAGGCGGCTGTGAAAGCGATTTATGATATTTTTATTACAGCGGAGCTGTAAGAGTGCGCTGTAAATAACAGAAACTGCGCCAATTCATTTTAATTATGATTTCGTTAGGAATCTAAATTAAAATGAATTGGCGCAGTTTTAATTTACACCTTTTTGTCAAAAACAAACAAAAAAACCAGGCATATCTAAGGCAGCCTCCCAAAATTAGACTTTTAGGAGGCGCCTCATGTCCATACCTGAGGGTTCTATTATACATGATTATTTGAATCCGTTTCCCCTACTTCCGGTTCGCCTTCTCCATGTGCACGTTCTTGCCCTTGATCTTCGCACCGCGCATCGCCTGCAGTACAACGTCCGCATGCTCTCTCGGCACCTCGACGAATGTGTAATTATCGAACATATCGATACTTCCGACCATACGTCCCGGCATGCCGGATTCTCCAGCGATCGCACCGAGGATATCGCCCGGACGGATGCCCTGGTTCTTTCCGATGTTGATGAAGAGACGCGCTACGTCCTCATTTCTGCCACGGCTTCCTCTGCCGTTTCTTCCACCACGGCTGCGGCGGCTCTCATCCTCGAGATCCTCCAGCTCACGCAGCGGGCGGTTCTCCTCTAAGAGCTCCTCGCCCTCTTCGCCCATCATCATTTTGAGCAGCGCTGCTGCCAGATCGAGCGTCGTGTAGTCCTCTTCCAGCACACGTTTTTCTACAATATCGATCACCTTGCTCAGATCGCTGTCCTGCAGCACCTCGCCCACCTGGTCGAGAATCTTATCTGCCTTGATGGAGGTCACATCGTCCAGAGACGGAATCGCCTGCGGAATGATGCGGGTCTTGCAATAGCGCTGGATCTCGCGCAGCTTGTAAACCTCTTTGCCGACTACGAGGTTAAACGCCTTGCCCTCGCGTCCGGCACGGCCGGTACGTCCGATGCGATGTACATAATACTCGTCATCCTGCGGTACATCATAGTTGAATACCGCCTCGACATCATCGACGTCGATACCGCGGGCTGCCACATCCGTTGCCACCAGAATCTCCGTCCGTCCGGTACGGAATGCACGCATGACACGGTCACGCTGCTCCTGTTTCAAATCGCCGTGAAGCCCTTCTGCAAAATAGCCGCGTCCCTGTAAGCCCTGTACCAGCTCATCGACCTGCTTTTTCGTGTTGCAAAATACCACTGAGAGCTTCGGATCATAGAGATCCAGCAGACGGCACATAACCTCCAGCTTGTTCTTCGGTTTTACTTCATAATAATACTGGGTTACCTTCGGAACGGTCAGCTCTTTCTTGACCACGCGCACAATCTGCGGATCTTTCTGGAAGTTCGCCGCGATCCGCTGAATCGCCTGCGGCATCGTCGCTGAGAACATCAGCGTCTGTCTCTCCTCCGGCAGTGCGCTTAAGATGGTTTCCATATCCTCTAAAAAGCCCATGTTTAACATTTCGTCTGCTTCGTCTAATACAACAGTATGTACATGGTCCATTTTTACGGTCTTACGGCGCATATGATCCATCACACGGCCCGGGGTTCCTACTACGATCTGGGTGCCATCTTTTAAGGCGCGGATCTGACGGACAATGTCCTGACCGCCGTATACAGGCAGAACCTTGATGCCGTACTCGGCCTCGAGGGACTCCTTGGCAGCCTCGAGCTTGGCAACGTTGCGGCCGGTAATAACGAGGTTTGCGCCCTCCTTGGCAAAAGCGATATCGATGCCGTAACCGATGGAGCCAGCGGAGCCGTCCTTGAGCGTGGCCTTGCCGCCGCCGGTGACGATCACGGTCTTACCAGTGAAAAGTCCCATACAAAGTCCTTTCAAAATCGCGACGGGCACGCCCGCCGACTGCGCGTATCCAACTTCACGCGCCAAAAGCTGAAATGCAACTTTAACGGGTTCAAGTGAAAAATAAAGACCGCAGCAGGCGAACGGCGCAACGTCATTCGGCGAAGGGAATGTCAAGCGTAAACTGAATTTAGAGGACGAATTTTTGCTATCCAAGCGAGTCATCGAACACGTTTTGAAACTTTGCTGCGGGGCGCGGGATGTCGGCGCGAGACTTTATCATAGGGTGACAAACAACGATGAGGAGCACATGCCTATGACGGACGAGCTGGACCCCCAGACTCAACAGCATATTGATGATTCAGCAGACGTCGCCGCAGATACTGACGCTGCGACCTGCAATGATACCGACGTCGACGACGCCACTCTGGATAACGGCGCTGCGACGGAAATCCCTGCGGCAGAAGTTGCCGGCGAGCAAAACGACGATTCGGACGCTCAGGACAACGCCCCCGAAAAGGAAGCCGCCCCGCAAGCAGAAGGCCCCATCGAGGTGTCTTCGGAAGAAGAGCTCGATGCCGTCATGGACTCCATGATGGATGCCGTCAAAGCGATGAAAGACGCCGTGGCCGACGCCGATGTTGACGCCGAAGAAGAGGAGGCCGCCGAGGCCGCCTCGACCTTCGTGCCCGGCGAGACCCCCGTTGCCGACCAAGGCAGCACCCTGCCCTCGTTCCTGCAGCTTGAGCACCCCACCATTGGTGCCGATGCAGTCGACCCGCACGCTGCCGGCTTTTCCGTAGTCGAGGGCGGCACCGGCAGCATCACCACGTCACAGGCGCCCGATGCGGGCACGGCAAACGCCGGTCACCCGACCGCCCTGCACGCCCCAGCAGCCAGCCGCGATCTGGGAGGCGCCGTCTCAAACACCGCCAGCGCCGTGGGCGCCTTTATCGCCCAGGGTGCCTCGGCCATGCGCGAGATGAACGCCGCAAAGAAGGCACTCGCGGACGCCCGCGCTCACCTGGCCGAACTTGAGCAGCGCATCGCCGATCAAGGCGAGGAGCTCGAGACACGCCAAGACATCGCAGGCCGCTACGACCAAATCGTCGCCGAGCAGCGCCAGACTATCGACACGGCACAAAAGGCCGCCGTGGCGGCAGAAATCGGCCGCGATACCCATGCTGCCAAGGCAACAGAACTCAAGGCGCAGCTCGAACAAATGAAGGAAGAGGACGACGCCACCGAGCGGCGTCTCAAAGCCGCACTCGATGCCGTAGAGGCGCGCGAAGCCAGCTCGCGCGAAACCGGTAACCGCCTCGTTCGACGCCTCGAGGATTCCAAGCGCATCCGCGACAAGGTGCAGGCCGAGCGCGACGCCGGCGTTGCCGCAGCGCAGCAAACCGTCGACGCCACGCGCGCTCAACTCGAAACGCTGCGCCGCGAGTATGCCGAGCTGCAGCGCAATCCTTCGGCGAATCCCGCCAATTACACGGTGCGCACCAGCGAGCTTTCGATGCAGATCTCCGACACGGCCGATGCCCTGCGCAAAGCCGAGGAAGATGTCCCGAACATCACCGCCGATCTTGAGCACTCGCTCGCGGCCGCCGAGCACGCCGTCGAGCAGGCGCAAGCCCCCATCGCCGACGCCAAGCGTGCCCATCAGGCCGTGACTGCCGAGGCCGATGCCGCGCGCGACGAGCTGCAGACCGCAAAAGCCGCCGCCGCAACGCGCCAGCGCGAACTGCGCGAGAAGATCGCCGCCGAGGACAAAGCGCGTCGAGAGCAAGAGCAGGCTATTGCCAATGCCCAGGCGGACGTCGCGCACGCACAGTCGATCATCGAGCAGGCGACCGAGGTGCATGACCATCCCGAGATTACCGAATCGCTCGCGGGCTCCCTGGCCCGCGATAAGGCCGAGCACGCCGAAACTGAGCGTGAAGTGGCTCAACTCGAAGCCGCCGAGGACGACGTGCGCGAGCGCACCCGCGACTCACGCATCAAATTCACCGGAGCCATCGTCTGCATCATCGCCGTAATCCTCGTGATCGTCCTGATCGGGCTCTTCGCGAGCAAGTAAACTAGCTGCCAAAAAACACTCACCGCAACTTATTAGATTGATGCAAGGGATGCAAGGTAGTCATTGGGGACGTTCTTAAACGACTAGTCGTTTGGGACAGTCTTTGTTGGTGTAACGGGGTCATGGAAGTTGCGGTGAAATAGGGACTGTTTAAGCGCTTCATCAGGCAAAACAATCCCTATTCCACCGCAACTTATGAAGGGATGGCTAGGCGAGGGGTGTGGATTCCCATTCGCCGGTGGGGTGGGGGACGTCGAAGGCTCGGTAGCCACAGTCGTAGGCGTGTGCCTGGGCCTCACGGATGTTCCAGCAAATGTCGCAGGCGCGGTGTGCGTCCGAGCCAAAAGTGATCGGCACCTCGGCGTGGGCAAAGCGGCGCAGCAATCCGGTCGCGGGATAGTAGTCTTCGAGGCCCTTGCGCGGTGCGGCGGTCGAGACCTCAACGCGGCGGCCTGTATCGTGCGCGCACTCGGCCATCTGCTGCCAAAACGGTGCGGGGTCTAAGTCGGGCGCAAAGCCTTCCTTCGAAAAGCGCATGACCAGGTCGGGATGGGCCATTACGTCAAAGTTGAGTGAGCTTTCGCAAGCGCGGCACCAGTCGTCGACGTAGCGCTCCCACACGCCGTGTACCCCCAGGTTTTCCCAAACATGCAGGTTGGTGTCATCATCGATCCAGCCGCAAAGGGAATCGGGTGTATCGGGGCGAGCGACGTTTTCCGTTCCCGCCGTACCCGCGGCACCGGCCATGATATCGCCTGGGTTGCCAATCCAATGCACGCTGCCCAGGCGTACGACGGCGTCCTGGGACCAGCGCTCAACCAAAGGCTCGCAGCCCTCGTACCAATCGCATTCAAAGCCATAGATAAGCTCGAGCTCCGGCGCGATTTGCGCGGCAAGCTTGCGGGCATCCTCAAAAGCCAGACGATGTGCCGGCAGGTCGCCCTCAGTAACCTGCACTTCGCAGTTGGCATCCATGCTGGCGGGCAGTGTGAGATGGTCGGCCGAGACCATGACGCGGCAGCCGGCCGCAGCAGCGGCGCGAACGTTGTCTTCAAACGAGGCATGGCCGTCCGAGAACGAGGTGTGGGTATGGCAATCGACCAGCGGGCAGGCAGACATGGCGACTCCTTTGCATTTGGCGAATCCGCTCCATTGTAATGTTGCAGCTCTCAACACGCCGCGCGCCGGAGCTCGAAATCGATTGGAAAGGCTGCGCGGCGCGGCCTCGCTTGCTCCAATACATGTACATCAGCCTCCAAAAGCTGCAAATAATGACATGTTTGGAGGCTGATGTACATGCTTGGCCGGGGCGGTGGAGTGTCGGTTTCTTGTCGACAAGGAAAATCGCGCTCATCACGCGCCGTCACACTCGCGCAGCCTGCGATGTGCTAGCGTTTGGGTGAACAAAACGAGCCCGCGCGGAAAGGATCCAGACCGTATGCAATGCGATAGCACATCCCCGCTGTCTCGCGAGACTGATGCGCCCGAAACTATCGTCAAACTGGAGTGCGACATCGATGATGCGTCGCCCGAGGTGCTTGCCTACGCTGCCGATTGCCTGCGCAAGGCCGGCGCCCGCGAGGTGCATTGGTTGCCGCTTTACTGCAAAAAGGGCCGCCCCGGCTGGCAGCTGCAGGTAATCTGCTCGCACGATGATATCGAGCGCTTGCAGACGATTATCTTTTTGGAGACCACGACCAACGCCATTCGTCGCCAGGTGATGGAACGCGTTTGCCTGCCACGCCGCTTTGAGCGCGTAACGACGCCATGGGGCGAGGTATCCGTTAAGGTGGCGACCCTGCCCGACGGCAGCGAGCGCGCGGCTCCCGAGTACGAGGATTGCGCCCGTCTTGCCCGCGAACATGGCGTGCCGCTCCAACGCGTGATGCAGGCGGCTCAGAGCGCGGCACTGCGATTCGAGTAACACGGTAGATGGGCTCCGCATCCGCCGGACCCCGTATTCAGCCCCCATCAACCCCATTCGAAAGGATCTCCCCATGAAATACCTTATCGCTTCCGACATCCACGGTTCGGCATATTGGACTGAGCGCCTGGTCGCCGCCATCGAGTCCGAGCAGCCCGACCGCATCGTCCTGCTGGGCGACCTGCTCTATCACGGGCCGCGCAACGATCTGCCGCAGGGGTACGACCCCAAGGCACTCACGGCCATGCTCAACGACGCACGCGGGCGGCTTCTGTGCGTGCGCGGCAACTGCGACGCGGAGGTTGACCAGATGGTGCTGCAGTTTCCCATCCTCGCGGACTACTGCGTCCTCCCCTGCGGCGAGCGGCTGATCTACGCCACGCACGGCCACGTCTACAACACCGCGCACCTGCCGCCGCTCTGCCCCGGCGATATTCTCCTGCACGGCCATACACATGTACCCGCGTGGGAGCCGTTCGGCGAGGAAAACCTCTATTTGAACCCCGGCTCTGTCTCCATTCCGAAAAACGGCTCTGCACGCGGCTATCTGACGCTGGAAGACGGCGTTTTTCAGTGGAAAACGCTTTCCGGCGACGTATACCATACGCTCACGCTGTAATATGGTGCTTATACACAGCAAAAACAGGCTTCCCATCGAACCCGTTCGATGGGAAGCCTGTTGTCTGTTTGCCGGTTCATTCGCCCTTGACTTTGTAGCCGCAGATGCGGATAGCAGCCTTCGCAAGCTCTGCCGTCGGGTCAACGAATGGCCCGGGCTGCGGCAAAGTATCGGCGATAATAGGCAATTCCGTGCAGCCGAGGATAAAATAGTCCGCGCCGCGCGCGCGAAGTCCGTCCAGAAGCGCCTGCCATGCACCCTGCTCCGGTTCAAGCGGCTTGGATGCCTTCACAACATCGTAGATCAGGTGCATCAGCACATCCTGCTCGCCTTCGTCCGGCACAAGACAGTGCACGCCCTGTGCATTCAGCGCCTTT
>OIWV01002039.1_pt1 | contig 15720 bp, 12 predicted proteins | sample 1587751 | NCBI WGS metagenome assembly OIWV01 (sample SAMEA3888913, study PRJEB22519) | human gut metagenome | biome: human gut; feature: human-associated habitat; material: faeces | place: Denmark | collected 2010
CCCATCTCTGGAGAACGAAATTCAGATATATCGATAACGTGGAGCACGAAGCCACCCTGGCGAGTGTGCTGCTTGCAGGTACTGGTGCAGGTAAAAGTTGCGTGCAAAAACCTATCGATTTCATTATGGAGGATATCCGTAAACGTGACCAGGAGAACCTGAAGCGTGAGAAGGAATGGAAGGATGAAATGATGCGCAAGGGTGCCAATAAGGATAAGCGTAAACGTCCTGAGAATCTGATTATCCAGGAGATTGATGCTGATATGACCAACCCTGCCTTCGTGATGCGTACCGCTGAAGCCAAGGAACATTTCCTTTATACTTCGCTGAATGAAATCGACCAGTTTGATGCGCTCAAGGGTAGCGGTAATCAGCAGTTCCGTATTATGTGCCTCGCCTTTGACCCAGGTAACCTATATGGACAAACGCGAGTGGGAACACAGAGTGTCACCGAGCGTGTCACCATCCGTTTCAACTGGAATGCTTCTACCACCATCCATAAAGGCATCAAGTATTTCAAGCGAGTGCTGACCGATGGTCCGGTTTCCCGTATCAACTTCTGTACCATCCCCGAAAGAGACATTGGTGAGGACATTCCTATCTATGGCACATACGATGAGGAATTCAGAAATTCTCTGAAACCTTACATCGATAATCTCTGTATGGCTTCGGGATTGGTGGAATGCAAGGAGGCATTTCATCTTGCCGAGGTGCTGAAGGATGAGAATGCGGAGTTCTCCCGTCTGTCGCAGGACAGGGTTTATGAGAATCTGAGCTTCCGTGCCAACGTAATCGGCTATCTGAAGGCGTGTGTGCTCTATGTGGCGAACGGTTACCAGTGGGAGCCGGAGATTGAGGACTTCATCCGCTGGAGCGAGCGTTACGACCTCTACTGCAAAATGCGTTTCTTCGGCGATGCCATCAAGAAGGCGGAGCTGGAGTGCGATCAGGAGAGCAAGAGAGGTCCGGCAAGCATCCTGGGATTCCTGCCTGAGGAGTTCAACTATCAGCAGGTGGAAGCCCTGAGAGTTGAGCATAAGATGAGTGCGAAGGGCACGATGAAAATGCTGAACAACTGGCTCTTCCGTGGCTATATCAAGGTGAAGGAGAAAGACTCAAATACTCAGTTACTCAAATACTCAGTTTTTATCAAGACCCATTCCAAGAGTGGGGATTGAATCTCATTAGGAAAATATTCTTGAAATAACGAACGAAAAAATCTATTGTATATGGAAATTGTTGTAGAAAGAATCGCGAAAAAGGATACTTATACCGTCGGCCGACTATATCTGTTGGCTGATGGATTACCACCATCTGATATCGTATAACTATCATCTGATATCACATAACCTTATGAAAAAAGCGGCAGCCGAATCTTCCGGTTGCCGCTTCCTTTACGTTTATACGCTTTTCCAAGCCTTATCTCTTTTCCAAGCCTTGTCTCTTTTTTCCAATCTTTATTCAGCATCCTCAGCCTTCTTGCGGCGGGAAATGCGCTTGCGCTTTGGCTTCTCATCTGCATTCGGAGTCTCGATCTTCACACCTGCCAACTCTGGGTCGATGAGGATACGGCCGCAGTACTCACAAGGGATGATCTTCTTGTGCATCTTGATATCCAACTGGCGCTGAGGTGGAATCTTGTTGAAGCAACCACCACATGCATCACGCTGCACGTAAACGATACCCAGACCGTTGCGGGCACCCTTGCGGATACGCTTGAAGCTGGCGAGCAGACGTGGCTCAATCTTCTTCTCAAGCTCGAGAGCCTTCTCCTTCAGGCGCTCCTCCTCCTCGTGAGTCTCCTCCAGGATGTCTTCCAGCTCTGCACGCTTCTCTACCAATCCGTGCTCCAGGTCAGCCTTCTTCTCCTCAGCCTTGTGGAGGTCGAACTCGCGCTCGCGCATCTTAGCCATACCCTCGCGAATCTTCTTGTTGCAAAGCTCGATTTCCAACTCCTGGAACTCGATCTCCTTGCTCAAGGTATCATACTCGCGGTTGTTGCTCACGGTATCGAGCTGTGCGTGATAGCGCTCCAGGCTAGCCTGTGCATCAGCAATCTCGTTCTGCTTCTGGTAAACAGCATGATCGAACTGCTCGATTTCGCGCTGGATGTTCTCGATACGAGTGGTGAGACCGGCGATATCATCTTCCAAGTCCTGAACTTCGAGAGGAAGCTCACCACGCAACTCACGGTTCTCGTCGATGCCCGACAAGGTTACCTGAAGCTGGTAAAGAGCCTTCAACTTCTCTTCAACTGTCAAATCTGTAGGATCTTTCTTTGCCATAATTTCTTTATTTAATCTTTAAACCTTTATTTATTATTTTACAAATAGATGATAGGATTGGTATTGATCTCCGAGATGCAGCATTTGGCATCAGGGAAATGAGAGAGGATGATGCTGCGGAAGATTTCGCTGGTAAACTGCTCACTCTGATAGTGGCCGATGACGCAGATCTGAATCTCCTGCTCATGACCGAAATACTCGTGATAGCTCATCTCGCCCGTGATGAAGGCATCGGCTCCCGCCGCAATGGCATCGCCCAGCAGGAACGAACCAGAACCGCCGCAGAGCGCCACCTTGCGGATAGGGCGACGCAAGAGCTGGTTGCACTGCACGCACTCCACTCCAAAACGATCCCTGAGCAGCAATACCAGGTCATCGGCTGCGATTCCCTCGGCGAAATGCTCCTTCACCTCATCCGAAAGCTTGCCAGCCTGGGCAGCCTTCAGGATATCCTCGTCAGAGATCTCTCCTATTACGCCGCTGCCGCCTTTCACGCCATCCACTTCCTTCTCGCCACCGAAAAACTGCACGTTCTTCAAGCCCAGCTTCTCGGCAATCTTGAAGTTCACTCCGCCTGCCGCTGCATCCATGTTGGTATGCATGGAGACGATGGTAACATCATTCTTGATCGCCTTGCGAACGGTGCGCTGCACATAGTTCTCATCCGATATCCTGGAAAGCTTTCTGAAGATGAGCGGATGATGGCTTACGATGAGATTGCAGCCCTTGCGGACCGCCTCATCCACCACCGCCTCAGTGACGTCAAGACACAACAATGCCCCTGACATTTCTACCGCCTCTGTCAATCCAACTTGCAGGCCGGCATTATCATATCCTTCCTGCAAGGGCAGAGGCGCGTAATGTTCAAGGGCATCAACTACTTCTCTTATTTTCACGCTCCTAATATGTCTTATTTTATATTTTAGGCTGCAAAGTTACGCATTTCTCACGAAATTAGCAAGCGTTTCACTAAAAATTTTCAAAAAATTATGTAAGTTGCCATTTTTTTAGTATATTTGCACGCATAAAACATAAAAAATACAAAAGCTTATGCATCACTCAATATTACCTTGCGATTTCGCACTTCCCGCAGAATGGGAACCACAGAGCGCCATCATGCTCACGTGGCCTCACGGCGGAACGGACTGGAAGCCGTATCTGAGACAGATAACCAACACGTATCTGCAGCTAGCAGACATCATCACCCGCTACGAAGACCTGCTGGTGGTGACGCCTATCCTGGAAAGCACCCAGAGAATGCTCGCCGAAAAGCTGTCGGAGGGACAGATGGACCGCGTTCACCTCTATGAGATGGATACCAACGATACCTGGGCGCGCGACCACGGACCTATCAGCATGGTTTCGCGCGGCAGACACAATTCGCACGTCATCCCTATCCATCTGCTCGACTTCAAGTTCAACGGATGGGGCGAGAAGTTCGCATGGAAAAAGGACAACGCCATCAATCTGCAGCTCTACTATCAGGGAGCCTTCAATGCGGCGCTGGAGAACCACCAGGGCTTCGTGCTCGAGGGCGGAAGCATAGAGAGCGACGGAAAGGGTACGCTCTTCACCACGTCGCAATGCCTGCTGGCGCCTCACCGCAACCAGCCTTTCACCCGCGAGAACATCGACAGCCAGCTCAGGAATTTCTTCCATGTAAGAAATGTGGTATGGCTCGACCATGGTAATCTGGTGGGTGATGATACCGACGGACATATCGACACCATCGTGAGAGTGGCTCCGCACGACACCTTATTATATGTAGGGTGTGATGATGCGGAAGATGAGCAGTATGAGGACTTCCAGGCGCTGGAGAAGCAGCTGCAGAAGCTCTTCACCTACGAGGGATACCCTTACCGACTGCTGAAGCTGCCGATGCCGGATGCCATCTATGACGAGGGCGACCGGCTGACCACAGACAGGAACAGTAAGGGCGACAGACTGCCTGCCACCTATGCCAACTTCCTGATTCTGAACGGTGCCGTGATTTATCCTACGTACAACCAGCCTGAAAAGGACGAGGAGGCGAAGCGACAGATTCAGCTTGCCTTCCCAGACAGAGACGTGATAGGAGTAGATTCGCTCACCATCATCCGCCAGCACGGAAGCATCCACTGCCTCACCATGCAGCTGCCGGAGGGGGCTATCAAATAAAGCATTAGAAAAAACACAGACATAAATGAAATTAGGATTATTACAACTTCACATTACGGCGGACATCGCCGGTAACAAGACCCGACTCGCTGAGGGCATCATCGACCTGGCGAAGCGTGGCGCAGAACTCATTGTATTGCAGGAACTTCACAACACGCTCTACTTCTGCCAGGTAGAAGATGTAGAGAATTTCGACCTTGCCGAACCGATACCCGGTCCATCTACCGAATTCTACGGCAAGCTGGCAAAGGATCTGGGCGTGGTAATCGTTACATCGCTCTTCGAGCGCCGTGCTCCGGGGCTGTACCACAATACGGCTGTGGTGATAGAGAAGGACGGAAGCATAGCCGGAAAATATCGCAAGATGCACATTCCGGATGACCCTGCCTACTACGAGAAGTTCTACTTCACCCCTGGCGACCTCGGATTCAAGCCGATACAGACTTCCGTGGGCAAGCTCGGCGTATTGGTGTGCTGGGACCAGTGGTATCCGGAAGCAGCCCGCCTGATGGCGCTGCAGGGCGCAGACATCCTGCTCTACCCTACTGCCATCGGCTATGCCACCTACGATACCGAGGAGGAGCAGCAGCGCCAGCGTGAGGCGTGGACCACCGTGATGAGAGGTCATGCCGTGGCAAACGGTTTGCCGGTAGTGGCTGTAAACCGAGTGGGATTCGAAGCAGACCCAAGCGGTCAGACCGGCGGAATCCAGTTCTGGGGCAGCAGTTTCGTGGCAGGTCCTCAGGGCGAGCTTCACTATCGTGCGAGCGATGACGAGGAAGAGAGTCTGGTGGTGGATATCGACCTGAAGCACAGTGAGGATGTGCGCCGCTGGTGGCCATTCCTGCGCGACCGCCGCATCGAGAACTACGGTGATATCACCAGAAGATTCATAGATTAAGGTAAAGGTAAAAGAGATTAGATTTTCGGGATAATGGAGAATTTGGAAGTGATGGTGGTTCTGTTCATCATCGTGATTTTAGGTTACGTCGCCTGCAAGCTTGGCTATATGGGCGACAAGTTTGACAAGAAGCTGTCCAGCATCGTGGTAGATATCACCTGCCCGCTGCTGGTGCTCTCGTCTGTAATGGGAGAAGAACTGCCCGACCGCACGCTCATTCTCCCGCTTCTGGGTGTAGGTTTTCTTACGTACATCATATTACTGGTGTTCGGATTCGGGGTGCCTCGGCTCATCAGCAAAAACCATGACGACCAGGGAATGATCGGTTTCGCCCTGATGTTTGCCAACGTGGGGTTCATCGGATATCCTATCGTTTCGAGCATCTTCGGTCCCCAGGCCATCTTCTACGCCGCCCTGCTCAACATGCCGAATACGTTTTTCATCTTCACGGCTGGCGTAATGCTCATCAAGGGCGAATACAGCGTGAAGCAGTTTAACCCGAAGGTATTGCTGAGTCCGGCTCTGATTGCGGCTGCCGTGGCAGCCCTGCTGGTGGCGCTGGGGGTACATACGCCTGATGTCATCGCCCGTCCGGTAACGATGGTGGGCAACGTAACGGTTCCTGCTGCCCTGATGATTATCGGAAGCAGCATGGCGAAGCTGCCCCTCAAGGAGATTATCGGCAGCCTGAAGGTTTACGTGGCTTCGGTGCTCCGCCTGGTGGTGGTTCCGCTGAGCCTCTACTTCTTCTTCAAGGTATGCGGCGTGAGCGACGTGGTGAATAATATCAACACCGTGGTGATTGCGATGCCTGTAGCCAGCTTCGGCACCATGTTCTGCCTGAAATACGGCAGGAACCCGGCGCTCATCACTGAGATGACATTCATCACTACGCTGGGCAGCATCATCACCATCCCGCTTATCACCCTGCTTTTCAAAACCTAAATGCTATAGCTTAACATTAAAAGAAAGTATGAGAAAAAATAAAATGATAAAAAACACCCGCCTCCTGCTGCTCGCCATAGCGCTCGGAGGCTTTACTAATCCTACAATGGCGGCACCGATAGAACATATCGGCGACCGCTACATCATGCACGTATCTGAAATGGAACTCACGGGCGAGGAATCGCTCCTCGATGTGCTGATGATGTGCCCCGAAGTCCTTACGATGGACGGCAACAACATCATCGGCGGTGATCCTTTCGCCAATCTCTACGGCCAGTTCGTCATCCGCATCGACAACCAGGAATATGGTCTCGACTACGCTACCCTGCTCCATCATTTCAAGGCGAGGGAGATAGAGAGCATCAAGGTTTGCCAGAACTCTGAGGTGATGAAGGGATGCAGCAGCCTGAAAAAGGTGATTGACATCACCCTGCGCAAGGGTGAAAACGGAGTGAGCGGAAGAGTTGGTCTCTTCGGCGATACCTATGGCGGCGGAAAGGGCATCGTGAGCGTATTGAGCCAGCAGGACAAGCTGCGCATCCTGAGCCACGTAGAGGGCAACATGCAGCGCACTTCCAACAACGACCTGGGTTCCTATGCCGGTGATGGCTCAAGCCTCATCAACCACTATTCGCACGAGGGAGCCAAGATGAACATCCTCTGGACTCCTACCGAGAAGGACATGCTGGAAGTGGATGTGATGCAGACCTACACCCGAAGCCATTTCACCGGTACGCCAGCCGACTATGTGCGCGCCTACCATCTCCAGGCAGACTATACCCGTCTGCTGGGCGATAAGGGAGCGAGCATCCTCTTTACACTGGGTGCCGAGAATATCAGCGACAACGGCGGAAATGCGGCAGATGCCAGTGCGGCACCTTATCGCAACCATGCCACCTATCCGTTTATGGTGGTGGAATATGCCACTCCGGTGATTTCTGAGAATCTCTGGATTACAGCCGGTTTCGAGGGTGGACTGTCTATCGAGAAAAACTGTGTGGCCGATTACATCAACCACTCCAACTATCAGGATCTATATGCGCAGCTGGATTATACCATCGGCAAATGGGGCTTCATGGTGGGCGACCGATTCCGCACCATCAATTTCCGTCCGAAGCAGATTGCTACAGAAAAGAACTGGAAGCACAGTACCCACAACCATAGCTACACGGTGAGCGTATATCACAACTTTGCACCGGGCCATACCCTGCAAGGCACATTCTGCCGCCGAATCTTCAATGCCGATTTTGGCGATTTCGTTACAGCAGGCGATATGGAGGGAGCTTGGCGGCCATACTACACCAAGGACATCAGTGAGCGCCTCGCCTACGTGGCTGAGCTGAAGCATACCTACAGCAAGCCGAATCTCGTGGTTAGCAGTTCTATCAAGAATATCCACCAGGATCTTCCGGGTGTAGATCGCGACAACACACTGGGCATCGGAACTACTGCCTTCTGGCATAAGGGAATACTGAGGATTACCGCCGGAGTAAATTACTTCTGGGAAAAGGCTGAGATTTTCGGAGGAGAAGAAGGAAAGAACGGAGTGACAGGAATGAATGCTGCAGAGGCTGCATTATCAAGAGATGCAGCAGAAGCAAGAGATGCTTCGCTGAACCGAACCAGCCAATACAGCAATTTTGCGATATTCAAGCTGGCTCCGCAGCTTTCGTTACCTGCTGGCTGGCGCCTGACATCCAATATAATCTGGTGCACCCGCCGCCATACTCTTACGCCAGCCTATACGCCAGCCAATCTCTATGCCGAGGTGGGCGTGTATAAGAACATTGGAAAGCATCTTACCCTGGAGGGCAGATTCCACGATATCGCCGGTCAGCATTTCGGCAACCGTGCTGCCACCATGGGGTTCACCTATTACTTCTAGTTTTTCAGGAAACAATTCGGAAAACATCAGGAAAGGACAATCATAAAAATGATGATCCCGACTCTCCAAGAAGAAGGAGGGTCGGGATTCTCATTTATATAATATTTACGAACTTATAATCGTATGTTGATTCCTGAAAACATTTATGTTGACAATCTCTCTCAACTATATCTTATGCTGACAACTCTCTTATAGAGAATCTCTCTGATATCTATTAAAATATATGTTGATATGACCAGGCTTACAACTAACAATCTGTTCTTATCTTTAGATGAGCGGCATTCCTGCCTTCTCACATTCTGTTCTCATATCTTCCGGCCAGATACTAGCCTGAATCTCACCGATGTGCGCCTTATGGAGCAGCACCATACAGAGACGGCTCTGACCGATACCACCACCGATACTCAATGGCAACTTGTCGTTCAGGAGCTGCTGGTGGAAATAGAGCTTCTCTCTATCTTCCTTGCCTTCCAGCTTCAACTGGCGAAGCAGGCTCTCCTTGTCAACACGGATACCCATGGAGCTCAGCTCGAAGCTTCTGCCCAACACCGGATACCAGATCAGGATATCACCATTCAATCCTTCCTTGCCGTTCTCGGCTACGGTGCTCCAATCGTCATAGTCAGGAGCACGTCCATCGTGTTTCTTTCCATCGCTCAACTTTCCGCCGATACCCTCTACAAATACGGCGCCATATTTCTTGCAGATAGCATCCTCGCGCTCCTTAGGAGTCTTGTCAGGATACATATCGAGCAAATCCTGCGCATGGATAAAATGAATCTCCTTTGGCAGGAAAGGCTTCAGCTGTGGATAGTGCTCGCAAGCCAGGAACTCAGTGCGGAGGATGGCTGCATAGATGCGGCGAACCACATCTTCAAGGAATGCGATGGTGCGATCACCCTTCGTAATCACAGCCTCCCAGTCCCACTGGTCCACATAGAGCGAATGAAGATTATCAAGCTCCTCATCGGCACGGATGGCATTCATATCAGTATAGACACCATAGTCTGGCTCTATCTCATATTCTGCCAAGGTCAAGCGCTTCCATTTAGCCAGAGAGTGAACCACCTCAGCCTTTGCATCACCCAAATCCTTGATAGGGAAGGTTACAGGGCGCTCCACTCCATTCAGGTCGTCATTGATACCCAAACCCTTCAATACGAAGAGAGGGGCGGTGACACGGCGCAAGCGCAACTCTGTAGATAGGTTCTGCTGGAAGAACTCTTTTATCATTTTGATACCCATTTCGGTCTGGCGCATATCCAGCAGCGCCTTATACCCTTCGGGTTTTATCAGATTACTCATTTTTATCTATTATATATCGTTTATAGTTTCTTATTTTACTGTTTATCTTACTTTCACGCTGCAAAGATACAAATTTTTTATTAATCTGCAAGCGTTTTTTGAAAATATTTCGCAAAATGATAGCATTTTTTAGATTTTAAGTATCATTTTGTAGAGGAATTCACCGCTTTTTCGCCCTATACATTATATATAGAGAAAAAAAACGGGCCAAATATTTGGTTATTCAAAATAAAAGATGTACTTTTGCAGTCAATTAATCTTTGGGGTAGGCGGCGGTTGCCGATAAACCACCAATTCTGGTCTCGTAGCTTAGTTGAATAGAGCGTCAGATTCCGGTTCTGAAGGTCGTGGGTTTGAGTCCCACCGAGATCACTACTACATTAAAATTTAATTTAAGAACATGGATTTAGTAGAACGTTTCATTAACTATACAAAATTCGACACACAGTCGAGTGAAGACTCTGAAAGTGTGCCAAGCACGGCAAAACAGTTGGATTTTGCCAAGTACCTGAAGCACGAACTGGAGGAAGAAGGTCTGAGCGACGTAGAGATGGACGATATGGGCTACATCTACGCCACCCTGAAGGGCAATACCAAGAAAAAGACTCCTACCATCGGCTTCATCTCTCACATGGACACCAGTCCTGATGCCAGCGGAAAAGACATCAAGGCCCGCGTCATAGAGAACTACGACGGCGAGGATATCGAACTCAGTCCGGGCATCATCTCCAGCGTTGAAAAATTCCCAGAACTCAAGGCGCACAAGGGCGAGGACATCATCGTAACAGATGGAACTACCCTGCTCGGTGCAGACGACAAGGCGGGCATCGCTGAAATCGTACAGGCGATGTGCTACCTCCGCGACCATAAGGAAATCAAGCACGGAGACATCCGCGTGGGCTTCAACCCAGACGAGGAAATCGGAATGGGTGCCCATCACTTCGATGTAGAGAAGTTTGGCTGCGACTGGGCATACACCATCGACGGCGGCGACCTGGGCGACCTGGAATACGAGAACTTCAATGCTGCTGCTGCCAAGATTCACATCAAGGGCGTGAGCGTGCATACAGGCTATGCCAAGGGCAAGATGATCAACGCAAGCCGACTGGCTGTGGAATTCCAGAACATGATTCCTGAGACCGAGACTCCTGAGCAGACCGAAGGATACCAGGGTTTCTACCACCTGCTCGGCATCGAAAGCCGCTGCGAGGAAGCTAAGCTCAGCTACATCATCCGCGACCACGACCGACAGAAGTTTGAGGCTCGCAAGGATTTCATCGAAGACTGCGTCAAGAAGATGAACGAGAAGTACGGCGAGGGAACTGTTACGACAGAAATCTACGACCAGTACTACAACATGAAGGAGAAGATAGATCCAAACATGCATGTCATCGACATCGTGCTCCGTGCCATGCAGGAGAGTGGCGTTCCACCTCGCGTAGAGCCTATCCGTGGCGGTACCGATGGTGCGCAGCTCAGCTTCAAGGGGCTTCCTTGTCCAAACATCTTTGCCGGTGGCGTCAACTTCCACGGTCCTCACGAGTTCGTGAGCGTACAGGTGATGCAGAAGGTAGTGGATACCATCGTGAAGATTGCGGAAATCACAGAAGAGTATAACGACTAATATATATGGGGAATTTAGGAGAAATCTAAATTCCCCATTTTCATAAACTGACTATTTTTTAGAGAGATTATCATTTTCATAAAAAGAAAAATATGGCAGAAATTCCCTATTTAGTAAAAGACCTCGCCCTCATCCTGATGGTGGCTGGCGTTGTTACCCTCATCTTCAAGCGGCTCAAGCAGCCCCTGGTGCTGGGTTACATCGTGGCGGGCTTCCTCGTGTCGCCCCACATGCCCTACACCATGTCGGTGATGGACGAGACGGATATCCAGACCTGGGCAGACATCGGTGTCATCTTCACCCTCTTCTCGCTCGGTCTCGATTTCTCCTTCAAGAAAATCGTGAAGATGGGAGCCTCGCCCATCATCGCCTGCATCGTCATCGTTTTTTCCATGATGATGCTGGGCATCAGCGTGGGTCACAGCTTCGATTGGGGCAGGATGGACTGCATCTTCCTGGGTGGTATGCTCGCCATGAGTTCCACCACCATTATATATAAGGCTTTCGACGATATGGGACTGCGGCAACAGAAGTTTGCCTCCATGGTGATGAGCGTGCTCATCCTGGAAGACATCCTCGCCATCGTGATGATGGTGATGCTTTCCGCCATCGCCGGAGGCAACAATCCGGATGGCGAACAGATGTTTGCATCGGTACTGAGGATTGGCTTCTTCCTGGTATTATGGTTTATCGTGGGCATCTTTGCCATCCCGCTCTTCCTGCGCTCGGTCAGGAAATTCATCAATGGCGAAACCCTGCTCATCGTTTCCCTGGGTCTGTGCTGCGGCATGGCGGTATTATCTACCAAGGTAGGTTTTTCGAGCGCTTTCGGAGCCTTCGTCATGGGTAGCATCCTGGCAGAAACCATTGAGGCTGAGAAGATTATCAAGCTGGTAGAACCGGTGAAGAATCTCTTCGGAGCCATCTTCTTCGTATCGGTAGGTATGCTGGTAGATCCCAACATTCTGGTAGAATATGCCGTTCCTATCCTCGCCCTCGTGGCAGCTATACTGATAGGACAAGCTACATTGGGAACCTTCGGATTCATGCTGGGCGGCGAATCATTGAAGTCGGCAATGCGCTGCGGTTTCTCGATGGCGCAGATTGGTGAGTTCTCCTTCATCATCGCCTCGCTGGGATTGTCGCTGGGAGTTATCAGCAACTTCCTCTATCCGGTAGTGGTGGCAGTTTCGGTCATCACCACCTTCCTCACCCCTTACATGATCCGTCTGGCGCAGCCTTCCTATCAGCTGATGGAGAAGCATCTGCCTAGCAAATTCATCAATATCCTGAACCATTTTGCGATGAGCCGCCCCTCTACCCAACAGCAGAGTAAATGGAAATCGCTGATCCGGCAGATGGCCATCAATACCGTAGCATACTCCATCCTTTCGGCTGCGGCGATAGCGATGATGTTCACCTTCGTTTTGCCTCTGATGCGCAACATGCTGCCAGGCTGGAATCTCCACTGGTATGCCAACGCCATCACGGGTCTGCTCACCATCGTACTCATCTCGCCTTTCCTGCGAGCCATCGTAATGAAGAAGAATCACAGCCAGGAATGGAAGCGACTGTGGGTGGAGAGCAGCATCAACCGCATCCCGCTGCTCTTCACGATATTCGTGAGATACGTCATTGCCCTGGGCTTCATCTTCTATATCATCAACTATCTGTCTCGCTTCACCAATGCGCTGATGGTGTGCATCGGAGCCGTGATCGTACTGCTGATGTTAGGTTCGCGCCGCATCAAGAAACGAAGCATCGTGATGGAGCGCCTCTTCCTGCACAACCTGCGTTCACGCGATATTGCCGCACAGGTGAACGGCGAAAAGCGACCACTCTACGAGGGGCATCTGCTGGACAGAGATATCCATATCAGTGAAATCGAGGTGCCGGAAGACAGCATCTGGTGTGGCAAATCATTGAAGGAGCTACACCTCCGCCAGCGTTTCGGCATCGATATGAGCAGCATCCGAAGGGGTTCGCAGCGCCTGAACATCCCGAATGGCGACACCGTGATATTCCCTGGCGACAAGCTTCAGATCATCGGTAACGACGACCAGGTGCATAAGTTTGCCCAGGCGCTCACCACCGAACTTGCCCCGGAAGACCTGGAGATAGAGAAGCGGGAAATGAAGCTTCGCCAGCTCATCATCAGCGGCGGCAGCGAATTTCTGGGCAAGACGCTGGAAGAGAGCGGCATCCGCAACAAGTACAACTGTATGGTTGTAGGATTGGAAGAGGGTCAGGAGAACCTCACCCACATCCTCCCTTCCCGCATTTTCGAAAAGGGCGACATCATCTGGCTAGTAGGCGAAGAAGCCGACCTGCAGAAGATTCAGGAAAAGAGCTAAATAAAAGAACGAAAAAAGCTAGCAGTTTTTTCCTGCTAGCTTTTTTGTTTTTTGCCATAAAAGATTTATCTTACGATAATAATCTTATCTTACTGTAATATGGAAGCAACCCTGTTTTACCTCATATTTGATATAACAGCGGTTCTTCTCTCGGAAATCTCTCAACACCTCGCTGAAAACCCACTTCAAGGTATCATTCTGCACCTGGCGACGAGGCTGCTTCTCCGTCTGAATCTGCTTGTATCTGTTGTAGCAGACATCGAAGGTAGTACCATAGAGATGACACGAATTCTCGGTAGCATTACCATTTCGGGTTCTCAGTTTCGACACGTCATCCTTGGTACGCAAGATGCTGGTAACGATGATTTTATGCAAAGGAATGCCCTTGATCTGCAGCGAATCAAAATACGCCCTACCGATATCCTGCAACAATACCGAAGCCCTAGGCACCAGATAAGGAATACTGTTGTTCAACTTATCCACATAAAAGAAAGGATTGCTGCCCACATACACCAGCTTGCCCTTGCTATGCTCAGCCTCCTCACGGTTCTGAACCGGAGCCACGCCATGCTTGCTGGCAGCTACAATCTGTACATCCTGCTGATCAGGGAAGGTATTTCCGAAGTGAGGCACCGAGAAAATGCGATGCTTCACCTCCTTGCCATTCTTATCGAAAAAGATCGAAAATCTGCCATTAGAGGCTGTATCAGGAGTTACCGACAGTTCATCTTTCTTCAAATCCTCAGCTTCAGAAGAAGAAGCATCACCGGAAACGGCATCCTGAGCGCCAGCCGAAGCCATCAGGCTAGACGCATCAGAATCTCCTCTTAATGAATCGATTGCCGTACTGTCTTTTCCATCAGAATGAGCCGTCAACCTAGGCTCAGCCACACTCGGAAAAATAACACGGACCAGTGCCAGCAACAGCACGACTACCAAAAAACCTTGCAAATATCTATTCTTACTAATCTTCATAACTAAAAATTTCCTGCAAAGGTAACAAAAAGTATTGAAATATTTGCTCAATTCACAGAAAAGTAGTAATTTTGCAGCGTTATATAACATTATTTAGAACATTAAGGTTGCAAACCAATAAGAAATATAAATATTTTGATAGAGAAACATATTATACTCGAAGATATAGATCCAGTGATGTTCTATGGCGTAGGAAATGGTAACCTACAGATGATCAAGTCACTGTATCCTAAGTTGCGTATCGTTGCACGCGACAACGTGATTCGTGTGCTCGGCGACGAAGAGGAGATGGCGAAAGCAGAAGAAGACATTGAGCTGATGCGCAAGCACTTAGCTAAATATAACATGCTCAATGAAGAGGATATCCTTGATATTGTGAAAGGCAAACAGACCAAAGCAGACTCCGTGAAAGGCGTGCTGGTATATAGCATCAGCGGCCGACCTATCAAGAGCCGCAGCGAGAACCAGCAGCAGCTCATCGAGGCTTACGAGAAGAACGATATGATATTTGCAGTGGGTCCTGCCGGAACCGGTAAGACCTACCTCAGCATCGCCCTTGCCGTGAAAGCCCTCAAGGAGAAGGCAATCAAGAAGATCATCCTCTCAAGACCTGCCGTAGAAGCAGGCGAAAAGCTCGGTTTCCTGCCGGGCGACATGAAAGATAAGATAGACCCTTACCTGCAACCGCTCTACGATGCGTTGGAAGATATGATTCCTGCCGTCAAGTTGCAAGACATGATGGAAAAGCACATTATCCAGATTGCGCCACTCGCCTTCATGCGTGGACGCACCCTCAGCGACGCCGTCGTCATCCTCGACGAGGCGCAGAATACAACCTCACAGCAGATCAGAATGTTCCTCACCCGTATGGGTATGAACACCAAGATGATCATCACCGGCGACCTGACACAAATAGACCTGCCTCGCGAGCAGCGAAGCGGACTGAAGGAAGCCCTCAAGATCCTGGAAGGAGTAGAAGGCATCGGGGTCGTGAAACTGGGACAGAAGGATATCGTGCGCCACAAGCTCGTAACCCGCATCGTCAACGCATACGACAAGTATGACAAGGAGAGAGCGGAAGCACGGGAAGCTCTGAAAGCAGAAAAAGATAATTCAAAATAATCAGAATTAAGAATGAATAGAATGATTGTCCAAGGCATATCATCAAGTTCAAAGTTCAAAATTCAAAGTTCAAAGTAAAATGAAAGCATTAACAAAAACAGATTTCCATTTCGATGGACAGAAGAGTGTTTACCACGGTAAAGTACGTGATGTGTATGACATTAACG
>OIWV01002041.1_pt1 | contig 15698 bp, 20 predicted proteins | sample 1587751 | NCBI WGS metagenome assembly OIWV01 (sample SAMEA3888913, study PRJEB22519) | human gut metagenome | biome: human gut; feature: human-associated habitat; material: faeces | place: Denmark | collected 2010
CAAAAGCAGGGCGACTTCTTTGTGGAATCACCTATCATTTTGTTTGCCAGTATTATATGGTATTTGAAAATCTATCAGAACGGCAAATACTGTACGTTCCCTCATGCCATTGAGTTCCTGAACCGCCGCTATGAGGATATTTTTCCGATATTGACCTCTTACCCGGAACTGGAAAACTACCTCTCACCGTTTATGGATGCGTGGCTCGGTGGAGCTGCGGAACAGCTCATGGGGCAGATCGCTTCGGCAAAAATTCCACTGTCGAGGATGATTTCCCCGCAGCTCTATTGGGTCATGTCCGACAGCGAGTTTACGCTGGACATCAACAATCCCGAAGAGCCGAAAATCCTCTGTGTCGGCAACAATCCCGACCGTCAGAACATTTACGGGGCGGCTCTCGGCTTGTACAACTCCCGTATCGTGAAGCTCATCAACAAGAAAGGGATGCTGAAGTCATCGGTTATCATTGACGAGCTGCCCACAATCTATTTTAAGGGGTTGGACAACCTTATCGCCACCGCACGAAGCAACAAGGTGGCGGTGTGTCTGGGCTTTCAGGATTTCAGCCAGTTGGTGCGCGACTATGGCGACAAAGAAGCCAAAGTCGTGATGAACACCGTCGGCAATATCTTCTCCGGTCAGGTGGTGGGCGAAACCGCCAAGACGCTTTCGGAACGCTTTGGAAAGGTGTTGCAGAAAAGGCAGTCCATCTCCATCAACCGGCAGGACGTTTCCACCTCCATCAACACGCAGATGGATGCGCTTATCCCGCCGAGCAAGATTTCGGGCTTGACGCAGGGAATGTTTGTCGGTTCGGTGTCTGACAATTTCAACGAGCGCATTGAGCAGAAGATTTTCCATTGTGAGATTGTCGTGGATGCCGAAAAGGTGAAGCGTGAGGAAAAAGCCTATAAGAAGATACCCGTCATTACCGACTTCACGGACGAGGACGGCAACGACTGCATGAAGGAAACGGTGCAGGCGAATTACAGGCGCATCAAGGAGGAAGTGAAACAAATCGTGAAAGACGAGCTGGAACGAATCGCGGGTGACGAGAACCTGAAACATCTGTTACAGCAGAAATAACCGACGGGGTACAAAACAAAGGGCGGTGCAAGTTTGATACCTTGCTCCGCCCTTTGTCTTAATCCTGATTTTCAGAAATTTCCTCCTTAAGCAATTTGTTTATGGTCGTTATCGTATGGGTCTGAAAGTCGTTTTTCAGTTCGGCATCATCTTTCAGAAGTATGCCGCATTCTTCATCATAAGTTCCTATGATGTATTTTTTTAGTTCGGAGAAACTGTCCGCAAACGGTATCTGTCTGTTTTCCTGCCAGTATTCGGTTGTGGCTTCGGTGATAAACGCTTTCAACACGGCTTTTTCTTCTTTGCCCAGTTTATTGAAACGTATAGTTTCACGGTTCACGGGTAACGGCTCAGGAAAAATATCCTCCGGATTCTTGCCGCTACGCATGGCTGACATACAACTCTTGCAGATATGCCGGGTGTGTCCCTTTCCGCTGAATTTCTCGTTCGCCTTGTAGTCGCCACAGATACGGCAATAGTGTCCCTGCTGTTTTTTCTTCTTCTTCGCCATATGGTTCTATTCTGACATCTTTTTCCAGATCGGTTCCTCTTCCCAACGGTTGAAGAAACCTATTTTGTAGATGGGCACATCCGCATATTCCTTAAACAATGCCAGTAACTTCTCCTTGAACGTATCTCCCTCGTCTATGGCATTGCAGAGGTATAGCATGGCTGTAATCACATAGAACGGTTTTTTCTGCTGTACCTCGGTCAACGGGCGGGAAAGCCATGCCATTCGCGGATTGCGGATTTCACAAGGGCGTTTGACCATATTCCGGCTCCATACTCTGGAATGGTGCGCGATGATGTTGCGCATGTATGAAATGGCTTCCAGCCATCCCGACAGTTCATTGTGTAAATTTAGCCCCATATCATTGGCTATTGCCGATTTTTCGGGCAACTGGTGGTTGAGGTTCTTGTATATTTTGGAAAGTGTGCCGAACGTGGCCACCTCAAATATAATCCACGCATCCGGGTATTCGTCAAGTATCCTTTCTCCGTCTGTATTCGTAATGAAATGCTTGCGCTTGTAGTCTTTCACGAATATCTCGTTGCTCCGCAGGAACTCTTCCATCAGTTCTTTGAGGTGCCGGGCATGGAAAGCGGCATCCGCAAACAGTTCCGGGTCACAATACCAGAGCCCTCCGTAAGATTGTGACAGATGATAAATCATCTTTGTACGCAGGGTGATTTCTATTGTTTCAATGGCATCGAATAAAATAAGGCGCAGTTCTTTATCAAAATAATAGCGTGTGACGACATCTTCCAGATTGGAATCAGGCTGGAACAGATGACGGGTCTTGTCATACTGCATATCCCACCAATAGCCTTTCAGACGATAGTAGCTGATATGAGCCAGATGCCGGGCGGCAAAAATTTCATCCCCGACAATCATCCCCCTTTGTTTGAGCAGTTCTATTTGTTCTTCAATGGAACGTGATTTCTTGTTTGCCATACCGTTATAAAAAAGAATGACCCGCCGGCAGATCTTACGGTATGCCAAACGGGTACTGTTATCGTTGAACACGGTCTGAGCCGCATATCTTTCTTAATTCATTTGCAAAAGTAAGCCTTTTTTGCGTAACGCACAAGAAATAAGTTGCTTTTTATTCAGATAATGGACGGGAATTTCTCAAGAACAGCTATCTTCTTTTCAATTCCGCCTCCTCATCCCTTCTTATCCGCTCGTTCAGCCTCTCCTGCATTTGTTCGAGAAAATGCGTATGGCTGATTGTTTTCCTGCGTTTGATGTCAATGTAGAAGCGGTAGCAGTCTTTGGCTTCGACACCGAATATCCGGTACAGCAGCGGGGCAAGCTGTTTGAGCGGCATTTCACCGTTGTTGATGCAGCCCATCTCATAGATGCCGTAAATAAGTTCCACAAGGTCGATGGCATTGCCCGTCCATTGAAGCGGCGGAGCGGGATTGTCGGATGGCGTTTCGGCTGAAGAAGGGAGATAGGATAGTGGCGGCACTTGGGGAGTGGTAAGGAACTTTTGCATCTTCCTCACGAAAGAGAGTGCCTTTCCGATATAGGCGGCGGCTTCCTTGCGTTCTTCGGAAAGCACACGCATGGGGTGGTGTTGCAACTCGATTTCAATGTAAGCCAGCGCGATGATGGCATGGCTCGTATTCATGCTGCTGCACAGTTCGATTACTTGGTTGGCAAAAGCCATATATGCCGTTTCCATATTGCAGTCTCCGGCTTCATTGATACGGCGGAAGAACTCGGTATCCGCCAGTAAGAAATAGTTCATATCCTGTCAATTTTGAAATTCAACATTTTGATGTTAGGGTGCGCACATGAATATGAACGGCAAAAAGTGCGTCAAAACGGACAGATTCTCCGGCGATATACTTATAATCTGCTGGCTATCAGCGATATTAAAATAAATATTTGTATTCCGACAGGATTTATAATCAAACAAAAGTGTTCACTTTCCGAACATTTGTACTTTTTCGGTACTTAAAAAATGGAATGGCGGGGTGTCCTTCAGGCTGTTTTTTCGGAAGCCGCACGCTGATAGATGTGGCAGGTCACGCCATTGGGAAATTTCTTTTGTAATACAAGCGTCCATTTGACCAGTGGCAGGGCAGACCGGAAAAAATACTTCCCTGTCCCGGCTATGAAAGGAACGGTATAGAGGATGATTTCATCCACCACCTGCATACGCAGCAGTCCGTTGATATAATCTGTCTTTTCGGGAGAGGCTTCCGCCAGATAGCAGGTATCCGTTTCATGTCTTCTCCATTCCTCCAGCATGGAGATGGAGTAATCCGGTGTGATATGATAAAGGGCGTTCTCCCTTATCTCATTGATGCCGCAACTGTCAAGGCGCAGTTCCTTATACGATTTGCCATGCAACTCGGAAGCAAGACACCCGTCCATCGAGAGGACGGCAAGAACCTGAACTTTTCCCATAATCGTTCCCTTTCGTTTCGTTCGGCAAGGGCAAAAAAGCAGCGTGCAAACACACTACTTTCAAGCGACGGCTCTGGTAAAGCCTTTACGGAGAGTACGTGAATGCACGCTATGCGTAGACATAGCATAAGCTTCACGCAATCGTCTCCGTAGTGTCAATTTACCAGATTTTCGCTCGAAACGCCTTGCGGTCTTATGTTATATATATGCGGCGGATGGACTTTCCAAAACGCCGTTACCTTCTAATATGTCATGCAAATATAGCCATTTCCAATGAATTGCGGGCTATGATTGCTCAAATTTATACTTCAGTCCATACTCTTCCAGCTTTTTATAGAGAGTTGTCCTGCCTATTCCCAGTATTTTGGCGGCGGTGTATCGGTTTCCCCCGGATTGTTTCAGGGCACGCATGATCCGTTCCTTTTCCTCCGCATCGTTGCGCAGTGCGAAACCGGCGGAAGCGGATGTTTCCGCCAATCCAAGTTCCAGATGCTCCTTTCGTACCGCACCTTCCTGCGCCTGCAATACCGCTCCCATGATTTTTTGTTGCAGCTCGCGCACATTGCCCGGCCATGGGTATGACAGCAATGCTTTCCGGGCTTCGGAACTGAACCCTTCCACACGGCACTCCAGTTCCTTGTTGGCAATCTCGCGGAAGAACTCCGCCAGCGGCATGACGTCCTCCAGACAGTCGCGCAACGGAGGGACGGTAATCTCGAAGTCGTGCAGGCGGTACAGCAGATCCTGCCGGAAACGCTTCTCGCTTACCGCCTTCTCCAGATTCTCGTTGGTGGCGGCAATGATACGTACATTGAAATTTCTGTCCGCCTTGTCGCCTATGGGACGGTACCGCCGTTCCTGTATGGCACGAAGCAGCATTTGTTGCGTTTCCAATGCAAGGTTGCCTACCTCGTCCAAAAACAGCGTACCGCCATCTGCCTCGTGGAAATATCCTTGCGTGGCGTTGTCAGCACCCGTAAATGCGCCCTTGACATGCCCGAAGAATGCCGACGGCGCAAGTTGGACGGAGAGCGAACCGCAGTCCACCGGCACGAATGGCTTGCCGGAACGCTTGCTCTTTTCATGCAGGTGATGGGCTATATGCTCCTTGCCCGTACCGTTCTCGCCGAGTATCAGAACGCTCATTTCTGTCGGGGCGACTAACTTTATCTGCTTCATGACGGCTCTGAATGCCGAGCCGTCACGGGCGAACACGGGCATACGCCGTTGTCTGCCGTACTGTTCTTTCTGAATGTTGCGGAGCAGCGGAACAAGCTTGTCCTCGACCAGCAGCTTGGGTATATAGTCCAGCGAGCCGAGTTTCATGCTTTCCACGGCGGTATGCACCTCGGCGTAGTCGGTCATGATGATGAACGGCTGGACCAGCCCTTCTTTCCGCATCCACCGCAACAGGTCTATGCCGTTGCCGTCAGGCAGGCGCAGGTCTGAAAGCACTATGTCCCCGTCGGAGGCTTGTTGCAGGAGTTTCCTTGCCGCAGCAAGCCGGTAAGCCTGCACGGTGCGGAATCCCTCCCGTGCCAGCAGGTTGCAGACAAACTCACAATATACGATATTGTCCTCCACTACGATAACCCTTGTCTTATCCATGACCGTACTTCCTCCTTTCCTCTTTCGCCAGCCGGATAATCTCCGCGCCCTTGTCCAGTACGCCCTTCACTGCATGGGACAATGCTTCATTGTCCGGAGTGTCTTCACCGTGCAGCAGCCTGTAAAGTACCCTTAGCGGTTGGTCTGCACGGAGTATCTCCCACGAACTGCGCAGATGATGCGTAAGGGCGTTCAGACCTTCCGCATCGTTTCGGCATTTCGCTTCCCTGAGTGCCTGCATCTCCTTTTCAGTCTCCGTTGTCAGTTTATCCAGCATGGAGGCTTCGTTGCCATAGGACAGCAGTGAGGAGAAATCCGGTTTTTCGGATCTTTCCCCTTTCATTGCACACCGATCGGTTACCGCCATCAGCTCGGAAATCGAGAAAGGCTTGAAAAGACAGCCCGAAAATCCGTGCGACAGCAGTTCCTCCGAGTCGCAACTGCCTGAACCGGTCGTCACGACAACGGGAATGGTCCTTGAATTGCCCACGTTCGAGGAACGCAGCAGTTCCAGCAGCTCCAAGCCGTTTATCTCCGGCATATTCAGGTCGGTCAGCAGCAGGCTGTAGTCTTTCCTGCGTACCATCTCAACCAGTTCTGCCACGTTGGTGCAGATGTCGCAACGCACACCCTCATGAATATACATCTCCTTCATCATCTGAAGGGATACCCCGTCATTGTCGATGGCTATGACATCCCGGTACAGCGGGGTGCGTCGGGCATGGTTCTCCACATCCGGCAGGGATGTCTCTTCGATGATATGTACGGGTATTTCTGCGATAAAACGGCTTCCTTTCCCTTTCTCGCTCTCCACGCGGATATTACCGCCGAGCATTCTCACGATATGGCGCACGATGGAGAGGCCCAGACCGAAACCGTCCTGCGTGGCGGCATTCGAAAGCCGCTCGAACGCTCCGAACACCCGCTGTTGTTCCTCGTCGGTCATGCCCGTACCCGTATCTTCCACTGTCAATGCCAGCATCCCGTCCCTATACTCTGTCAGCAATGAGACATACCCGTTCTCCGTGAACTTGATGGCGTTGGATAGCAGGTTGTTCCCGATTTGCAGGATACGCTCCTTGTCGGTTATGACAAAGGCATCCGCACGGTTCTCCACCTCCAGAGCCAGCCCCTTGTTCATGGCTTCGGGTGCAAACATGGTTTCAAGTGTTTGTGTGAGGATGGAAATACGGCAGGGGGACAGGCAGGGCTGTTCCTTGCCGCTGTCCAGCCGGAAGAAGTCAAGCAGCGTGTTGAGCATTCCTCTCATACGGTCTGAAGACTGACGGATGTTCCGTATGTATTTTGCGGATTTCTCCGGGTCGTGTTCCTTCTCTATCAGTCCGGTGTAGCCCGTTATGGCGTTCAAAGGGGTGCGCAGCTCATGGGTGATTGTCTGTACCGCTTTCTTGCGTGAGGCAATCAGTGCCTCGTTCTGCCGGAGGGATTCCTGCTGCTTTCCGATCAGCTCGGCTGTCCTGCGCTTGTATTGCCCGATGCGGTTGGCATCGCGGTGTATCACGAAAAAGAGCACCAGCAATAGCGCAAGGGCAAATACCGCCAGTCCGCCGATTTGCATGAAAATCCGTTCCCTTTCGGATGCGGTCTCGGCTTCCTGCCGTTGCAGGTCTTCCTGCACATTGCCGTCTATCTGCCGGACCAGCTGTTGCAACTGCCGGTTAAGGGAGGCATTCCGCCCGGCAAGTCTGTCGGTCTGCTCCGAAAGCAACCTGTCCTGCAGGTTCTGTTCCGCTATCACATGGCTGTTGAGCGAGTGGAGCATGGCCGTGGCGGATGTGGGCGTACCGTCCTCTTTCTTGCCGAACAAACCCAGAAATCCCTTGCGCTTCGGCTTGCGGGCGGCTTCGTCCGCACTCTTCCGTGCTATGGCGGGCACTCTGTCGGCTATCTGCCTGTGGAGGGTCTTTTGCCGGAGATATAGTGCGGCAAGATCATTCAGCTGCGATTCCTTGTTTGCCAGTATCCTGCGTAGGCTGTCTATTCCTTTCTGTTCGGAACGGAACACGTTACGGAAAGAACACAGCGTGCTGTCGATAACCATACGCTGCAAGTGGTATTCTTCCTTGTCGCTGTCCGTCCATTCCATGACGGTTTCTCCGAGAAATGAAAGCCCGGCTATTTGCATGTTGAGCCGGTTGATGCTCTTCCGCAGCCCGTTGGTTGTATTATTCTTTTGTTCAAGCAATTCCAGTGTATGCTGTTCGTTATGAAAAATATATGCAGCCAGCAGCACCAGCAGGAATATGGATATATAGCCTGCTGCTATCAGTATTCGGTATAGTCTCATGTACGCTTCGGGGTGTCATTATCGGTAACACGCTTGGGAGTGGTTATTGTAATAAGCCAGTCTTCTCTCACACCATTTTTCATACCCTTCCCGTTTCAGTTTACCCGGTCTTTTGAGCATTCTCTTGAGGCAGAAATCGTGGAAGTTGCTCTTGGAAAGGAAATGGTTGCGCTCTGCCACTTCCTTCAGGATCAGTTCGGGACGGTAGGTCATGTCTTCCATGATACGGCAGATCCGTTCACGCCGGAGCCATTCGGTAGCAGAGCAGCCGTAGTATGTCTCGAATCTCTCCCGGAAATGGGAATAGCTCATGCCGCACATGCGTGCCATGTTTTCAGCCGTGAATGTATGCCATTTGTACATTTTCACTTTCAGCATGAATACGGCCTTTTCCAGTTCCTTCATCCGGCTTTCCGCATACTGCATCTCAAATTCTTTCAGCGGTGTGGCAATATGGCGGAGCGCGTCACGCCGTGCCCTGAAGAAATAGTCGCATACCCGGTTTGTCACGCAGTTCAGATAGGAGCGTCCCCTCATGCAGCGAAGCAGGTCGCAGAAAAACATCAGTTCTGCCGTCCGGTATCCCGCCTCATAGACGGCAACAAGGTCGTTGCTCAGGTAGCAATAGGCAAAATTTTCCGGTGAACAGGCAACCAGAGCCATATAGGGCTTGTAGTCCCGCTGTTCCAGTGTGGGCAGATACGGGAGTTGCCGCAATGCGTCCACTGTCAGACGCATTGCTTCCGTATCATGTGCGAAACTTTCCATTTCGCGGAGCATTCTCCGCACGGAATACCTTTTCTCTACGAGTTCTTCTGCCTTGTCTGCGATGCTGTGCAGGGTGGCGGCTTGGGGATTTGCTTCGGCTGTCCGCCTTAAAAGATCTGTCAGTTTCATTGCTGTTGTTTTTTGATGCAAAGTTCGCATATCCTGCGGTTACGGCAGTTCCAAATCTTGCCGAAAACTCCAACAGAAGTGCGCTTTTCAGTAAAAAAGGAACAGTTTCGGGAGAATCCTTCTCATTTCAATGGCTATAATACTTCGTCATTCAGCAAGCTATAATAGACCAATAAGAAATACATTGCATCTCCGAAAATCAGTGCTGTAAGCCGTTGCTTGAATTTCAGATCGTATTTTTCTTCCTTCAACCGTCTTAATTCGGGAAACAGACCGCTGAAATCAACGGGTGTCCGGCTGAGTAGATAGACCGGAAGAAACAACAGTATATCCACAAGTTCCTTTTCGCCTCTCACCAGATAAAACGGGGCAAACAAAAGCATCGGTATCAGTTCCCACCATCGGTAACTGACATTCCTGTTCTTCTCGTTCTGTTTGTCCATACGGGCTTTCTCCGCACGTGCGGCAGCATCCAGTCTTTTCATGAAGGCTTCCTCTTTCTCTTCCATGATGTCGGCTATCACCTTGTCATCCACTCCACGCTTATACAGTTCCATCTTTGCCAGCCGCACCTGCTTGTCAGTATATTCGCCCGTCACGTTATTGGCGATTAGCAACAACTCATCTGTTGAATATTCTCTTGTCCTCATATGCTCAATCTTCTATCCTACAATCCATAGCCAAAACTTTTGGATTAGCCGCCAAACCACGTGATAAAGGAACATGGCGGCAAGCATAAGAAAACCTGCCCGCAGGAAATATTCTTCAATGCGCTGCCAAACGCTCGTTTTTCGTTCGGGCATCAGTATGTCCGCCACTTCCTCAAAGGTCTTGCAGGCGAAAATCGCTTGCCGGAACTCGTCTGCGCTGTTCCAGCATTCTTCCTTGAACCACCGTGTCTTGGGGTATCGTTCCGCTACCAGTTCTTGCAGTTTTCGTAGTGGGAACGGTTCGGGGTTGTCCCCGTACTCGTATTCAATGGAAATCACACGTCCCTGCATCCTGATGCAATATCCGAATATCCCTTGCCACTTCACTTTGTGCGCCCCCTTTTCAACATATTTCGTCCCGGTTGCATCCACAACAATGTAGTTCTTCCGCTTCTTCAACAACTCGGTATTGGTCGTTGTGTATAGTTTTTCCTTGCGAAACACGTATATCATGTTGCCTTTGGGGGCAAAACTGAATATCGGGTATTTTAACTTCACTTTCATTGTAAATGGTTTATTATCTTATAAAAGCAAAATAAAGCAGGATAATACCCAGCGCAATTCCAAAAAAGACAAGCCCTGTCAGGAGAAAGACCCAATCCGAATAATGGAAATCAATCTCCTTGTAAGGAATGGCAGTTTTCTTCACATACTTGTTCCATGCCCATATAAGAACTCTTCCCAATCGTTCTGCTTCAATATAGCTCATAATTATTTTTACTTTTCAATTAGAATTTCCTCATACACTACTAAACAACAAATAAAAGGTTGCAAACTGGATAATCAGAGAAACGACATAGATACTGTAATAGAGCAAATACTTTTTCTTTTTGTCAAACTCGGCGAAATACTTCTTGTATTTGTCCCCCTTTAATAAGAATATCTCATTGACGTAATATCCGCATATCCCGATGAGTATCAAAAGCAAAATAAAGACACCGTTTCCCAAAATGCTTAATAGGCTTATCCTGAAAATCTTGATGTAAGCAAGGCAGACAAGACAACATATCCAAAGGCTGATGAAACATGGGGTGCTAAGTGCCATAGTGCTGTAAGGAAGATAGATGCCTTTATCCATTCCGCCTTCTTCTATTTTCTTACCAGTCGAAACTAACCATTTTATGTAGCGGTTGTCCCATTTCAAGAGGCTTAGCCAATACAAAGGGTTTAGCATCCTCCAAAAAATGAAAAACAGCAGCTTATAAGTGCAGTAATAATTGATGTTGTAATATTTCTCTAATAATTTCCTCATGCCTTTAATGGTTAGAAAGGGGCATCGTCAGATGCTATCTTTCGTTGTTACCGATATTTTTCCTTAATGTCTTATGAATAAAGTTATCCAAGTCTTTGGAGTTATAGAATTTCCATGTTGAATATGCAATCATATTACCTTCCGGATTGTGTGATATACTCCAATAATTCATACATTCTTTATCCACATATTCCTTAATTCTGATAATTTCTTCCAGCGATAAACTACTTAATTGAACAAAATATTCGCCAGAATAATCTTTGTTGATAACTGATGTACTATCAACAAACTTGTTCATGTGTGCGATACAAGCATAAAGGGCATATCCTTTTGCTTCTTCAAACCTTTCTCTATATGCAACCTTTTGCGTTGTACAACTTGCGGTTACATAAAGTATGCACACTATTGTTATTATCATTTGCATATGCTTCATGTCTATAACTTTATTCGTTGTCGGTAATGGTTAGAAAGGAGCATCGTTAGATGCTATCTTTCGTTGTTAGATATTTATTGCCCTTTCCCGTTTGGGAACATGGAACAAAAGTCGCCTTTATAATTCGATTATTACAGTTAAATGGTACATAAGCCACTTTACTATCAATACTTAACGTGTCGTTTAGCTGTTTCAAATGGGAGGGTTCATTTCGTAATAAGACTTCTAATTTTGAAAAGTCCACAGAACTGTATATCGGATAGAAACCGGAAAAACATGTAGGCGTTATGTAAGCAATTTGACTTTCATAGTCAAAGAATAAGAAACGGTTTCCGTCTGCCACATTATCATACACGGCAAAGCAATCAAACTTTTTTACTCCATTGATTGCATAGCTTTGCACGAAGTCAATGTTACTATCATCTACCGCTTTCAATTCAAAAACAACATTCTTTTTACCTTGCTGGTTAAAACATAGCCTATATAGAATTTCAAATTCTGTTTTTTCTGTTTCTATATAAAGGGTATCTTTTTCAGTCAAAGAATGATACTTTGCTGAATTTTGTTCCACATAGCCGTTTTTTGCTATAACATAGCTAAGTGGGAAAAAGAACAAGCAATATAATACAAATATTCTCATGCCTATTATATCTAATGGTTTGGTGAGCAACAGCGTTGAGCTGTTATCTCGACCTTGTTATAAACTGAATTACATAGGTGCTTCTTTTTCGTATATCGAGTAAACAATAAGCGTGTCTTTAGTTACAACTTGCCCATTTTCATTTCGTTTCAAGAGCACTTTTCCTGTAAATGTCATGTTATCAATCTTAAATTCTTTTATTTCATAATCCAACTGGTTTAACTCACTATAAGAGTCAGAGCTGTCAAAAAGCCCTACATATTTCTCTAAGATTCCACTTTTTTTATATATACTTTTTTGCTCGTAATAATCACGTCCTCCATATCTATATTGACGGATTATATATTGATTGTTTTCAGCTACAGCAGTGTCAAAGTTGAATAGAAACCACCATAATGGAGGAAAAATGACGAATGGAAATATATATACTCCAAAATAAATGCGCATACAGACTTTGCTCCATGTAGGTAGTTTTTTAGGAACACAGAACATCAGGACGAAAGGAGTAAGGAAAAACAATAACCGAAGAATATCACCAATATTCCAGCGTAACCGGTCACAATTACCTATTAAATTCAAAGTTATCAATCCTATTATTCCAGATAATAGATGAATACAGAGAATGATATAAAAGAATTTGGATTTCGTCATATTTCAATCAATACTGTTTATAATGGGTTGGTGAGGGACAGCGTTCAGCTGTTATCTCGACCTTGTTACAGACGATTTAACTAACATAATTCCATTTCCAATATCGTATATACCTGACCTTTGGCATTGCGAATAAGTATTGAAATGAAATCAAAAGCATTACATTTCAGATACTCTTTGTTTACCCAGTCGCCGTTGATTAGTCGTACTTGTTCGGTGGCGGGATATTCATCATCGAAATCAGTACTACTGCATCCAAGAATGATAATTTCAAATTCTGTTTCAGCATCTTTATCTACAAACTGAATCTCAGGAGATAATGGATGTTCTCTATTATCCTCTATAAGTAATGCTTCATATCCATTATACCGTTCATCAAAAAGAGTAATCCTTTCTCCTGAATGTACTGAATCCGCATATATTGCCAAAGGTGAAGTTTGCTTGCCTACAATGGAATTATCAATTAATTCACCACAAAAGTAAAGTTTGAATTTTGTTTCGTTTTGCGGTGATATTAACCGACCTTTCCAATACACAGGATTATTAAACCATGAATCTTCTATCAATTCAGAAAAATAGTCTTTGTGTATAATAAATGGTTTCAGATAATCCGGTATATATTCCATATATTTCTGTATTAAGTTGTCTGTAATGGTTCAGCAGGGAACGGCTTGTCCGTTATCCTGCGTTGTTAGCGAAATATTCTTCCTGTTATTTAAGAAATATCAAAATAAGCTTTAAGCTGAAACAGTAACAAGCTATAGCCATACCGTAAGATAGCACATACCAAATAAATAGCTTCCAGAATTTCTGTTTCCCGAACTTCTTGAAATAGGTAACATATTTATCTTTCCTATCTATAAAGACATTGTGAGTAAAATATATAATAAAACCACCAATGATTAATAATAATCCCCACACTATTTCATTATTGAACAGGTCACAGGCTCCTGTAACTGTTATCATCGCTATGACATTTAGCATTGTAAGTACGTTAATGCAAAGAAAGAAAATAATTCCCTTGTCTGCCATACTAAGAATGCGACCAGGCGGCTTCTTTTTATTTTCAGAACACCACATCATTTTATTATAGTTTTGTTTAAACCTGTTTACATATTCCCAGTAACCATTGCTTTTACAGAACTTTCGTGTACATGTATTGTCCAGTATAGAGAAGACAAGCCAATCAAAACCTTTTTGTACCTTATAAACAATCATATAATTGCAATAGTATAGCATATTCATAAACAGTTCTATCCGTTTCATTTTGATATGTTTTCGCTAATGGTTTAGCGGGGAACGCTGTCAAGCGTTATCACGCTTCGTTATCTATATTTTCAACTGAATCAGAATGGAATTTTAGAAGCATAAGCCGCATAATATTTTCCTTATCTTCCCAATATTTCTCGTCTATTTTATTCAACTTGGTGATTTCGTTCTCTGTCAAATGCTTGGGAATATCCCATAGCTTTTGTAATTGACTGTCATTTTCCAATCTTTGGATGATGCTGTATGCCTGTATAAGAAGTTGTTCTGTATATGTTGCGTTAATTGCTCCCAGTCCTTTGATTGCAAGCAAATAAGCATCATAGCCCCAATTGCAGAAGAATTGAAGAAATCCACCATTATACATTTCAAGTTCCAGCCAATATAATGCGGCGACCATACTGTCTGTTTCCCCCATATCTTGATAATTGGGACGAATTTCTGTAAACTTACGTCCAATAGGGGAAAAGGATTGCTCCCAATATTGTTCCAAATTTTCCATTCTTATTGCTTTTGTTATAGATAATGGCTAAGCGGGGAACGACGTTAGTCCGTTATCCCGGTTTGTTAGTAATATATTCTATCGCACTCGCTTCAAATCCCCGATAAATTGGAGTACCGTTTCTATATATGGAATAGCTTTTAGAATTTTGATATTATCTATTGATTCTATACCACCCGATACCAATGCTGGGACATATCCGTAACATTCATCCAATGTAGGAACACCTTTTTCTGATTTTATCATAGGATATTTATTTAAGGAGAACCATGATTCCAAACAACTCTTGTTGAAAATTACCACATTCAATAGTATATCAACATTCTCGGATAAAATCTTGAATGTTCCGTATCTCACATTGATGAATACGACATAATCTCCTATCACGGGATTCTTAACATAAGCAAAAATATCTCCAAAAACAGTTGTCATAAATGGAGTTACAGTTTCATACTCATACAGAGGATAACTATCATCTACTATTGTCTGATATTTATCGGGGTTAACAATTCTGAACAATCCATCACAAAACGTTCCAAGTCCAACTTCTTTCCAAAGTACGATAATTTTTTCTGATACTGCATTAGCATATTTTGCAATAAAAGTATCATCTACCGTTTGGCGAGTGCTGTTTAGACTCTTATCTAAAAATTTTTCGTACATATTGATTGTGCTATTTATTACTAATGGGATGCAGCTTGCCGCCGTGAGGTGGCACAGGTGCTTGTTACCCACGTAATTTATTTTTTGTCTTTTCGATTTATTTGTATATCACTTATTTCTGATTTGCCGCCAAAACAGCGTAATTCTTCCACATTCGGATTATCTAATACTGCATATACAGATTTTTTTGTCATACTTTTAACGCCTAACATATTTACTTTTCTCAAATTTTTAGCATTTACAAGACTTGTAATATCAACCAACTTATTTAACGTGTCAATATAAACTTCGGTCAATTTGTTTAGATTGGATAAGTTTGGTATCTTAGTAATATTGGCTAACAAAATCAACTCAAGTCTTTCAAGTCCCGTGAGTGTGCTAACGAATGAAATATCATTCAATTTAGATATTCTAATAAGTCTTAGTTGGCGCAAAGTCCTAAAATCACTCAAAACCGTCAAGTCTATTTTTGAACCGTCACACCACCAAATGGACAAGTCATTAATAGGCGTTTGTTTTAAGAAAGACAAATCCTTGTTCTTGACAACCCTTAATTCCAACTTTTTCAATTGACTTAGTCCTACGATAGATTCAAGATTCTTATCTAATTTCCCGAGAAAGAGGGATTGGAGATTTTTGAATCGCAAAAGCCATTGGCAATCAAACACAGGTTTGCCATTCTTCAAAATCGCATTTATATACAAATGTAGATACTAATTGAAAAGTGCGCCAATATTCCAGTTGAAAATTGCGCCACCA
>OIWV01002047.1_pt1 | contig 15656 bp, 16 predicted proteins | sample 1587751 | NCBI WGS metagenome assembly OIWV01 (sample SAMEA3888913, study PRJEB22519) | human gut metagenome | biome: human gut; feature: human-associated habitat; material: faeces | place: Denmark | collected 2010
AGTCCCTCCTGGCGTACCAGCTCTCTGGGCGGCGTCGGCTTGATCGGTTTTTATATGTGGTGGGTGTAGTTCAATTGGCAGAGCACTGGATTGTGGTTCCAGGTGTTGTGGGTTCGAGTCCCATCACCCACCCCAGACATGAGGGGGCCGGGGTATCCCCGGTCCCTTCTTTTTTCCACTTAGGGGCGTAGCCAAGTGGTAAGGCAAGGGACTTTGACTCCCTCATTCGCTGGTTCGAGTCCAGCCGTCCCTGCCATTGACCATGAATACGGCCTCTCGGCCTGTGATTTATAGATAATAAGTGTTTTACTCTGATCCGGTAGCTCAGTCGGCAGAGCAACTGCCTTTTAAGCAGTGGGTCCGGGGTTCGAATCCCCGCCGGGTCACCAGAAAAACGGCACACATAAGTGTGCCGTTTTTTTGATATAATGGATCAGTCATACTTGAGTTGTCCGGCAGTCAGCTGTGCCGATGGCTTGGCCGCCTTAAAATCCCGCTAATTCTCCCTGCATGATCAAGAAAGTGTATTTGAAAAAGTGCACGATGTGACTTGAACTTTATCCCCTGCCTTTTGATATGATGCACAAATGTCCGCCAGTGAACGCCATTCTTGCCAAAAACGAAAACAAAAAGGGCCATAATCAGGCCGATATTGTGCAAAATGCGTGTTTATTGAAAGAACATTTGGCGGAAATGTGTATTGAAAACAAACACTGTCCGTCATACAATGACAGTATAGTTGATTGTGATTTTTGAATCATAGACAAATAGGGGGATTATTATGGTAACTTTACAGATGATCCAGGAAGCCCAGGAGTCTCTGAAGGGCATTGCCCGCAAGACTCCGCTGGAAAATGCCAATCGGCTGGGCGAAAACATTTACATCAAGTCTGAGAACCTGCAGCTCACCGGCGCTTTCAAGATCCGCGGCGCCTACAACAAGATCCGTTCCCTGACTCCGGAGGAAGCTTCTCACGGTGTCATCGCCTGCTCCGCCGGCAACCATGCTCAGGGCATTGCTCTGTCCGCCACGAAGCTGGGCATCAAGTCCGTGATCTGCATGCCTGAGAGCGCTCCCATCTCCAAGGTGGAGGCTACCCGCAACTACGGTGCTGAAGTGGTTCTGGTCCCCGGCGTTTACGATGACGCCGCCCGCGAGGCCGAGCGTCTGTCCAAGGAGCACGGCTACACCTTCGCACATCCCTTCAACGATCCGTATGTCATTGCCGGTCAGGGCACCATCGGTCTGGAGATCCTGGAGCAGCTCCCCGAAGTGGAGCAGGTCGTGGTCCCCATCGGCGGCGGCGGTCTGATCTCCGGCGTGGCTTTCGCCATCAAGCAGCTCAAGCCCTCCTGCAAGGTCATCGGCGTGCAGGCCGGCGTTGTGGCTTCCATGTATGCTTCCCGTCAGGCCGGTAAGGTCACCACTGTGCCCGATGCCGCGACCCTGGCTGACGGCATCCATGTGCTGACTCCCGGCAGCCTGACCTTCGAGATGTGCCAGAAGTATGTGGACGAGATCGTCACCGTCAGCGAGGACGAGATCGCCGCTGCCATCCTGGCTCTGCTGGAGGTCCAGAAGACTGTTGCCGAGGGCGCTGGCGCTACTCCCGTGGCTGCCTGCATGTCCGGCAAGGTCGACACCACCAAGAAGACTGTGTGCGTGGTTTCCGGCGGCAACGTGGACGTGACCACCCTGTCCCGCGTCATCACCCGCGGCCTGACCTACGGTGGCCGTCTCACTACCATCACCACCAAGCTGGCTGACCGTGCCGGCAGCCTGGCCAACCTGCTGAATGTTGTCGGCGGCACCGGCGCCAACGTGGTCCGCATCCATCACGAGCGTGAGGATGTCAACTCTGAGGTCAACGCATGCGTGGTGTCCATGGTCCTGGAGACCCGGAACGCCGATCACGTGCAGAAGATCAAGGATGAGCTGACTGCAAAGGGATATTCTCTGCTGGACGCGTAAGCGGCAGCAGCTGGATATAAAAGAAGAGAAAAAAGGAAAATCAGAAAAGGAGGATGTCCGTGTGAGATCACACGGACGAGAGAAATGAAAGAAAAGAAAAAGATGAGCCTGTTGCTCAAACTGGTCATCGCCATCGTACTCGGTATTGTGGTCGGTTTCGTGACCCCCGGTATGGGTGCCTTCGGTGAGGTCATCATCCGCATCGGCGCTACCTACAACAGCATCTTCGGCAACTTCCTGAACTTCGTGATCCCTCTGATCATCATTGGCTTCGTCGCCCCCGGTATTGCTGACCTGGGCGCCGGCGCTGGTAAGACCCTGGCCGCTACCACCGGTGTGGCTTACGGTTCCACCATCATCTCCGGTACTCTGGCCTTCGTTGTGGCTTCCCTGCTGTATCCCCACATGGTCCACGCTGGCATGTTCATGGAGAACGCCGCCAACGCTGAGGAGACCGTTCTGGCTGGTTACTTCAATATTGAGATGCCTCCCATCATGGGCGTTATGACCGCTCTGCTGATGGCCTTCATCCTGGGTCTGGGCATGGCTGTCATCAAGGGCAACACCATGAAGACTGTGATGAACGAGTTTGCTGAGATCATCGACAAGCTGGTCAGCAACATCGTCATCCCCCTGCTGCCCTTCCATGTGTACGGTATCTTCGCTAAGCTGGCTTATGCCGGTACCATCGTGGAGATCATGGGCTCCTTCATCAAGGTGTTCGCTATGATCCTGGTCCTGCACTGGGTCATCATCGTGTTCCAGTACACCGTGGCCGGCAGCGTTGCCAAGAAGAATCCATTCGCTCTGATCAAGAACATGCTGCCCGCTTACACCACCGCTATCGGCACCCAGTCCTCTGCCGCTACCATCCCCGTCACCACTCAGTGCACCAAGAACAACGGCTGCTCTGACGGTATGGCCGAGTTCGTGTGCCCCCTGTGCGCTACCATTCACCTGTCTGGTTCCACCATCACCCTGACCAGCTGCGCTATGGCTGTTATGGTGATGACCAACCAGTCCATCGGCTTCGGCAAGATGTTCCCCTTCATTCTGATGCTGGGCGTGACCATGGTTGCTGCCCCCGGCGTCCCCGGCGGCGCTGTCATGGCTGCTCTGGGTATCCTGCAGTCCATGCTGGGCTTCGATGAGACCATGTGCGGCCTGATGATCGCTCTGTACATCGCCCAGGATAGCTTCGGTACTGCTTGCAACGTCACTGGCGACGGCGCTATCGCTGTCCTCATGGACGCTATCACCGGCAAGAAGAAGGCCGCTGCAAAGTAATTATCCATTTTCTCTTCTCTTATACATGCTTTCTGTTTTGGAAAGGGGAGCGCGGACAGTCCATTGGACTGTCCGCGTTTCTCTTTCTTTTTGCAATTTGGAGCGAAAGCGGAAATGACGCTTGCGTTGACGGTTAAAATAAGGTAAGATGAAGCCAACCAGCAAGCCCTTTGGAAACCGTTGTAAAAGTGGAGGTACTCATTATGAAGTGGATCATTGTTCCTATCCTCGTTGCGCTGCTCCTGATCCTGGTTGTCAGCAATATCGTCATTGTTCAGCAGTCCCGGGCCTATGTGGTGGAGCGGCTGGGCGCGTTCCGCACCGTTTGGAATGTAGGCCTGCATCTGAAGGTGCCTTTTATCGAGCGCGTTGCCAAAAAGGTGAGCTTGAAGGAGCAGGTGGCGGATTTTGCGCCCCAGCCTGTGATCACCAAGGATAACGTCACCATGCAGATCGACACGGTCATCTACTTCCAGATCACCGATCCCAAGCTCTACACCTATGGCGTGGAGCACCCCATGAACGCCATCGAGAATCTGACGGCCACTACCCTGCGAAACATCATCGGCGATATGGAACTGGACCAGTCCCTTACCAGCCGTGATACCATCAACTCCCGGATGCGCTCCATTCTGGACGAAGCCACGGACCCCTGGGGCATCAAAGTTAACCGGGTGGAGCTGAAAAACATCATCCCGCCCAAAGAGATCCAGAACGCCATGGAAAAGCAGATGAAGGCGGAGCGGGAGCGCCGTGAATCCATCCTTCAGGCCGAGGGCCAGAAGCAGAGTCAGATCCTGGTGGCGGAGGGCGAGAAGCAGTCTGCCATCCTGCGGGCCGACGCCGCCAAGCAGGCGAAGATCATGGAGGCCGAGGCGGAAAAGACCGCGAAAATTCTGGCGGCCGAGGCAGAGAGCGAGGCCATTATGAAGGTCCAGCAGGCCACGGCGGATGCCCTGAAGCTGCTGAACGAGGCTGCGCCCAACGATCAGGTGGTGAAACTGAAGGCGTTGGAGACCATGACCAAGGTGGCGGACGGCAAGGCCACCAAGATCATCATCCCCAGCGAATTGCAGGGCTTGGCGGGTTTGGCGGCCAGCGCCAAGACCGTGTTCGAGTCCGAAGAACCCAAGGCATAAACAGTGAAGCAAAGCAGTCCCGCGGCCCAAAAGCCGCGGGACTGCTCTTGTCAAAACTGACCTTATCAAATTTATAAGAACTGGCATTTGCCACAAAGTCAATTACATGCTATGATAGCTTCAACAAACAACTTAGGAGTGCTTTTTATGAATCGGAATGAGAAGAATGTCAATAAGCTGACCATGCTGGGCATGATGACGGCATTGGTGTTTGTCAGCAACTATCTGCGGATCACCATGCCCATCGCCATCGGCGGCCGTACCTCCTTTACTCTGGCCAATATCATGTGCTGCCTGTCCGGCTTGCTGTTGGGGCCTGTAGGCGGCTTTGCCTCCGGCCTTGGCTCCGCCATCTATGACCTGACCAACCCGGCCTACGCTCCGGAGTGCTGGATCACCTTCCTCACCAAGGGCGTTATGGGTATGGTAGCCGGTCTGGCCATGAAGGACCGGGAGACGCCTGCTTACGGGCGCTGCACCGTCTCCGCGGCTCTGGGCTGTGTGGCTTACTACATTCTCTATTTCTTCAAGTCCTTTGCGTATGACGGCCTGCTGATGGGTGGTCTCACCGCTTCCGTGGCGGCGGCGGCTCTGCCTCTGAAGATCCCCGCTTCCCTGTTCAACGGTGCAGTGGCCATCATTCTGGCGCCCCCGCTGTGTGTGGCTCTGCGGCGGTCCCTGAAGCGGACGCATATTCAGCTTCCCTGATTTTCGGCCTTCCTTGTCCCGGTCCCTTTGTGAAGTATCACATGGGGGCCGGGCTTGTTTTTTTGCTCAGAAAGAGTATAATAAAATTCCGATTTGATGTTGGAAAGAGGAGAACTGAATGAACGAATATCTGGATTTGTTCGGAACCTTTGCCAAGGTGGGCGTGATGACCTTCGGCGGAGGATATGCCATGCTGCCCATTCTCCAGCGGGAGGTGGTGGAGCATAAGGGCTGGGCTACAGAGGAGGAACTGATGGATTACTTCGCCATCGGCCAGTGCACCCCCGGCGTCATCGCCGTCAACACCGCCACCTTTATCGGTCAGAAGCACCGGGGCTGGTTAGGAGGCATCGTGGCCACGCTGGGCGTGGTGTTTCCTTCTTTGGTCATTATTTCGATCCTGGCGGGATTGATCACGAATTTCTCCCATTTGGCCTGGGTACAGAACGCCTTTGCCGGGATCCAGGTATGCGTGTGTGTCCTGATCTTCAACGCCGTGCTGAAGCTGCTGAAAAAATCTGTGGTGGATAAGCGGACGGCGGCCATTTTCCTGATCGTCATGGCGGGAAGCTTGTTCCTGCATATTTCTCCGGTGTGGTTTGTGGTTGTCTCCGCTGTGGTGGGGATTTTGCTGAAAAACCTGGAAGGGAGGGCTGCGAAATGACCTATCTGCGTCTTTTCTGGGAATTTTTCAAGACGGGGCTGTTCGCCGTGGGCGGCGGTATGGCCACCGTGCCGTTCCTGAAAAACATCGGCCTTGCTACTGGCTGGTACAGCCAGACGGACCTGATGAATATGCTGGCGGTCTCCGAGTCCACTCCCGGCCCCATCGGCATCAACATGGCCACCTATGTGGGCTTCACCGTGGCGGGCATCCCCGGAGCGGTCATCGCCACCATCGGTGAGGTGACGCCCTCTATCATCGTCATCTTGATCGTGGCGGCCATGCTGACCAAGTTCAGGAACAGTAACTATGTGGAGAACGCCTTTTACGGCCTGCGGCCCGCCTCCAGCGGCCTGATCGGTGCGGCTTGTGCCGGCGTTGTTTTGCAGGTGCTTCTGCGCGTCACCAGCACTGCAGTCCCGGATTCTCTTTTTATGCGGTTTTCCTGGGACGGTACGGTAAGCTGGATGGGTCTGGCGCTGGCGGCGGTGCTGCTGGTGCTGACTAACTGGGTGAAGCTTACGAAAAAGTGGCATCCCATTGTGTTCATCGGCCTTTCTGCAGCGGTAGGCGTGGTGTTCCGGTTCGGCGGTGTGTAAAAGATGAAAAAGTGCCTGAGATTTCAAATCTCAGGCACTTTTTTGCGTTCTTTGTTCAGAGCGGCTGCGCGGACAGACCGCACAGTTCCCGCAGGACCTCCACCGCCTCATCCATGATCTGGGAGAGGGTCAGGTCCCGGATGCCGACCACGATCTTGCCGCAGTTGGAATTCACCGGCAGCAGTACCTTCTGGGCCCGGCTCTGGCCCACGGCCACCGCCATAGCAGGGGTGATCTCCCCCATGAGGGCGTCCGCCATCAGAATGCCAATGGGCCCGGCGATGATGTTCGCATCCCGGCAGGCCACCAGAACCGGGTTTTCTCCGGTGGCGCCCCGCTGGGCCCCAGCCTTCATCATGGCGGCAGTGGCGATGGCATTGGTACCTACCGCCAACAGCTCCAAGGGAAGTCCCGCCGCCCGGACCCGTTCTACCAGTAGCGCCCCTGTGCGGCCGCTCTGGCCGTCGATCACAACGAGCTTCATCGTATTTCCTCCTTTAAGGCCAGCGTACAGCGGCCCTGAGTGTCTGTTTCGTGAAAATAAGTCTGCTCCAGAGGGATCCAGCGGTCAAAAAACTGCTGACCCCACTCCGGACCGTTGCGCTTCAGTATACGGCTTCGCTGGGTTTCCGGGGAAATGTCCAAAAAGACGGACAGATCGTAATAACGGGCCAATTCCGGGTGAAAGCTGTAGCTGCCTTCCACGATGTTCAGCCGCCCCGGCAGGATGGTCACCGGCTCCCGGAGGGACAGGGTGCGGCAGTCGAAAAGACGGTAAACGGCGGCTTCGTTCCGACTGATAGGAATCAGAATCTCCGATTCCAACCGCTCCCGGTCCAGATTGCCGCCGGGCTGGGCGTAGCGCGCGGCGGTCCGTTGCTCCGGACGGAGGAAGAAATCGTCGGCATGGAACAGCGCCGTATCGGGATAAATCGCCGTCAGCAGATCTGCCAGAGTGCTTTTGCCGCTGGCGGCGCCGCCCTCAATGGCCAGCAGGACCCGAGGGTTTGCCGCCAAGGCCCGGTCAATGGCCGCCAGAAGCGGCAGCAGGCGGACATAAGTGCGGTGCAGCACCCGGTAAGCTGGACGGTAGGCGGCCCGATATTCATCAGAATGATGACAGGAAGGGAAGCCGTTTTTTTGCCAGTCATCCAGCTCCGCATCGGCCTCTGCCGGGGAATAGGGCAGAGCGCCGGAGTGGATCAGCCGCCGCAGGACCGTCAGCTTTTCCTGTAAGGTATCTGCACCGCCATGAGGCATGGCGGCAGACCGGGCAAACATGCGAGATAGTGTTTCGGGGGTCAGGCCGTCTGCCAGAACGCCCAGCTGCACCCGGGACCAGGGACCGTCCAGCGCTTCAATCTCCCGGCTGCACGGTCCGGCTTCCGCGGTCTCCCTCCGGATACCCTCTGCGGCGGCGGAGGTGTCCGTGATCAGATGCTCGCAGCCAAAGACGCTTTGATAGAGGGCTTTGCACAGATCCTGAAGCTGGGACGCGGGATGCCCGGCATATTGTTCCAAAAGGAATTTCTCAGTTGACGCAGGACTCATAAGTGCCTCCTTGCACGATCATTTGCCCTATTATCATAGCATCCGACATCTGGACCTGCAACCGCTTTTTGGGACAAGATTCCGCTTGCTTGGAAAAATAATGCCCGTTCATGACAAAAACACGCATGTGTTCGACAAAATGCGACATAAAAGCAGCCGGAAATTTTGTATGATAGAGCCGTATTCCGAAATTGCAATTTGTTCGGAAAAGAAAGGATACTATATGAACCATACACTGACGAAAGAATACCTGCTTCTGTTCAACGCATTGACAGATACCGAAGAAACGCTCCGACAGCTCCGGGAGGACCTGATCGCCGTTCAGCGGCAGGCGGAGGAACTGTTTCTGTCCGATACGCCGCAGGACGGTGAGATAGAGTCGGAGACTCCGTAAATAAGATCCGTGACAGGCGGCAGCCGGTGTGCTATAATGAAGAAACTATTTTTCGGGAGGTTTCTATGCTGCACATCGGCTGTCATTTATCATCCGCCAAGGGCTTTCTGGCTATGGGCCGGCAGGCGTTGGAACTGGGGGCAGACACCTTTCAGTTTTTCACCCGGAATCCCAGAGGGAGCAAGGCCAAGGAACTGGACCCGGCGGACGCGGCTGCGCTGGCGGCGCTCATGAAGGAGCACTGCTTCGCACCGATCATCGCCCACGCCCCATATACCCTGAATCTCTGTGGCGTGGAGGAACAAAACCGTCTTTTCGCACGGGATACCATGGCGGACGATCTGCGCCGTATGGAGCACATACCGGGGCAGCTTTACAATTTCCACCCCGGCAGCCATGTGGGACAGGGGATCGAAGCCGGGATCACCTATATCGCGGAAGGACTCAACGCCATCCTGACCCCGGAACAGTCTACAACGGTATTGCTGGAGACCATGGCCGGGAAGGGCAGCGAGGTAGGCGGACGCTTTGAGGAACTGAGGGAGATTCTGGATCGGGTGGAGCTGACGGAGAAGATGGGGGTCTGTCTGGACACCTGCCACGTTTCCGACGCCGGGTATGACATCATTCACGATCTGGACGGCGTTTTGACGGAATTTGACCGGGCCATCGGACTGGAGCGGCTGCGGGCCATTCATTTGAATGACAGTCTGAATCTCTGCGGCGCCCACAAGGACCGCCACGCCCGGATCGGGGAGGGCTGCATTGGACAGGAAGCGCTGGCCCGGGTGGTGAACCATCCGGCGCTGAGAAATCTGCCCTTCTGTCTGGAAACGCCCAATGAACTGCCTGGCTATGCCAAAGAGATCGCCCTGATGCGAAGCCTCGCGGAATGAATTTGGATAAATGGTATTGAGATAGAGGAACGTCCGGCACAAATGTGTCGGGCGGTTTTTCATTGGATGGTCATTTTTTTGATTTGTGGCGCATAAGGTTGTCCCAAGAGGTGAGGTGAATGGAACGAAAGATGTTTGCAAGGCTCTCTCAGCGGTTGGGCGCGCTGCTGCTGGCGGGTGTGACACTGTGGACCGTCTATGCCACGGCGGGCAGCGTTGACGCCGCCGGAGCGTGGATGGCCGTGAAGAGGGAATTGCCACTGGCGCTGCTCCAGTGGCAGTTAGGGGACATGGGGCAGAGGGACGGCCTTTCGGCGCCGTCCATGCTGATGCTGAGTCAGGCACCGATCTTGCTTTCCGCCCGCGGGGAGATCTCCGACCTGCGGCGTCAGGCGGCGGAGGAACCGGAGGACGAACGCCCCGCCCCTGTGACCCAGCCGGTGCGGGAGGAGCCCCAGCCCGCTCCGGTGACAGCTGGGGCAGACAACGGCGTGACGGCAAAGACCCTGATCCCCACAGACCCCAGCGGCTACACCGTCTGCGGGAAGGTCTACATCCGAAACACCACCCAATATACCCTCTCCAACGAGGAGCTGCTGAAGCCCTTCGCGGCGGAGCTGACCGGCGAAGCGCCGCAGATCCTGATTCTGCACAGCCACGGCAGCGAGGGCTATACCCCGGTGGTGGATGACGGCATCGTCTGGTCCGGGGACCACCGCACCACGGACTCCCGGTACAATGTGGTTCGCATGGGGGACGCCATGGCAGAGGTATTTGCTCAGGCGGGGATCTCCGTGCTCCATGACCGGACCCTGTATGACTATCCGGAGTACGCCGGGGCCTATGACCGCTCTCTGGCGGGGATCGACCGGTATTTGAAAGAGTACCCATCTATCCGCTTCGTGCTGGATGTCCACCGGGACGCTATCGAGGCGTCCGACGGCAGTCAGGTGAAGGTGGTGTCGGAGATCGAGGGGCTGGGGACAGCGGCGCAGCTCTCCCTCATTATGGGCAGCGATGGCGGCGGACTGAGCCATCCCGACTGGATGGAGAATCTGCGGCTGGCGGTGGCGGTGCAGGAGCAGGCGCTGACGGACTATCCCACGCTGATGCGGCCTCTGCTTCTGCGGAATTCCCGGTACAATCAACACGCCACCACAGGTTCTCTGCTGGTGGAGGTGGGGACCGCCGGAAACGCTCCGGAGGAGGCGGAGCTGGCCGCCCGCCTGTTTGCGGCAGAGCTGGCAAAAACGCTGGAGGAACGAAGCAAGTAGGGAACTGCCCGGCAACAGCCGGGCAGTTTTTGCGGAATAACAAGGGCGTGCACAGCACTTTTCACATATATTGTTAATAATTTGAAAAGATTCCGACAAAAAGTTGCGATGCTAAGGTGAAAAATGGTATGATAAATCCATCAAGTGATCATCAGCGAAGGAGGCGGTGCGTTTGTTTGCAGGACTGCGGAAGAAGTGGCGGGACCAGATCGGCCAGACGAAAACGATATTGGGTGAAAAGGTGAGGGAGGCGCTGGCCTCCGTGGTGCCCATTACCCTGATCGTGCTGATCTTGTGTTTTACCGCGGCTCCGGTCCCAACGGACGTGCTGCTGGCGTTCTTGGTAGGCGCCGTGCTGTTGATCGTGGGCATGGGCTTGTTTACCCTGGGGGCGGATACCGCTATGCTCCCCATTGGTGAACGAGTGGGCGCGCAGATGACCAAATCCCGGAAGCTGTGGGTGGTGGTGTGTGTCAGCTTGCTTATCGGCATCATCGTCACTATTTCCGAGCCGGATCTTCAGGTTTTGGCGGGGCAGGTGCCGGGGATCCCTAACGCCGTCCTGATCGGGGCGGTGGCCGTGGGCGTAGGGATCTTTCTGGTGGTAGCACTGCTGCGTATCCTGTTCCAGATCCCGCTGAACGGCCTGCTCATCGCGTCCTACATTGTGATCTTTACTCTGGCGGCCTTTGCCCCCAAGGATTTTCTGGCGGTGGCATTTGACTCCGGCGGCGTGACCACCGGGCCTATGACCGTGCCTTTCATCATGGCGCTGGGCTTGGGCGTGTCCTCCACCCGAAGCGACGGCAAGGCTGGCGAGGACAGCTTCGGTCTGGTGGCGCTGTGCTCCGTGGGGCCGGTGCTGGCGGTGCTGACGCTGGCACTGGCATACCCGGCAGCGGGAAGCTATGTGCCCTCCGTAGTGCCGGAGGCCGGGGACAGCCGGGAGCTGTGGCGGCTGTTCGCCCAAGGCCTTCCAGTCTATGCGAAGGAAATGGGGGCGGCGCTGGCGCCAATTGCGGCCTTTTTCGCCGTGTTTCAGGTGACGTCTCTGCATTTGCCTCGAAAAAATGTGTTGAAAATCACCGTGGGACTCCTGTATACTTATATCGGTTTGGTTTTGTTTATGACCGGCGTGAATGTGGGCTTTTTACCCGCCGGCAGCTATTTGGGCCGCCAGATCGCGGCTTTGGAGCAAAGCTGGGTCCTGATCCCCATCGGTATGCTGATGGGCTGGTTCATCGTGCAGGCGGAGCCTGCCGTCCATGTGCTGAACCGGCAGGTGGAGGAGCTGACCTCCGGGGCCATCCCCGGCAAGGCTATGAGCACCAGCCTGTCCATCGGCGTGGCGGTGTCCATTGGTCTCGCCATGCTGCGTGTGCTGACGGGCGTTTCTATTTTTGTCCTGCTGGTGCCGGGATACCTGTGCGCCATCGGCTTATCCTTCGTGGTGCCGAAGATCTTCACTGCCATCGCCTTCGACTCCGGCGGCGTGGCCTCTGGTCCCATGACGGCCACGTTTCTGCTGCCCTTTGCTATGGGGGCCTGTGAGACCCTGGGCGGCAATGTGGTAACAGACGCTTTCGGCGTAGTGGCCATGGTGGCCATGACGCCGCTTATCACCATCCAACTGCTGGGCCTTGTCTATCAGCTCAAGCTGAAGAAGGCCGCGGCGGAAGCACCTGCCGCGCCTGCACCGGAGATGCCGGCGGCGGACGACGAGATCATCGAACTGTAAGGGGGGAAGTTATATGTCTGCTGATCTGATCCTTACCATCGCGGACCGGAGCCGGGGCGGAGACTTCTCCGCTTGGTTCCGGGAACAGGGGGCAACGCTGGTGCTCACGGCTCTTGGCCGTGGCACCGCCACCACTGAGGTTTTAGACTGCCTGGGGCTGGAGGCTACGGAAAAGGCAGTGCTGCTGTGTATGCTGCCCAGCCGGAAGGGGCTGCTCCGGAAAGCTGCCAAGGACCTCTGGCTGGATGTTCCGGGCCGAGGCGTTATGATGGCGGTGCCGGTGTCCAGCATCGGCGGCGCGTCTGCCAAAAATTATTTGTTACAGGGGGAGGCGGAGGACCGCATGGAAAAGAAATTGACCCACGAGCTGATCGTTGTGATCGCCAATCAGGGCGCTACGGATCAGGTTATGGACGCAGCCCGGGCGGCTGGGGCTACCGGCGGCACGGCGGTCCACGCAAAGGGGACCGGAACGGAGCTGGCGAAGAAATTCTTCGGCGTGTCGCTGGCGTCGGAGAAGGAACTGATCTTTATTCTCGCCTCGGCGGAGACCCGGAAGCCCATCATGAAGGCCATTATGGAAAAGGCCGGAATGCAGACCGAGGCCCAGGCGCTGGCGTTCTCTCTGCCGGTCACAGACCTGGCGGGCCTGCGGCAGTTCAACGTGGAATAAGCGCTGAAAGGGAGTTGCCTGTCGGAAAAATTTGCCGACATATAGCGCCTTGGAAAACTTTTTGAGAAAAAACGAAAAAAGGCTTGACAAAGCGGCGGAACTCATGTAATATATACACGTTCCGCTTCGGACGATTAGCTCAGCTGGCTAGAGCACCTGCTTGACGTGCAGGGGGTCACAGGTTCGAGTCCTGTATCGTCCACCAAACAAATCCCTTAGAGCCGCAAGGCTTTGAGGGATTTTTTGCTGCGCTGAAATGGTGTTTACCCTTCATCTTACCCTTTACAGAAAATCTTTGCGACCGGATTTTCCGCGTATTGGTGGATTGTGGTGCACAGTTCCTGTCCGATCCGGATACGGCCTGCGGTTAACAGGCAGAGCTCTTACAAGGCTGCCTGAGATAGAAACGCCCGGGATACCGCCAGTCCGTCCACCGTGCCCGTGTAGTGGTCCTCTGCCAGCCGCTCCGGGTGCCATTGGATCCCCCAAACCGGCAAGGTTTTGTGTCGGAAGGCCTCTACTACGCCGTCCTCCGCCCGTTGCAAAACCTCCAAACCGGTGCCCAGGCGGCCAATGATCTGGTGGTGGCAACTGTTGACCACACAGCGCTCTCCGTATAGCTCCCGCAGAAAGGACGGTGCATTTTGGACGCTGTGGAGCCGGTCAACGCCTTCTATGGCGCTGTGTCCTGGCCAGTCCTGCACCAGATCGCCGCCGAAAAACACATTGATGCTCTGCATTCCCCGGCATATACCCAGGACCGGCTTGCCAAGGGCCGTAAAATCCGCCAGCAGCTCCAGTTCCAGCGCGTCCCGTTCCGGCTCCAGATCCCGGCAGGCTGTGTTTTTCTGGCCGTAACGCCAGGATTCCATGTCCCCGCCGCCGGGCAGCAGCAAGCAGTCGCAGTCCGCCGGCCGGCTCCCGAAGCAGGGAATCCCTCCGGCACGTTCCACCGCCAGTGCATAGTTTTGGTAAGCTGCGGCATCGCCAAGAATATAGACCCGCAGGGCCATAGCACTTCCTCCTTCTTCATCCGCACGGGTAAGATATGCTCATTCTATGCTGTGTTCCTTCGCCGTGCAAGTATTTCTCTTGCAATAGCTGTGAAAATATGTCATAATAGCTAACGCAGTCCCCACAGAGTTTGGATTTGACCGCCTGTGTGCGGCGGGTAAATGGGGTTGCTTGGAGATGTACCCAAGTGGCTGAAGGGTCCGGATTCGAAATCCGGTAGGCGCCGCAAGGCGTGCGGGGGTTCAAATCCCTCCATCTCCGCCAAAAGAAACAGGACATTCTTATGAATGTCCTGTTTCTTTTTTTATAACGTTTTTTGAAAGTAAATAAGCACAATACAGATCGCTCTCATTTACTGTGCGATCTTGCTTCCCACGCTGCCGACTACCATTTTGGTCAGGGCGAACAGGGCGATGACGTTGGGAATGACCATGAGGTTGTTGAACATATCCGTCAGCTCCCACACCAGATCGTTGCTCATCATGGTGCCCATCAGGATGAACACCAGGGCGATGAGGGTGTAGATCACGGTGCAGGCCTTGGGGTTCTTCTTGCCGAAAAGCCAGATGGCGTTGATCTTGCCGAACAGGTTCCAGCTCAAAACCGTGGAGAAAGCGAAGAAGAACAGGCAGATAGCCACGAACTTGGCGCCGAGGCTGGCTCCCATCACGGAGCCGAAGGCGGTCTGGGCCAGATTGGTCTTGCTGAGCACGGAGGTCACATCCCCCACATAGCCGTTTGCCAGAGGGCCATCGGCGGTGTAGAGGGTGCAGATGATGACCAGCGCGTTGAGGGTCAGCACCACGAAGGTGTCGATGAACACACCGATCATCGCCACAACGCCCTGCTCGTGAGGATCCTTCACGTTGGCCTGAGCGTGGGCATGGGGGGTAGAGCCCATACCGGCCTCGTTGGAGAACAGACCACGCTTGGCGCCCTGAGAGATGGCCTGCTTGATGGCGTAGCCGAAAGAACCGCCCACGATGGCCTGAGGCTCAAAGGCGTACTTGAAGATCATGCCGAAGGTGGCGGGGACGTACCGGATGCGGAAGATCAGGATGACCAGACCGCCCAGCAGGAAGATTGCCGCCATAATGGGGACGATCTTCTCGGTGACGGAGGCCAGACGGCTGACACCGCCCAGGAAGATGACGGCACAGATGATACCGTGGACGACAGCAGCAATGAGGATATTTCCTACGACAAAAGCGGAAGCTCTGTGGAAGAAGGCGTGATCGGCGGAGCAGATGATGAAGCCGGCATGGCAGGCGACGGTGCAGACGGCGACACCGCAGACAGCGTGATCTCCGGAGCAGGAGAAGATGCCGGCGACAGTGTTGACGAGATGCCGGCAGATGAAGCCGGAGCAGATACAGCGGAAGGCGGTGCGGCAGATGGTACTTGATTTGCATGACATCTGCAAGTCCTATTTGCAGGGCAAAGAGCCTGTCCCTGTGCTGCATGACATCACGCTCCAGGTGGACGAGGGCGAATATCTGGCGATCATGGGACCGTCCGGTTCGGGAAAATCCACGCTGATGAACATTATCGGTCTGCTGGACAAACAGACCAGCGGCAGCTATTTCTTTGACGGGCAGGACATGGCGCAGTGCAGCGACAACCAGCTTTCCGGGATACGCAACCAGAAGATCGGCTTTGTGTTCCAGAACTTCAACCTGCTGCCCCGTCAGTCGGTATTGGAAAATGTGGCGCTGCCTCTGCTCTATGCCGGCGTGCGGAAAAAAGA
>OIWV01002053.1_pt1 | contig 15617 bp, 13 predicted proteins | sample 1587751 | NCBI WGS metagenome assembly OIWV01 (sample SAMEA3888913, study PRJEB22519) | human gut metagenome | biome: human gut; feature: human-associated habitat; material: faeces | place: Denmark | collected 2010
ACGGTGATTCCTTTCGCGCCCTACGGGAGCGCTATTATCGCCTGGACACAAAAAATCTTACATCCTCCATTGTGGCCATCCGTATCTCACTCGCACTTCACCGCCTCGCGCCAGTCAAAAACCGCATCAATGCCGTCCAAAACCAAAACGAGTTCCGGCGCCCTCTGTGCCGCCATCATCTGCCGGGCCATCTGCCAAACCTCACTCACACCGGACTTCGTCGCGCGTCCTGCGGACAAGACGCAAAGAGCACGGGCACCTGAAGTCCCTCGGTTGCCTGCTGCACGGCTGTTGTCTTACCGACACCGTGCGGACCGGAAACGATCTGGATGCGGCGGCGCGGCTCAGCCAGACGGCTTCTTAAAACAGCAACTTCTTCGCGTTCAAACATCCTTTCTGCCTTTTACTCAGTCGATTGAGTAAATTAACTCAGCCGACTGAGTAAATTACCCGTGTGCATTGAGTAAATTGAAAAATTACTGTATTTACAAAGCATTGCGGCGCACCGCAAACAGCCGCCAAAAGAGAAATGTGAGGTAAAGCGCCGTCAGAAGCACCAGTTGCAGGCACGCGGGCAGAATATCCGCCGTCGCCGCACCGTCCTGCGCGGCAGCGGCAGAAGCCACAATCCCGGGCGTCGTGGGAATGAGCTGCGCAAAGCCCTGCACGAGGGGGTTGAGGTTTTCCAGAGGCCACACGGCCCCCGAAATAAAGAACACCGGCGCCGACATGATGACCACCGCGGGCGCCGTCCACCCGTTTCCGGTCAGCGTGGCCGCTGCCATGGCAAAGGCGGTCACGGCCGCCGTAAAGCAAAAGGCGACCAAAAACACCGCAAACGGATTTTGCATGGCCCCGTACTCCCCGAACGAGAAGTCAAAGCCCTGCATGTACAAAAACCACCCGAGCGCCACCGACCAAAACGCAAGAAACACCGCCACGGCCCCGTAAAAAGGGTTTCTGACCGCATCACGGATAAAGCGCTGGCGCGGCTTTTCATTGAGCCACCCTCCGAAAGACAGCCCCACGCCGAAAAACAGCACCGCCTGAATAATGAGCGGCCCCACCATCGGCACGGTGTAGTTGCCGTAACCGGAAATCTCGTTGAAGCGGTACTTCACGATGATGTCGGGTGCCTGGCGGGACGCCGCCGCAAGAAGTTCCGGAGAACCCCCCGCCGTCATCCAGGAGGCATGATTCATGCGCTCTTCCGTGTCCCCGACAATGCGGGCAATCGTTGCCTGCACGGCACGGGTTTTAACGGGGTACGCGCCGTTACCCAAAACGTTTACGGTGACGTTTCTGCCGCGCGCAAGTTCCTCGGCGTAATTGTGCGCAATCGTGATGAGGGTATCGGCCTTCATGCGCTTAAAGGCGTCAAGCCCTTCGGCTTCATCGTGCACCACAAACACAATTTTGGAGGTGCTTGCCGCGTCAAGCTCAGAAATGAGCGACCTTGAAGCCGGGCTTCTGTCCAAGTCCACCACCCCCACCGGCACGTTTTCAATCTGCTGCGTGCTGTAGGGCCAGCCGTAAAAGAGAAGGTAAAAGGCAACGGCCGCACCGAAAACCGCAATGGTGTCGCGGGAAATGAATATCTTTTTTAAGGTAAGCGCAAAGGTGCGCCAAAACCCCGTGAGTTCCTCCCGGTACTTTGCCGTTACTGCCGGCACATCACGTGCGGCGAGTTCATTGGCCTTCCAGGACTTCATCCGCACCGAAAGAATCAAAAGGCCCGCGGTGAAAAAGACCGCAGGGAAAAGGCACATCAAAAGTTCCTTTTTCGCTATGGCGTCCAGCGGAGACCCCAGCACCCAAATCTGGCCCTGCGCTTCCAGAAAGTGCGTGAGAGGCAAAAGCATCCCGAAGACACGCGCGCCCGCCGTCATTGAGTCGAGCGGAAACGAAAACCCGGTAAAGGGAAAGGTCGGGGCAATGAGGCAGATCGAGCAAGAAAGCGCAATCACCCAGGTGGGCGACACGGCAACCGCAAGAACAGCAAGCGCGGCCATCGAAAGTATGAGAAGCCAGGCGGCCGTAAACCAGAGAATCACGGGGCCGGCCGTTCCCCAGCCGCCCCAGCCCGCAAAGCCCGCGACCCAGATGCAGGACATCAAAAGCCAGAAGGCAAGCCACGGCGCAAGTTTCCCCGCAACCGCCGCGGTCACCGATCCCCCGGCGGTTTTCAGAAGTCCTCTCACGCGCCCCGTGCGCCACTCACGCACGAGCGTACTGACAAACGCCAAAAGGGCAGCCAATGCCATCACGCCCGGAATGAGTGTGGGGAGCAGGTAGGCCACGAAGTTAAAACCGGTGTTCCCGAGAAAATAGACTTCGGGCATCGTCACGCGCAGATTTTTGGCATTTTCCGTGAAGTTTCCGCCTTTTTGCGTCATGCGCACGGCCAAATTGGCGACCTTCTGTGCGGCAAGCGCTGTTTTGACGTCAAGTTCCAGAATCGTGCCGATCGCGTAATAGGTCTTGTTGATTTCAAGCACCACAGGGGCACCCACCCCGCGGCGGCGTTCCCGCTCAAAGTCAGGAGGGATGGTAAGCGCTGCGTAGATTTTGGCGCCGCGCAGCGCCCTATCGGCTTCCAGTGTGGACTCAAAGGACTTGAACTGCACCGAGGGAATGGCGGACAGGGCCTCAACGACTTCGCGCGAGGCAGCCGACTTATCGGCGTCAACGAGCCCCACGGGCAACTGCGTCATCAGCCCCGGCCCGAACGCAAGCGTTAACACCGCAAGCCAGATGAGCGGCACAACGACGGCCGTGAGCCACTCCACTCGGTGCGCGAGAACCTGCCGCACTTCAGCGGCTGCCACACGCGCAACACGGTTAAACCAACAGAGCATCGTGCCCCCGGGTTACTTGCGTTCAATCACAACCGTCATGCCGGGCCTCAGGTTTGCGACGGGCTCAACCGGGCGGGCCCGCACTTCAAAAGTGCGGATATCGTAGCCGGAAGACTGTCGCGTCGCGCGCCACACGGCGTATTCGCCTCTGGGATTGATCCAGTAGACCTTAAAGGCGACGGTCTTTTTAAGAGCCGGCAGGTAAGCGTTTAAAACCGTTCCCTTTTCAATGCCGGGGAGTTCATCTTCACGGACGTTAAAAACAGCCCAGCTGTCGGTGAGGTCCGTGACAAGCACCAACGGAAAACCCGCAGGAACCACTTCGCCTTCATGCATCACGATGCGCGTGACTTCGCCCGCGGTCACGGCGTGCACCGTAGCTTCACCGGCCAAAGACTCAGCTTCAGCCACACCCCCGGCAGCCTGCGCCGCAAGCGCCTTTGCGGCCGCCTTTTCCTGCGTGCGGGCGCCTTCCTTTAAGGCAGACAATTTTTCAAACGCGGCTTTCCTGACCTTCTCGGCCCCCGAAAGCTGGGTCCTGACTTCATCCCACTTCTGTTCGCTCACAAGGCCTTCCTTGTAAAGCGCATCAATACGGGAAAAGGTGTTTTTGGCAAGAGCCGCCGCTGCGGCCGCCCGCTGAAAGTCAGCCTTCGCCGCTTCAATCTGCTGCGTGCGCGCGCCCTCCTGTGCAAGGTCGGACTTCGCAAGCGCCGCAGCCTCCACGGCTTTGGCCTGCGCCACACGGGCATTGATTTCAGGTAACGCCAGTTCCGCAACGGGCATCCCCGCCGTCACCGTGTCTCCTTCTTTGACAAGGACCTTGGCAAGGCGCCCCGGGACCTTTGCGGCCACTGAAACCGTACGGGCATCAATCATCCCCTGAAGAGGAACCGCCACCGGCGCCATCGCCTGCCAGATTCCCCAGCCGATAAAGGCGGCCGCGCCCAAAAGAACAGCGCCCCCGATAACGGCCGGAATCTTGGAAAATTTCTGATTGGCTAACTGCATTTTTGTTTTTAATCCGTTTACTTAACAGGCACAAGGTCCGCACGCGTGAGCGTCTGCATGAATTCCGGCATCACGCCGCTGGCGGCATGAAGCCGCACCCAGGCAACGACAAACTTAAAGGCGGCGGCACGCTGCGCGATCTGCGCGCCGATTAACTGCGTGCGGGCTTCCCGTACGTCAAGGGCGGTGGAAAGTCCCTCGTTAAAACTTATCTGCCGCAATTTCAGGTTTTCCGCGGCGAGCGCCACGGTCGAGGCCGTGAGGTCATATTCCTCACGGGCCTGCGTGGTCTGCAGAAACGCCACTTCAACCGCGGTCATCAGGGCATTATCGGCCTCAGCGCGCGCGGCTTCAGCTTTGGTGACGAGCTGCCTTGCCGCCGCAATATCGGACATGCGGTCGCTGTTACTGAAAAGCGTGAACTTCACGCCGATTCCGGCCATCCAGTCCGGCTCCACCGGCGTGAGGTAGTGTTTCACCAGGTTTTTCATGCCGAAGGCAAAGACCTGGGGATGAAAATTCCCTTCCGCGGCCTTCACTCCTTCTTCGGCCTGATTTCGCTGCGCATCGATTTTTCTGAGAAGCGGCGCGTTAAGCCGCGCCTTTTTCTGCCACTCGGACAGTACGCCCAAGTTCCCGGTGAGAACGAAAAGGGGCGTTGAAAGTTCCGGGAGCGTTTTTTCTCTGAGAGCACTCATGAGTTCAGCTTCCGCGACCCTCGCGCCCGTCTGCGCTGAGGCCAGTTCCCGGCGGGCCGTATCGCGCGAAACTTCCACGCTCATGCGCTCAATTTTGGAAATCATCCCTTTCTTTTCAAAGCGTTCGGCACGCAAGAGCTGCGCCTCTTCATCGGCGAGCATGTCGCTTCGGAGCTTTTCCACGGAACGCGCAAGCTGCACGCCCCAGTAGCTGCCCGCAAGTTCCGCGTCCTTCATCTCAAAGCGTTCACTCTTGGCGGCATCGGCTTCCCGGACTTTTTGCTCAAGCGCGTTTTGCTTGGCGGAAATCCGCCCGCCCGTATAAAGCGGCCAATACGCCTGAATGGTTGCGCGCGGCCCACCCAAGTCAAGCTCCTGGCCGACGTTAATCGTTGAAGGGATGGAAATGGGACCAACGCCCAAAGCAGCACCCAGCATCGGCCCCATCGCCTGCAGGTTCGCGGGCACGTCAATATCAAGGTCGAGCTCTTTGCGGCCTTCCATATGCATGGCCATCATGTCGATCTTGGGACCGGAGAGCCATTTGGCGCTTTCGGCCGTTAACCGGGCGCGCTCCACTTCCGCGGCGTCAGCGCGGAAGATATCGGAGCGTTCGTGAAAAAGCGCACGGGCTTCGTCAAAGGAAAGCGCGTCAGCGGCGGCTGCCGTCTGAAAAACCAGGGCCCCGAGACAGAGCGCGGCTGCGCAGGAAAAATATCGTACCATCAGACTTTTCCGCGGACCAAGGCCGCGTTTTAACTCATACATTCAGATGAGGCGGAATCTTACCCGTGCTACGGGCACTGCGCCTTGGCCGAAATACTAAGAAAAATCAGAAGGCCCGAAGGTAAGGCGGCGGAAAAGCCACCATGGCGTGCAGGGCCTGTGCGGCGGTCCACCCCCAGTTGGGGTTTCTGAGCATCTCGCGGCCGACGCAGATCCCGTCGGCGTCCCCCGCGGCAAGGATGGCTTCAGCCTGCAGGGGCTCCTTAATAAGTCCCACGGCAAAGGTCACCAGCCCCGTGTCTTTTTTCACAACGCGCGCGTATTCGACCTGATAGCCGGGTTTGAGTTCCGGCATCTGCTGCGCCTTATCAAGCCCTCCGGCACTCACATCCGCCGCGTCGCACCCAAGCGCCTTTGCGGCCTTGAGAAACGCCACGGTATCTTCCACCGTCCAGCCGCCATCGATCCAATCGGTGGCGGAAACGCGCACCGCGAGCGCCATATCGGGCACGGTTTCGCGCACGGCCTTAATGACGGCAAGCCCGAAGCGCATCCGGTTTTCGAGGCTTCCGCCCCAGCCGTCCGTTCTGCGGTTTGTCACCGGCGACAAAAATTCATGAATGAGGTAGCCGTGCGCCGCGTGAATCTGAATACCGTCAAAACCTGCAGCCTGAGCGCGCTTTGCGGCCGCCGCGAAGGCTTCAATCACGCGGTGAATATCATCTTCTGTCATTTCCCGCGGCAGGCTTTCGGGTTCTCCGCACGTGACGGCGGACGGCGCTTCAATCGCAAAGCCGCCCTCTTGAAGCGTCAGAAAGCGGCTTTCTTCCCAGGGAACCGTACGGCTTCCCTTGCGGCCCGAGTGCGAGAGCTGAATCATGAGTTTGGTCTCGGGGCTTACGGCGCGGCATTCCGAGGTGAGCGCCTTAAAGGCCTCGGTCTGCTCATCGTTCCAGAGCCCGAGACACGCAGGCGTGATGCGGCCCTCAGGCGTCACGGCCGTTGCTTCCACAACGACGAGCCCTGCACCCGACCCCGCCAATTTCCCATAATGCACCCGGTGCCAGGCCTGAAGCACCCCGTCTTTGGCGCGGTACTGGCACATCGGCGGCACACAGAGGCGGTTCACAAGCTTCAGTTTTCCCAGTGTGAGCGGTGAAAATAAGAGCGTCATGAAGGCCTCCGCTGCAAAATTCTCGTTTAGAAAAGATCGTCCGTGTTGTCGCGCAGGCTGATCATGCGCTCAACGTAACGGGCAATCGTGTCGATCTCAAGATTCACGCCGTCCTGAGGTTTCAGACTCTTTAAGGTCGTCACTTCCACGGTGTGCGGGATGAGATTGATGGAAATACGGGCGCCCACCGGCGTGTCTTCCACGGAGTTAATCGTGAGCGACACACCGTTAACCGTCACAGAGCCCTTGTAGGCAAGGTACGGAGAGAGCTTTTTGGGCGCAAGAATCACCAGGTGCCAGCTCTCGGCCTTGGGTTCCATCACTTCGACCTGACCGACGCCGTCGACGTGTCCGCTCACCAGATGGCCGTCCACACGGTCACCGAGCCGCATGGCTTTTTCAAGGTTCACAAACCCGAAGGTGTTAAGGCCAACGGTCTTGGAGAGGCTCTCGGCACTTACGTCAATCGTAAAGGAGTCGCCTTCAATGCCGGTCACGGTCATGCAGGCGCCGTTAACGGCAATCGAGTCCCCGACATGCACCTCTTCGAGGTGAAATTCCGCAGGAGTCTTAATGGTGAGGCGCACGCCGTCACCGAGCTTTTCCGGTTCGCGCACCTTACCCACAGCCTGAATAATCCCGGTAAACATTCAAGAAACTCCTTTCTGATGTCTGAAAATCTGTTTTCGTTACGCACCAGCAGTCTTACGACTGCGGGCGAAGCACGATTTTAAGGTCACTGCCGGCCGTTGCCACGGCGTGATACCGCCAGCGGTAGATATCCTGCATGCGCTCAAAGTGAGGAAGGCTCGCGAGAACCTTGCCGCTGCCCATAAAGCAGGGCGCCACATAAAGAACAATTTCGTCCACAAGGCCCGCGGTCATCAGCGACCCCGAAAGCCTCGCTCCGGCTTCCACATGAAGCACATTGACTTCTCTTTTCCCGATTTCGTGAAGCACTTCCCCCAAATCGAGCTTACCGAGCTCGATTTCGGCAACGCGCACGGTCTGAGCGCCCGCGGCCGTGATCCGCTCCACGGCTTCTTCTGACGCGCTTTCGGCGACAAAGACCGTGCAGGGGGCGCCTTCCAGAATCCGGCTTTCCGAGGGTATCGAGCCCCGGGCGTCGCACACAAATTTCGGCGGATCCTTCCAGTTGCCGGGCAACCGCACGTTCATTTGGGGATTGTCCGCCCGTACGGTTCCCACACCCGTCAAAATCCCCTGAGAGTGCGCGCGCATGAGCCGCCCGTCTTCGCGGGAATCTTCTGACGTAATCCACCGGCTCATCCCGTTTTCAAGCGCCGTGCGCCCGTCAAGACTGGCCGCAAGCTTCATCCGTACCCAGGGGGTGCCCCGCTTCATGCGGGTGATAAAGCCGATGTTGGATTCAATCGCTTCGGTTTCACAAACGCCCGTTGTGACGGCAATACCAGCGTCTTTGAGCATCGCGATGCCGCGGCCGGCCACGAGGGGATTGGGATCAGTGGTTCCCACCACCACGCGCGCCGCCTTTTCCTTAATCAGGCGCAGCGCGCAGGGAGGGGTTCTTCCGTAGTGCGAGCAGGGTTCAAGCGTCACATAAAACGTGGCTCCTTCAGGCGTCATGCCCTTGGCGTATACGTCGTTAATCGCACTGATTTCAGCGTGCGCTGAGCCCGGCGCCTGCGTTGAGCCCCTTCCGAGCTCACTGCCGTCTTTCACAATCACACAGCCCACCGCCGGATTCGGAGGCGCAATGAGTTCGGCGTTTTTCGCGGTTTCAAGCGCCTGCCGCATCCAGAATTCATCGGCCGGATCAGCCTTAATGTCTTTAACGTCCGTCATTTGTTGTGCTGCGTGGCTTCGAGGTCGCGCATCAGATTGCGGAAACCCTCGGGTTTGTCGACATTAAAGTAAACGCTTGCAAAGCGGATGTAAGCAACGCTGTCGAGCTTTTTGAGCTCTTTTAAAACGAGTTCGCCTATTTTGGCGCTCGGAACTTCCTTTTCGCCCATGGTCATGAGCGCCAGTTCAATCGCGTCAATCGAGGCTTCAATCGCCTCCATCGTTACCGGACGCTTTCTTAACGCAAGGCGCATCGAGCCCTTGAGTTTTTCGCGGTCAAACTCGCAACGCCCGCCGTCACGCTTAACGACCGTCGGGAGGTTCAGCTCAGCACGCTCAAAGGTTGTAAAGCGTTTACCGCAGGATTCGCACTGCCGTCGGCGGCGGATCGAGAATCCGTCCTCACTCGCACGTGAATCAATAACAGCCGAATCCTTGGCCTTACAGTAGGGGCAGCGCATGCCTTCTCTCCCAAAACAAACGGCGCAATCTGTGCCGAAGCACGCCGCAGGCAACCACTGGATATGGTGTCTTTCGGGTGTGCATCCTTTAATTGTATGCGGGATGAGACCGTAAACCGCAAAAAAACCGCCCGAAGCGCACCGATTTTGCAAGCGGATGCTTCGGACGGTCCGTGTCAGACGGGCTTATAAGCCCGCTGACAGACTGATTACATGCGATAGACCGGGAACTTCGCGGTGAGCCGGTCCACGGCTTCACGCACGCGGGCGAGCACCGCGGGATCTTCGGGGGCGTCCAAAAGATCCGCAATGAGGTTCGCGGTTTCGCGCGTTTCTTCTTCCTTAAAGCCGCGCGTGGTCATCGCAGGGGTCCCGAGGCGCAGGCCCGAGGTGACAAAGGGCTTTTCCGGATCGTTATGGATGGCGTTTTTGTTCACCGTGATGTGAGCTTCTCCGAGAAGCGCTTCAGCAGCCTTGCCGGTTAAGTGCTTGGCTCTGAGGTCCACGAGCATCACGTGGCTTTCGGTACCGCCGGAAACGATCCGCAGACCGCGCTTGGTGAGTTCTTCCGCCAGGACCTTCGCGTTTTTGGCAACCTGCTCGCCGTAGGCCTTAAATTCCGGTGTAAGCGCTTCACCGAGCGCCACGGCCTTGGCGGCAATCACGTGCATCAGGGGACCGCCCTGCATGCCCGGGAACACCGCAGAATTGATCTTCTTTTCAAGTTCCGGACGGCAGAAAATGATGCCGCCGCGCGGTCCTCTCAAGCTCTTGTGCGTCGTGGTCGTCACAATGTCGGCGTAGCCGAAGGGGCTCGGGTAGACGCCTGCGGCGATAAGCCCGGCGTAGTGCGCCATATCAACCATCAAAAGGGCGCCGACGCTATGCGCAATCTCGGCAAAGCGCTTGAAATCAATCTTGAGGGAATAAGCCGAAGCCCCGGCCACGATGAGCTTGGGCTTGGCTTCCTTGGCAAGGCGCTCGACTTCATCGTAGTCGATCTTTTCGTCTTCTCCGAGGCCGTAGGGCACGCAGTGGAAGAACTTGCCGGAGAAATTAAGGTGCATGCCGTGAGAGAGGTGGCCGCCGTCGGCAAGACTCATGCCCATGAAGGTGTCGCCCTCATTGAGAACCGCCATAAAGACCGCGGCATTGGCCTGAGCGCCCGAATGAGGCTGCACGTTTACGGCCATCTCAACGCCCGCGGGTTCGCAGAAGAGTTTCTTTGCGCGGGCAATGGCAATGCGCTCGACTTCGTCGACGAACTGGCAGCCGCCGTAGTAACGCTTGCCGGGATAGCCTTCGGCGTACTTGTTGGTGAGCTGACTGCCCTGGGCAGACATCACGGCAGGCGAAGCATAGTTTTCGCTTGCAATCATTTCGATGTGCTGTTCCTGACGCTGCATTTCGTCTTCGATGTACTTCCAGACTTCGGCGTCGGTGACGGCGGCAGTTTTGCTGTATTCAAACATGGGAAATTCTTCCTGAGAGTGTCGTAGTCAGTACTGAGAGCACACCAAGGCGTGCCCGAAAAAGCGGAAAGATTATAAAAGCGCGTTGCATAGGCCATGTAGCCGGGTAACGGCTGCATACAAAGAAAAACAGCACCGCTGCAGTCTTTGCCTGCATCCCGGATCTCTGAAGCCGTCCGATTCAGACCGGAAAACAGAAAGTATCTTTTTCTACACTTTTTGTTTTGGACACGATAAAAGTATCCTTTACTACACTATTTATCGTTTTCAGTGCTCAATTCGCTGACAGCCAACAAAAAAGCACAACCCCCGTGTTTTTTACCGACGACACGGCGGCCGCTGCTGCTTTGGGCGAAGCGGTACACAAAAGGCGCAGAGCCTTGAAACTCACGCTCGATGCGGTTTCCGACATGACCGGTATTACCAAAAAGACACGCATTGCGCTGGAAAAAGGCCGCGATGTGCGGGTGTCCACAGTGCTTACCGTTTGCGGACTTCTGGGCTGCACGCTCAATATCACTGCTCCGGAGCCGGAAAAGGAGGATGAGATTGTCTGGTTCTGAGTGCGCCGGCATTTGGGAGGGCAACCGGCTCGCCGCCCGTGTACAACTCACGCCCGAAGATCCGGTCCTTACCTACACGGATGACTGGAAAGCCTCGGGCTTTGCCTTAAGCCCGGCGCTTCCTCTCACCGGGCCCGCCGACTCCCGCGCCGTCACTGCCTTTTTTGAAAACATGCTGCCTGAAAGCCGGGCCTTTGAAAACCTGGTTTTGGCAACAAAGACGGCCGATACCTCTGGCGAAGTCAGGGAGGCAATCCGCCCGGTCACGGCCGCTGAAATTTCAAGCCGCATCGAAGCGCCTGACACGCATCCCATGGATCTCTGGGACAACCGGCCGCGCGTGACGGTTGCCGGCGTCCAGCCCAAACTCAACCTCCTGATGACTGACGGCCGCTATGTGCTTGCGGAAGGCTCAACAATTGCCTCCGACCGGATTCTGAAGTTTGAGCCGAAGGGCTCTCCGTTTCTCGCCATCAACGAATTTCTGTCACTGGAGCTCGCCCGTGCACTCGGCCATCCTGTTGCTCAAGCCCGGCTTTTCCGCATGGGAGAACACCGTGTTCTGGAAGGTTTTCGCTTTGACAGAAAAACGGAGTTGCGTGCCGGCAAGAAACGCGTGTGGCGCCGGCACGTCATTGACGCCTGTCAGGCCTTGGGCCTTACCTCTGCCTACAAGTACGAGCGGCCATTCGGAGACAGCCGCGATGTTGCCGCCATCCGTACCGGCGTGAGTCTTGTGCGGCTTTTTTCTCTCGTGCGGTTTGCTGATCCCGCACTTCGGGCACGGACGGCTGCGTCCCTTCTGGACTGGCTGCTTTTTAACACCGTCATCGGCAACACCGATGCGCACGGTAAGACTTTCAGTTTCTTTGTCGGTAAAGACGGCTTATCGGACGCACCTTGGTATGACCTCGTCTCCGTGCTGCAGGTTGACGGCGTCAGCCACAGTCTTGCGATGGCCGCAGGGGATGATTGTGAGCAGGCAGCGTCGGGCACGCCGCCCTGCTCACAGACGAAACAACAGAGATCAGTAGAGCCCTGCTTTACGGCAGGCTTCCGCAACAAACTTGTTTTCATTACCCTGAAGCCGCGCAATGCGCTTGGCGCGGGTGCACTCCCAAGCGTCAGGCGCATACTGTTTGGCCCAGGCTTCGGCGAGCTTTCGCTGCTGATCTGAAAGCCGCATCTTGGGGTAACTGTCCGCCATATAAAGCATCGTGCGGCCGATCGTGCCGCGGGTGTATTCCGGGGGCTCAGCGCGGCGGTCTTCGATCTTCATTGGACACGTGCCGAACGTCACCTTGGCTGCGGGCAGCATCGCGTAGTTATAGTTGCTGCGCAGCGCATTGACGGCGCCGATTGCCGGATAAAGGTTATACATGTCGCTTTGCATGTAGCGGTACTCTTCGTTCACCTTTTCCGCGCACTTGCGGCCCTTAAAGTTCCTGCCACGGTTATCCACGCACTTGGCATCGCCCTCACGCCACTCTTTAAAAAAGCGCCCGAAGTTTTCCGCCGGCACGACGTGCTCCCACTCAATGCGCCGCGCCCGCTTTTCGTGTTTGGGCGTCGTAAAACCGTCCGGCAGCGTAATGTTTTTGCGCGAGTCAAAGACCGCACGGCAGTAGAAAGTCACACGGTGATCCATGTAGACCTTTCGCTCCAGCGTTTTCTTGGCTTCGTTAAAGGAGTCAATCGTGGTGTTGCCGGCAGCGTAAACCGTACCGACCGAAAGAAAGGCCGCTGCGGCAGCCGTTGTAAGAGCTGATAAGAAAACCTTCTTCATTTTTCGAACTTTACCAAAAACGAAAAGGCCGTCCGGAGAGGATTCTTCCCGCCGTCGGCCTTTTACTGTTTAATTCAACATTACCTTACTTCGCGGCCTTGCCCCAGCTGTCACGCAGGCCGACGGCAAGGTTTAACACCGGATGGTCGCTCGTGTGATCGACGCGGTCAGTGACAAAGTACCCCGTACGTTCAAACTGGAAGCGCTCGTCCTTGGCAGCCTCTGCAACCGCCGGTTCCACATAGCCCGTGACGGTACGCTTGCTGTCGCGGTTCATGACGGTCGTGAAGTCGTCCGCGGAATCGGGATGAGCTTCGGTAAAGAGCCGGTCATAGAGCCGGATTTCAGCGGCACGCGCGGTCTTGGCGTCAAGCCAGTGAATGGCAGCCTTCGTCTTCACCGAATCGGCGCCCGCTGTCCCGGTCTTCGTTTCCGGGAGATAGTTGGCATGCACGCAGGTGACCTTGCCGTTTTCATCCTTTTCAAAGGACACGGGCACGATCACATAGCCGTAGCGCAGGCGCACGGGCTTGGCGGGCGTACCGTCCGCGGGAATCGTCAGACGCCGGTAGCCCTTTGGCGGCACTTCCGCAAAGTCATCGGCCTCAATCCAGAGGGTCTTGCTCATCGTGAGCTTGCGACTTCCCATCTCGGGCTTTTGCGGATGGTTCGGGGCTTCAAGTTCCTCGGTGAGATCGTCCGGATAGTTGTCGATCACAAGTTTGAGGGGATTTACCACACCGATGCGGCGCACGGCCGTGGCTTCAAGATCTTCTCTGAGGCTCTGCTCAAGCACGCTGTAATCAATCCAGCCGCCCGCGGCACGGCTCACACCGCACTTTTCCGCAAAGTTCTGCAGTGCCTGCGGCGTATAGCCGCGGCGGCGCAGGCCGACGATCGTGGGCATGCGGGGATCATCCCAGCCGTCCACGAGCTTTTCGGTGACCATGCGGATGAGCTTACGTTTGCTCAAAACGACATAGGTGAGGTTGAGGCGGTTAAATTCGTACTGATGCGACAAAAGGAAGAAGTTCTTCCGGACCACCGAGAGCGCGGCTTGTAAGAGCGGCGTGAAGTTTTCCGCGTGCTGCGTCAAAAGCGCAAAGAAGGTCTTTCCTTCGGTGCTTGTAAGAGTCTCCGGGCCGCCCGTCGCGCTCCAGTGGTCAAAGAGTTCGGCCATAGCGGCTTCCGGTGCACTCTGCCCGAGCTTTTCGCGGGCATTAAAGGCAGCTCGCGCAAAGGCAAGCGCCCGCTCGTCGCGCCCGGCTTCCATGTCAGCCAAAATTTTCTTTGCTTCAGCAAACTGCGGTGCGCGCAGTGCCGGCACCACACGCTCCAGCGCCCAGTCATAGAAGGCGCGCTGGTCTTCAAATTCGAGCGTGCAGATCGAGTGCGTGATGTTTTCAAGCGTATCTTCAATCGGATGCGCAAAGGTGTACATCGGGTAGATGCACCACTTGTTGCCGGTTGCCTGGTGTTCGGCAAAGCGGATACGGTAGATCGCGGGATCGCGCAGATTGATGTTGGGCGAAGCCATATCAATCTTGGCTCTCAGAACCATGGAGCCTTCGGCGTGCTTGCCGTCGCGCATTTCGCGGAAGATTCTGAGGTTTTCCTCGGGCGTTCTATCACGGAAGGGTGAATTCTTGCCGGGCTCGGTGAGCGTGCCGCGGTTTTCACGCATCTCGTCGGCGCTTTGTTCGTCAACGTAGGCGTAGCCGGTCTTAATGAGGTGCTCGGCAAACTCATACATCCAGTCAAAGTAGTTGGATGCGTAGTAGAGGTCGACCTCTTTGCCGTGCTTCCAGTCAAAGCCGAGCCAGTTGACGCTTTCCTTGATCGCGTCAACATACTCCTGGTCTTCCTTCACCGGATTGGTGTCGTCAAAGCGCATGTGGCAGTAGCCGCCGTAGTCACGCGCCAGCCCAAAGTTCAGGCAGATACTCTTGGCGTGACCGATGTGGAGGTAGCCGTTGGGTTCCGGCGGGAAACGCGTGCGGATTTTTGCAACGTCAGGCGCCCCCTTTTCCTGTTGCTCCGTGTAGGGCGCGGGATATCCGCACCAGAAACGCGGCAGATTGTTGCCCTCGGCAAGATCGGCCTCGATGATGTTGCGCAGGAAATTGGTCGTTTTCACGGCGCCTTCGGCACCTTCGGTTTTCTTTTCCGTATCGGTCATGGTCATGATTGCGTGTTGTTTCCGGCAAAAGGACTGCAGCGCCTTTTGCGCGGCGTAATTTTTCCATTTTAATGGAAAAGGCGCGGCTTCAAAACAGCAAAACAGCGGTTTTCCCGGCAAAAATGCCTTGAGTTTCGTCCTTTGACGCCAACCCGCTTCAGAACCGGGAATCTTTAACGCCGCAGACCGGCTGCGGCTTGCACAGCGTTGAGGGAAAATCAAACAAAACAGGGTTGCGTTGGAAGGCCAAGACGTGGACGCTCGAGGTTCTGGATCTGGTGATAAAGGCTGAAGCGCCGGATGCCTGGCAGAAAGAAGCTCTTCTTTCAGCAACAGATCCGTCCGGCTTTAAGCGTGTCAAATACTGCCGTCTTGTCCGGCGGATGATCCGCGGCCGTATGCGCTACTTTGTTCAGCTCATTGTCGAAGGCGTACCGCCCGTCAAGCACGTTTATGCTCCCAAGGATCTCAAGGTGGCTGTTGACCCGGGCCCGAGGACCATGACTTTTTACAGCCCCGAGTGGCAGCAGAAGATTTTGGTGAGCGCGGGCACTGTCTCTCAGGAAAAGGAGATTGCGCGTCTTTTACGTGCCATGGACCGCTCCCGCAGAGACACGAATCGGGAGTGCTACAACGCGGACGGCACCGTTAAAGCCGCCGGAAAAAAGATTGTCTGGAAGGAATCCAAGACCTATAAGGCAACAAAGGCAAAACTTGCGGATCTGTACCGCCGCCAGGCGCAAACCCGCCGTTGCCTGCACGGCGAAGTGATTAACCAGGTGTTCGGCAGGGCCGGCACCGTCATTGTGGAGAAGAACTCATACAAAGCATTTCAGAGAGCCGGATACGGCAAGAGTTTGGG
>OIWV01002058.1_pt1 | contig 15580 bp, 10 predicted proteins | sample 1587751 | NCBI WGS metagenome assembly OIWV01 (sample SAMEA3888913, study PRJEB22519) | human gut metagenome | biome: human gut; feature: human-associated habitat; material: faeces | place: Denmark | collected 2010
ATGTCTGGAGTGCAATGGTTGCCATCACCACCGACTGCTTCTCGCTGTCAACGATACGACCTGTTACGGTCTGTGCCTTTGACTGCACAAACAGCAGTAACAATAATAATGTAATGAGTGTGGTTTTCTTCATAGTGGGTTAAAATTAAAGTATGTTATACATTGCAAATGTAACACAATTAGCCCGACTTTTGTTTAAAAAACGACTTTTATTGCTTAACAAAAAGTTCACAATACTTCACAAAACTTCATTAAATTAATAGCTTGATAGATTATAACAAATTCTATATCAGTGTCTTAATATACTTATCGAAATCCTTGGCAGAACCTTTCGATTTTGTCAGTTTTTCATGCATTCTTTTGCGTGCATTAGATACATTCGGTAAAGAACTGTCTGTAAGCACAGCTATTTCGGACGGCTTAAAACCTAATCTGACAAGGATCATCACATCAAATTCGAATGGGCTAACTACAGATTTCAAAGCAAAAGTCTGCGGATAGAACTCCTCTATGTATAGTTTCAGTTGATTCCACTCTTTTCTTGTAGCGGCTCTCGGAGTCTTGTCAACGATATGCCAGAGTAAGCTGATTATAGAGCCGTTCTGATTGTCTGTACCATCGGACGAATCGGCAGACGAACGTCCTTTTCCTTGAAGCTTTGCAACCAATTCTTTCTTCTCTTCTATAAGAGCATTTATCTTTGATTGCTGTTTAGACATCAGTATGTCGAGGTCTTTCTTTCCTTGTTCGAGTGCAAGAAGGTTGTTTCTTTTTGATTCATTCTCTGCCTCCAACTGTTGTATCTGTAGCATTCTTCGTATGCGCTCCATTGATTTCTTGTGCCTTTCTCTCAAAAAAAGCAACGCCAACACAGACAACAACACGAGGAATGAGAGCACAACCGTTTTTAATCGTGTTGTGGCTTCTGCCTCCTTGCTTTTAGCCACAAGCGCCTCTGTCTCCTTACTGCTATAGTTGTATGCCGCTTGCATCTGCTGCATTCTCAACGTAGACAGTTCGACATAGGCAGAATCGTTTTCACGGCGAGCAAGCTCAGAGTATTTAGCTACGGAATCGGACAAGCCCAGCTTCTTGTAAGTTTGCGCAAGTCCTCGCAGAAACGCTTCTCTGTATTCGTGGTCGTCGGTAGAGCGCATGCCTTTCCGATAATAACCCAAAGCACCTGACACATCCGATTTAGCCAAAAGATAATTGGCTTTGTCGTTATAGTATTTTTCAAGTCCACTAACTACATTGCCCAGACTATCCACATCTCCAGAATGCTCTTCGTAAGAGCGTAATATACAACCCACCTCTTCCACCTTGCCTCTTCCGAGTAGAGTAGACACATTTGGTACAAGAACCTTTGAAGCTTCTCGTACAAGACCGTTTTTCAGGTATTCATCATGCAGCCACTCTCTCAACTTACATGCCTCGTCTCGCCGATTTTGCAAATAAAGCACATTAGCTATCTGTTCTTTTGAGAGCAACACACCAAGCGTATCCTTATCTTTACAAGCAAAACGTACAGCCTGAGAATAGGCAACGCCAGCCTCGTTGAAAGCCAGTTGGCTCAGCAGCACATTGCCCATCTGTCCATACACACGATTGAGGAAAGCGTTGTTTTTATTGCCGTCTGTTGTGTCAGCCAACGCAACCGCCTTCTGATAATCGGCCAACGCCTCTGGATAGTTGTCAAGGTCGCGATAAACGCTTCCAAGCACATAATAGGCGGACATTTGCTCTTCAACGCTACCGTTGTCGTCGAAATACTGCACCACTTTACGTGCCAGAGAATCAGAAGCGAACTGCTCACCGACAGAATTCTGAGCCCGTAAATGGTAGAGAGTAAGAAGCATACGATTATGTTGCGACATATCATTGTGGCATGACATAAAACTATCTATAGCAATAATGGCTTCGGCAGGATTCTGCTGATATAGGGTATCCATATGCGACAGAAACGAACTGGTACGACGATTGCTTCCACACGAAACGATACAAGCAAGAGCCAACAATAATATAAAGGGCTTCATTTTTTCATGCATCAGAACGTTGCACACATTATATATATGCACAACATATTTGTTGTTCTTCATAATTCTTAATATTTAGATTCGTCTGCAAAGATACAACTTCTTTGGAATAGCGCAAGTTTTGCCCTCTATTTTCTTCTAAATAAGCATGGATAGCGCAGCCAAAGGACTATTTACAATAAAAACCTCGTTTTATTCGTCAATTTTATGTAAGTTTGTATTTTCAATAAAACTACAATCTGATTATAAAAGCAAAAGGAGGGACAATTATGGGAACTTCGTATACAGAATTAATAGTGCGTCTTTCGCTCGCATTCGTGCTTGGCGGAATGATTGGGCTTGAGCGCGAGTATAGAGCTAAGGAAGCCGGATTTCGCACACATTTTCTTGTGGCGTTGGGCAGTGCGCTGTTTTGCGTTGTGTCACAGTTCGGTTTTGGCATTGATTTGAAAGACTCCTCGCGTGTGGCAGCGCAGGTGGTGTCGGGCATCGGCTTCCTCGGTGCCGGAACAATCATCTTTCAGAAGAACGTGGTGCGCGGACTCACCACAGCTGCCGGACTATGGGTGACGGCTGCCATCGGACTGGCGTGCGGAACAGGTATGTTTATGGCTGCCACTATAGTAACAGCAATGATGCTGCTCGGACTGGAGGTGATAAACGCTATGATACCGCAGCTGGGTACCACAACCATCGAGATCTCGTTCTCCGCCTCCTCGATAGAGCAGGTTAGAGTGTTGATTGCGACTATGCGACATGACGGCATTGAGGTGCAGACATATCAGATAAAAGAGCGACGCACATCGCAAGGCGAGTTTGTCGAGGCTAATATACAGTTGAAGGTGAAGCGTGGCACGACGGACAATTTGAGGGTGATCGGTTACATGGACGGTTTTGCTGACGTCACTATCTCCGCTGTAGAGGGATAGGCGTAACGATTTGCTTGCTAAAAACAAACAAAAAGGCTGAGTTCCACATCGTTATTGGGAACTCAGCCTTTTTTCTGTACTTATAGTAGGAGGGTATGGCATTCTTGCCATACCCACGCAGCCTCCTATCAATCACCTTATAGTAGGAGGGTATGGCATTCTTGCCATACCCACGTAGCCTCCTATCAATCACCTTGTGGGTGCGTGGCTATGGCAGGGATGCCATAGCCTCCTATGCTCCTTACTCAAGACCCTTGCCGTGGCAGTTCTTGAATTTCTTGCCGCTACCGCAAGGACACGGGTCGTTGCGTCCCGGGAGCTTGTCCTTAACCAGCGGAGTGTGGTTCTCTTCGATGTTCTCGCGAGTGTCGTGCTGTGCGGCAGCCTGCTGTGCAGGGTCGTTGATTTCGGCCTTCTGCTCGGTATACTGCTGACGCTGTGTACGCTCCTCGGGAGCTGCCTCGCGCACCTCCTGCTGCTGTTGCATTTCTGGAATCTGTCCGCGTGTGAGGATAGAAGCGATGCGGTTGTTCATATCGTTCACCATCGAGTCGAAGAGCTTAGCACTCTCGAGCTTGAAGATGAGCAACGGGTCCTTCTGCTCGTAAGAAGCGTTCTGTACGCTGTGGCGCAACTCGTCGAGCTGGCGGAGGTTCTCCTTCCAGCAGTCGTCGATGATGTGGAGCATGATGACGCGCTCGAACTGTTTAACAACATCGCGACCCTCGGTGCGGTAAGCCTCCTTAAGGTTGCACGGAATGTTGTAGACGCGCTTGCCGTCGGTGATAGGCACCATGATGCGCTCGTAGATAGCACCCTGGTTCTCTTCTACTTCCTTGATGATAGGCCAAGCAACGCTCTCGATGCGGTCAGTCTTGCGTTTGAAGGTAGCCATTGCGCTCTGGAAGGCACGCTCCTCAAGCTCGTCGTGGCGTACGTTCTCGAAGTCCTCCTCGCTGAACGGACACTCCATAGCCAGAATCTTGAGGAATTCCTCACGGCATCCGGCGTAGTCGTTTGTCTCGATGATGTTCACCACGCGGTCCCAGATGACGTTGGTGATGTCCATGCCGATACGCTCACCCATGAGTGCGTGGCGGCGCTTCTCGTAGATTACGGTGCGCTGCTTGTTCATCACGTCGTCGTACTCGAGCAGGTGCTTACGTATACCGAAGTTGTTCTCCTCAACCTTCTTCTGTGCGCGCTCGATGCTCTTAGAGATCATCGGGTTCTCGATACGGTCGCCCTCCTTGAAGCCGAGACGGTCCATGAGACTTGCGATGCGCTCTGAAGCGAACAGACGCATGAGCTTGTCCTCGAGCGATACGTAGAACACTGAGCTACCCGGGTCGCCCTGACGACCTGCACGACCACGCAGCTGGCGGTCGACGCGGCGGCTCTCGTGGCGTTCTGTACCGATGATGGCAAGACCGCCTGCCTCCTTAACCTCCTTAGTGAGCTTGATGTCGGTACCACGACCAGCCATGTTGGTAGCGATGGTTACGGCACCGAGCATACGCTCCTCGAAGTGCTTGCTGCCGTCCTCTTCGGTGATCTCTACCATGCCCTTTGTGCTGCGACCAGCCTCTGCCACGATGTCTGCCTCCTTCTTGTGGAGCTTGGCGTTGAGCACCTGGTGAGGAATCTTGCGCATGTTGAGCATCTTAGAGATAAGCTCAGAGAACTCTACCGATGTAGTACCTACGAGCACCGGGCGACCGCTGTTGCGCATCTCCACGATTTCGTCGATAACGGCTGCATACTTCTCGCGGTTGGTCTTGTACACACGGTCGTCGAGGTCCTTGCGGAGTACCGGACGGTTTGTAGGAATCTCAACAACGTCGAGCTTGTAGATGTCCCAGAACTCGCCTGCCTCAGTAGAAGCAGTACCGGTCATACCAGCGAGCTTGTGGTACATACGGAAGTAGTTCTGCAGTGTGATGGTAGCGAATGTCTGTGTGGCTGCTTCCACCTTCACGTGCTCCTTAGCCTCTACAGCCTGGTGGAGTCCGTCGCTCCAGCGGCGGCCTTCCATGATACGACCTGTCTGCTCGTCGACAATCTTCACCTCGCCGTCCATAACAACGTACTCGTCGTTCTTGTTGAACATGGTGTAAGCCTTCAGCAACTGCTGCAAGGTGTGTACACGTTCCGACTGTACGGCATAGTGGTTGAGCATGGCGTCCTTCTTGTCGAGGCGCTCCTGCTCGCTGAGGTCCTTCTCGTTCTCAAGAGCCGAGAGCTCTGAAGTGATATCTGGCAGCACGAAGAGCTCGTTGTCGTTCACCTGACCTGCAAGCCATGCAGTACCCTTGTCGGTGAGGTCGCAGCTATTCAACTTCTCGTCTACAACGAAGTAGAGCGGCTCAACAGCCTCCGGCATACGGCGGTTGTTGTTCTCCATATAGTACTCCTCTGTCTTAAGCATACCAGCCTTGATACCCTCCTCAGAGAGGTACTTGATAAGCGGTTTGTTCTTCGGAAGAGCCTTGTGCGAACGGTATAATGCGAGGAATCCTTCCTCAATCTTCTTCTGATCCTTGTTAGCAGTACCCTCGCTGATGAGCTGCTTTGCTTCAGCAAGATACTGTGTGGCGAGCTTGCGCTGAACGTCTACGAGACGCTCTACAAGTGGCTGGTACTCCTCGAACATTTGGTCGTCGCCCTTTGCAATAGGTCCAGAGATGATAAGCGGAGTACGTGCGTCGTCGATAAGCACTGAGTCGACCTCATCGACAATGGCATAGTTGTGCTTGCGCTGCACGAGGTCGGCAGGCGAGATAGCCATGTTGTCGCGAAGGTAGTCGAAGCCGAACTCATTGTTCGTACCGAATGTGATGTCTGCCATGTAAGCCTTGCGGCGCTCTGGCGAGTTAGGACGGTGCTTGTCAATACAGTCGACAGACAGTCCGTTGAACATGTATAGCGGGCCCATCCACTCAGAGTCGCGCTTTGCGAGATAGTCGTTGACGGTTACGACATGAACGCCGTTGCCGGTGAGCGCGTTGAGGAATACAGGAAGTGTAGACACGAGAGTCTTACCCTCACCGGTAGCCATCTCCGCAATCTTGCCTTGATGCAGTACTGTACCACCGAAGAGCTGTACGTCGTAGTGAACCATTTCCCACTTCAGGTCGTTGCCGCCTGCTGTCCAGTGGTTGTGATAGATAGCCTTGTCACCGTCAATGGTGATGAAGTCGTTCTTCGGGTTGGCAGCCAGCTCGCGGTCGAAGTCGGTGGCTGTAACCACAGTCTCCTCGTTCTCTGCGAAGCGGCGTGCTGTGTCCTTAACGATGCTGAAAGCTACCGGCATCACCTCATTGAGTGCCTTCTCGTAGATTTCGAGCACTTCCTTCTCCAACTTGTCGATAGCGTTGAAGATGCTCTCGCGCTCGTCGATAGGAGTGTCTTCGATCTTTGCTTTGAGCTCGGCAATCTTTGCTTTCTCCTCGTTAGCAGAGTCCTGAACGTACTTTTGAAGCTGCTTTGTGCGTGCGCGCAATTCGTCGTTGCTCAGCGCCTTAATCTCTGGATATGCCTCCTTCACCTTCTCTACGAGTGGCTGGATAAGCTTCATGTCCTTTGATGACTTGTTGCCAAACAATGACTGTAGAAATTTGTTGAAATTCATTGTATATTATTTTTATTTTTTCCTTAAATACTTATTCGGGTGTAAAATTACTAAAAAAAATCCATATATCGCCATTAATATAGGTGTAAGTTGGTTTTTATTGCAATGGCGCAACCGAACAGGCATTAGGCGCACGTATACGAATAGCCTTAGCTACGGTAGGCGCAATGCGATCTACCGTAGCCGGTGTCTTGATGTGCTCTGCCTTTATTCCGCTTCCGTACAGGATGATGGGGAAGGGTACAAAGGCGGCACGCGAAAAATAGTTCTCGTTTGTGTCTTCGTTTATGATTTTCCAGCCAGGAGCGGTCTCTATGAGGAGGTCGCCTGATACGGCTGAACTGTATGGACTTGATATAACGCTGCGTACGCCAGACATTTGCGCAAGCAGTTCTTTCGAGCGTGTTATTACGTCGGTGTAGCTCAGATGACGCTGCTCGAGGAGTTTATGGTCTATGTATATCTGGTTGCGGAAGCTCGCTTCTACGTACTTCGCCTGACCATAGATGGCACCGAGGTACATATTGAGCAAGTTGCACGAGCGGTTCATGTAGAACGTGCCCGAAGGTATGCGGAAACGCTCGTAGTCGGGTCGCTGGTCTTCGGTGTATCCTGTGCTTGTGAGCACAAAGAGCACGTTGTTGCGTCCTACCTTTTCTTCGATGCGCTTGATGAGTGATGCTAAAGTGCGGTCGAGCTTTAGATATACTATCTCCATCTCGGTCTGCCAATGGGTCACGTCGGTGCATTTTGCTGACAGTGTGACAGATAACATGTCGGTAATATTGTCGCGACCAAGCATTAAGTCGTTGACGCAAGCTATGGAGAGGTCGGCAACAGCGTCGTTGTCTCCATTCGTACGTTTCTGTGTGATACTATTGTAGGCACGCACAAATGCTTGTGCGCCTTTGGGGTAGTATGCGGATGTAGTCCATTGTCCATTTTCCTCGTTCAGCCAAAAGGCTCCGTCGGCAGCATGTCCTGCAGATATGACAGCTGCGTCTTTCTCCATAGCTGTAGAGTAGACAAGCGCAGCACCTCTGGTGAATATTTTCAGTTCGTCGCTGACGGTGGTGGTTGCTATTTTCTGTGGTGACACACCATAGGTTTGGTCGTCGGTGCAGAACACGGGTCGTAACGTGTTGCGGTCGAGCCACTTCGTACCAACAATGTTGTTATAGTGAGGTGTGGCACCAGTGGCTATTGTAGCCATTGCTGATGCGCGATCGATGGGCGAGAAAGGGTAGCTGGCAGCTTCGTAGACACAACCATGTTGCAATAGTTTGCGGAAGCCTTCCTCACCATAGAGTGGGGAGAAGTGCTCAATGTAGTCGGTGCGCAGCTGGTCGATAGTGATGTTCACCACAAGACGCGGTGCCGACTGCAAGGTCTGCGCTTGCATCTCGGTGCCAGCAAGTGCTGCCAACATCATTATCGTCGATATGTATTTGCTCATATTTATGTGTCTAATGCTTTATGCTTCGGGCTGTTTGCTGCCCGTATTTTTAAATGTGTAAATATTCGATATGTTTCTTAGTAGCAAAGATAATGCCACAATTGTGATGCCCTCTGCATACGACTGTAAGAAAGAGCCTGCGAGGAACAACAGTATGAGTGTGCTCCACGCCTTAGTCCACCAATGTATGCGGTTTTTGTGTGCTGCTTTCGTCACGCTGTAGAGCATGAAGATGTTAATGGGGTTTAGCAGCAGTATCTGCAAGTTGAGACTTACAGTGGGATGTTGCGAGAATATCATGGCGAATAAGAGTAGTCCGCATGCACCAGTAGTAAGCATGATGCTTGTGTCGAACACCCATATTATACGTTTGCGTCGATATTCCACGATGGCTATAATCAGCGTGAGTATTGAGAGGATGCTAAAAGTAACTAACGGTGAGAATACATCCAGTATGCTCATGTTTGTCTGTTGGATGCTTTGTTGCTTCGTTGTAGGCTCAAAAAGCCAAAACGAACTACTTACCAGATTGCGCTTTGTGCCGTCCGCGGATATGATGTGTGCTCGCTCGAAGTCAGCGCACAGACGTTCTGGTAGAAACTGTTGTTGTTCGAATGTTGTATAATAGTCGGCTTTCACTCCAAGAAGCAGGTCGTTGCCGAAACGTGCCCAGCGATGCGTCTCGTTGTAGTTGTGTATCAAGTTGCGGAATGTGGGGTATTGTGCAGGGGTGTTGTGATGTTGGGGTGTTGAGGTGTTGAGGTGTTGAGGTGTTGAGCTATCATAAACGATGCGTCCGTTAAGGTTGTTTGCGATGATGTCTCGAGCACGTGTTGTGCAATTGTCGTAGAAGAAATTGTAGCGATATACACGATTTTGCGGCTCCATGTTGCGGTCTACGGCTTGTGCTATCGCCATCTTCTCCTGTGCCGTCAGATTGAGCACCTGTTGTCTCACGCCACAGCCCGTGGGGTCATATTCCCACTCGAATATGTCGAAGGGTGCGATACCCATCTCGTAGTCGGTTAGTCCGAACACGAACCGCAGCACGAAGAAGGGCTGGTCGAACGAGAAAACGCCATAGTTGATGGCGATGTCTCTGCCGGTCTGCTTGTCCTGAAAGCGTATCGCCGTATGTCCGTACAAGCTATACACCTGTTGGCGAGGTCCGCAGGTGAGCAGGCTGATCTCTATCGAGTCGGCTTGTAGCGTCGGCTCGTTGTTCGGTGAAGAAGCTGTGGAGGGGACGAAAAAGCACAGCAAAAACGCTAATGTTATGTGTTTAAATAATCTTTCAAATAGTTTCATGGTGCAAAAATAACTTTAATTTCTCACTTTTCTGCTATTATCTCGTTTTTTTTCGATAATTTTGCAAGCATTATCCTGGAAAGGATTGTAAAACACCTCTATATACATATTTTATATATATAATAGAATTTCTAAAATCTAATTAGATAAATAAATGAGGAAAGCACTCACAACAGGCTTCTTTGCTGCGGTCTCTTTAGTTGCGGCAGCTCAAAGTGGCACTAATTCTCCCTATAGTCAATATGGTTTGGGTACGCTTGGCGAGCAGTCGGGCGGCTTTAATCGTGGCATGAACGGACTTGGTATTGGTTTTAGTGAGCACAACCAAGTGAACTGTCTTAACCCTGCTTCGTATGCCGCCATCGACTCCTTGTCGTTCATCTTCGATGCGGGTGTGTCTGGACAAATTACGAACTATAGCGAGAGTGGTGTTAAGGTGAACGCTAAAAACGCCAACTTCGAGTATGTCATTGCCGGTTTTCGTGTTGCGAAACGTCTTGGCTTGAGCTTTGGTTTGCTGCCGTATAGCAACATTGGCTATTCGTATTCTAACAAGAAGCCGCTCAATAGCACCGATGGCAGTACTACTGTTGTGTATAGTAATAATGCATATTCTGGTTCGGGCGGCTTGCACCAGGTTTATTTGGGTGCGGGTTGGAGTCCGATAAAGGGATTGGCTGTTGGTGTGAATGCTGCTTACCTATGGGGCGACTACACACGTTCAGTTGTCAATTCCTATACAGATGTCCATGCCAACACGCTATCGAAGTACTATACAGCGGAAGTGCATAGCTACAAACTTGATTTTGGTTTGCAGTACACGCAGAAGTTGACAAAGAAGGACGCTCTTACGTTGGGTCTTACCTACGGATTGGGTCACAAACTTGGTGCCGACCCAAAGTGTCAGATTATCTCTACCAATGCTCAGACTGCTGTTGCCGACACAACAACACACACCATTGGCAATGGATTGGCGTTGCCTCACACCTTTGGTGCAGGCTTGATGTGGAACCGCGCTAATCGTTGGCGCATTGGTGTCGACTACACCTTGCAGAAATGGTCGTCGGTAGCTTATCCGAAGTTCGATATGTCCACAAATAGCTATCAGCTGGCAAGCGGCCAGTTTGCCGATCGTCATAAGTTGACCGTTGGTGGCGAGTTCTGTCCAGAGGAGCGCGGTCGCAACTTCTTCAAACGTATTCACTACCGCATGGGCGCATCTTATGCCACCGACTATCTGAAGATAAAAGGTCAGAACGGACCGAAAGAGTATAGCGTGAGTGCAGGTTTCGGCATTCCAATCGTTAACGGCTACAACAACCGTTCGTTGCTCAATATCTCGGCACAGTGGGTGCGTCAGGACTCGAAGACTTTTGTCACCGAAAATTCGTTCCGCATAAATATCGGCTTGACGTTCAACGAGCGTTGGTTTGCTAAGTGGAAGATGGAGTAAGAAAACAATACTTTTAAAATAAGCGTTGAGACTATCTAAATACATAGTAATCATTGTGGTGTGCATCGTGGCGCTTGCTTCGTGTGGCGAACAGAAGGAGCACACGGCACCAGCCATACACGACCGCGACTCGGTGTCTATGATGACGAGTTACGGTGTCAACACCCTTATCTCTGACTCCGGGGTCATCAAATACCGCATCGTAACCGAGCGATGGGAGGTAAACACCGTGCGCAACCCGTCACGATGGATATTTGAGAAAGGTGTATTCTTTGAACAGTTCGATGAGAAATTCCATGTGCAGTCGTACATACAGGCAGACACAGCCTACTATTACGACCAGAAGAAGTTGTGGGAGCTGCGTAGCCGTGTAAGTGTACTCACCAAAGACGGCTTGAAATTCAACAGCGAAGAACTCTTTTGGGACGAGGCGGCTCACGAACTCTATTCGAACAAGCACTCTAAGCTCGTCACTCCTGAAAGAACGCTTGAGGGAGCTTATTTCCGTAGCGACGAACGCATGACCAACTATTACGTATCCAACACTTCTGGCTCGTTCGAGAAAGGTCAGCTCTCAAGCGATGGCGACACCATCACTACCGCGCCCGATACAGTGAAGGCAACAATGCGCCTGCAGACAAAACCGCAACGCCGCCTGCGTGATAAATAATAAGAACCAATATTTAAACTATAGTGGAAGTAGACATACCTCTTTTAATTAGCATAGCTGTAACAATGGCACTATCTGCATTTTTTTCAGGAATGGAGATAGCCTTCGTGTCCAGCAACCGAATGCTCGCAGAGATGGATCGCGAGGGAAATAACATAGCCAAGAATATTATTTCCCGCTTTTACAACCATCCCAACGGCTTTGTTAGTACGATGCTTGTAGGCAACAATATCGTGCTTGTTGTTTATGGTATCCTTGTGGCACGCCTATTTGACAATACTATCTTCAGTTCGCTCGACGATGGTATGAAAGTCACGGCAGATACATTGCTATCCACGCTTGTTATTCTCTTCACTGGTGAGTTCTTGCCGAAGATTTTGTTCAAGAACAACGCCAATAGATTGCTCTCGGTCTTCTCCGTGCCAGCATATCTTTTCTATATAATTCTTTGGCCTATCAGCCGCTTTTCGACACTTGTGTCGAAGTGCTTGTTGCGCCTCGTGGGCATACGTATGGAGACAGAAGCCGATGACGAAGGTTTCTCTAAGGTCGACCTCGACTATCTCGTGCAGTCGAGCATAGAGAATGCGCAGAGCGACGACGAGATAAACGAAGAGGTGAAGATTTTCCAAAACGCACTCGACTTTTCCGACTGTAAGGTGCGCGACTGCATGGTGCCGCGAACCGAGGTGAACGCCGTAGACGTGAACGATTGCACCGTCGACGAACTAATGCAGAAATTCGTGGAGAGTGGCAACTCGAAGATAATTGTCTACGATAGCGATATCGACCATATCATTGGTTACATACACAGTTCCGAAATGTTCCGCAACCGCGACAATTGGCGCGAGTGCGTCTGCAAGATGCCCTTTGTGCCCGAAACGATGGCTGCACAGAAGCTTATGCACATCTTCTTGCAGCAGAAGAAGAGTCTTGGAGTGGTGGTTGACGAGTTCGGCGGAACCAGTGGTATCGTCTCCCTCGAAGACATCGTTGAGGAGATATTTGGCGATATAGAAGACGAACACGACTCAACGAAATACATCGCCACACAGGTTGGCGAGAACGAGTATATGCTCTCTGCTCGACTTGAGATTGATAAGGTGAACGACCTCTTCGATCTCGGTCTGCCCGAGAGCGACGACTACATGACCGTCGGTGGTTACATCCTACACGAATATCAGAGTTTTCCAAAACTCAACGAAGTGATAACTATAGGACGCTACGAGTTCCGCATCATCAAGAGTACGATGACGAAAATAGAGTTGGTAAAGCTAAAAGTTAGTCGCTAAATAAAGCTACAGCACCTAAAAGTAGCCGATAAACTCAATTTTTCGTGCAAACATGCCCTCGTTTGGCAATAAATTAGTATTTTTGTACGCATTTTGTGGTATCACGCTTAGAGCCGCCTCATGGGGCAAGCTCCGCAACTGGTGCAAGACAGATGCACAAACCTACATCTAACGAAATAATAAATAAAAAATAAAAACAAAAAAATGGCAGCATTAGGAAAAATTAGAAGCAGAGGCGCATTGCTGATAGGCATTATCGGCTTAGGCCTTTTCTCTTTCATCGCCGAAGAGGCGTTCCGCTCATGCGACTCTGCAAGCGCTGACAAACATCAGCAAGTAGGCGAAGTGTTGGGCGAGAAAATCAACGTAACAGAGTTCCAGAAACTTGTTGACGAGTACACAGAAGTCATCAAGATGCAGCAGGGACAGGAGAACCTCAACGAAGACCAGCTCAATCAGGTCAAGGACATGGTTTGGAACACATACGTTCAGACCAAACTCATACAGAACGAGGCACACAAGCTCGGTCTTACTGTAACAGACGCTGAGCTCCAGCAGGTTCTTGCCGAGGGTACTAACCCTATGCTTCAGCAGACTCCGTTCTTCAACCAGCAGACAGGTCGCTTCGACGTGAACGCTCTGAAGAAGTTCCTTGCAGAATACAAGACACAGCAGACAGCCAATCCGCAGATGGCTAAGCAGTACGAGACAGTTTACAAGTACTGGACATTCATCGAGAAGACACTGCGTCAGCAGCTCCTCTCGCAGAAGTATCAGGGTCTGTTCGCTCACTGCTTCCTTTCTAACAAGGTAGAGGCAAAGATGGCGTTCGACGAGCAGAATCAGGAGAGTCAGGTGCAGCTTGCAGCCTTCCCTTACTCAACCATCGACGACAACAAGATTACTGTTACTGATGCCGACCTCAAGGCTAAGTACGACGAGAAGAAGAGCATCTTCAAGCAGTACGTAGAGACACGCGACATCAAGTATATCGACGTACAGGTGAAGGCTTCTGCAGCCGATCGTGCCGCTCTCCAGAAGGAGTTCGCAGGCTACAGCGCAGAGCTCGCAGCCGCAGCCGACCCGTCTGACGTAGTGCGCAAGAGCACATCGCTCGTTAGCTACCTCGGCGTTCCAGTTAAGAAGGAAGCCCTTCCTTCCGACATCGCACAGCGTCTCGACTCAATGGCTGTAGGCTCTACAAGCAAGGTAATCGAGAATAAGAACGATAACACACTCAACCTCGTGAAGCTCGTTGCTAAGCGTGAGCTCCCTGATTCAATCCAGTTCCGTGCAATCCAGGTGGGCGGTGCAAATGCAGCTGAGGCAGCTACACGTGCCGACTCTATCCTCAACGCCATTAAGGCAGGTGCCGACTTCGAGGTTGTAGCCAAGAAGTATGGTCAGACCGGCGAGAAGACATGGATGACAACACGTCAGTATCAGAACGCACCATCGCTCGATAAGGATACAAAGAACTATATCGAGAACCTTAACACAATGGCTTCTGGCGAGCTCAAGAACCTCACACTCGCACAGGGCAACCTCGTGCTTCAGGTTGTAGACCGCAAGGCAATGACTACAAAGTACGTAGCAGCCGTTGTTAAGAAGAACATCACCTTTACAAAGGATACCTACTCTGCAGCTTACAATAAGTTTAGCTCATTCGTAAGTGCTAACCTCACAGCCGACGAGCTTTTGAAGAACGCAGCAAAGAGCGGTTACACCGTTCAGGAACGTAAGGACGTTACAACAGCTGAGCACTACCTCGCTGGCATCCACTCTACACGCGATGCAATGCGTTGGTTGTTCGAGGCTAAGAAGGGTGCCGTTTCTTCACTCTACGAGTGCGGTGACAACGACCACCTTCTCATCGTAGTTCTCAACAACATCAACCCGATTGGCTACCGCTCACTTGAGGATGCTCAGGTTAAAGAGTACATCAAGGCAGAGGTTATCAAGGATAAGAAGGCAGAGCAGCTCCTTGCTAAGGCAAAGGCTGTTAAGTCAGTTGTTGACGCTAAGGCAAAGGGTGCTACAGTAGCTCCGGTTGCTCAGGTTACATTCGCAGCTCCGGTGTTCGTAGCAGCAACAGGCGCAAGCGAGCCAGCTCTGAGCGGTGCTATCGCAGCTACAGCAAAGGGCAAGTTCTCTAAGCATCCGGTTAAGGGCAATGCTGGTGTTTATGTGTTCCAGGTAACAAACAAGACACAGCGTCCTGCTAAGTTTGACGAGAAGGCAGAGATGCAGCGTCTCAGCCAGCGTCAGATGCAGATGGCAGGCAACTTCATGAACGAGCTTTACATCAAGGCAAACGTAGTGGATAATCGCTACCTCTTCTTCTAAGACTCACATAACAATAACATAAAAAGACTTTGGATGTAACGGTGCAGATCGTTACATCCAAAGTCTTTTTTTGTAGAAGCCACTAAAGCCAATACCTTGTTTCGGCTTCTGTCATTTTTATCGGTTTGCGCGCATCACGCTTATTTCGTGAGCGGCGTGATGCGTGCAATGTTCTTTCTTACAGAGTCGCTGTTTATGCCGAGCACCATGCCTATGGCAGCGTAGTCGTAGTTGAGGTGTTGCAGCAGCATGATCAGTTGTTTTCGAGGAGCGATATTGCCGTAGCAGCGTTCAATCTCCGCCATTGTCTCCGCAAACTCTATCTTGCAGTAAGCCATGCACAGCTCGTAGTCTTGCTTGGTCCACGTTATGGTTGTGCCGCCATTCTTGATATGGTGGTATAGTTCCTACCCCAGTTCGGGATAAGAATAGTTCATAAAAAAGTTGGTAGTCTCACAA
>OIWV01002066.1_pt1 | contig 15541 bp, 17 predicted proteins | sample 1587751 | NCBI WGS metagenome assembly OIWV01 (sample SAMEA3888913, study PRJEB22519) | human gut metagenome | biome: human gut; feature: human-associated habitat; material: faeces | place: Denmark | collected 2010
AAGCTAAACTACGATCATGACTTGTGGATAAGTATAATAATTATCCTCAAACTTATCCACAAGTTATCAACAGGTGGATAACTCGCAATAACAGGTGTTTAAATAGTTTTCCACAGTATTAACAGGCTCTACTACTACGACTATATTTTAAACTATTAAATATATTTATATACTTACACAAAAGGACTGAAACATATGAATTTTACAATTAACCGATCTGCATTCATTAGTCAATTAAATAATGTCTTACGTGCTATTTCATCTAAAACCACGATTCCAATTCTTACTGGATTAAAAATGGTAGTAAACGAAGACAATATTGTGTTAACTGGTAGTAATTCTGACATCACCATCGAAAGTGTTATTAATGCTAATGACGCTGATAACGATTTAACAATTGAAGAAACTGGCGCTATTGTATTACCAGCCCGCTTCTTCAGTGACATTGTTAAAAAGCTACCAGATAAGAAAGTAACTATTGAAGTTACAAGTGGTTTTCAAGCAGATATTACATCTGGTTCAGCTAAATTCCAAATTAATGGTCAAGATGCTGAAAACTTTCCCCATTTACCAGAAATTGAAACTAATAAATCAGTAACTCTTCCTAACGACATCCTTAAAGAAGTGATTCGTCAAACCGTTATTGCGGTATCTAAGCAAGAAAGTCGCCCAATCCTTGCCGGGGTGCATATGATGTTAAAAGATGGCGTTCTAACAGCTGTTGCAACAGATAGTCATCGACTTGCACAACGGAAAGTGGTCCTCGAAAATATTGATAACGGCATAGATTTTGATGTGATTATTCCCGGAAAGAGCATGGAAGAGCTTTCTGGAATGATTAGCGATGTCCATGAAGATGTACAAATGCAAGTAACCGAAAATCAAGTATTGTTTATCTTTGGTAATACTCATTTCTATTCTCGATTACTAGAAGGAAATTACCCTGAAACTAGTCAGTTAATTCCACAAACTGCTGATACAACAGTTGAACTAGAAGCTGAATCAGTACAACCAAAAAGGAGAGGCAGACCTAGAAAAATACAAACTGAAGAGCCAGTAACTAATGTAGTAAAAAGAGGAAGAGGCAGACCTAAGAAACAAGTAGAAGAACCTGTACAAGAAGTTGCTCAAAGCGAAGAAATTGAAGCACCAGAATTACCTATGCCGGAAGAAGAAACATCACCACTAAATCTATTTGAATTAGGAGAAGAAGACGAAACTCCAAAAGCAACAACAAGTTCTGATGATGATATGATTTTACCAGGTTTAGATTCAGATTTTTTATTCGAACAAGAAGCTGAAAGTCCAATTGGAGAAAATACTGCAATGAATGAAACACCACAAAAAGTTGAAAGAATAGAGTCATTTAAAGAACCAACAACTCCAGTAACTCCAATAGCTCCAACAACTAATAACAGTTACAATAGCATGAATACGGCTAGTATGTTAACGAAAGATAAAAAAGTGGTTGCATTTGTTGGAACTTCAAAAAACGGTACATCATTCTTAGTTAACAATACGGCAGAGCTACTTTCACAAAAAGGAATAAATGTAGCAATTTTAGATTTGACAAGAAATAAAAATGCATATTATATATACACAGAGAATGAAGAAAATCTAAGAAATGTAGCATATTCTTGTATAGAAAATTTAAAGATTGGAAATGCACAAGGAATTCAAGTTCATAAAAACTTAACTGTGTATACTACACTTCCAGGTGATACACAAGCTGAAAGCGACTATACAAATATATTAGCAACTTTAACTAAAAATTATTCGCTAGTTATTTTAGATTGTGATTTTGAAACTGATTATAACTATTTTGCACAAGTGCAAGAAATATATTTAGTACAAAGCTTGGATATATTAACGATACAACCACTTACTGCATTTTTAAGAAATTTAAAAGCTAAAAACATGTTAAATCCAGAAAAAATAAGAATTGTATTAAATAAAATGGTAAACTTAAAAAGTGTTAATGAGAAAACCATTATTGGAGGAATTGCATATTACAATGATCCAGCAATGTCATTTATGACAGAATTATTTAATAAAGATACAGTTAATTACTGTACAATTCCATTTGAAGAACAAACTTATGCTAAATATTTAGATGGAATCATTAACTGTAAAATAACTCTAAATGGATATTCTAAGAATTTTATTGCATCACTTAATGTATTAGGCGATATGGTATATCCTTTGATAAACAATAATGCAAGAAATAACTCATACAGTAGTTATAATCCAAACAATTCTTTTTCACCAAGCATGAATAATACATTAAATAGAATGAAAAATAATTATTAAACATTATAAAACATTAAACATTGTAAAAGAGGTGATTTTTTGATACTAGCAATCATAATTGTATTGATAATAATAGTTATATGTTTATTTTTCTATAACTTATCAATAAGTAAAAAAATAGAAAATTTTAATAATATAAACCAAAAAATAACAAATTTAAATATATTACAGGACTTTATGAATACTATTAGTGAAGTTACCTCTGTTAATGAAAAGATTGAAAAGATAAATAACATTTTAATTGAAAGGTATAATATTAAGTATTCAACAATAGTTATATATAACGGTACAGAATATGTGGTGAGAGCATCAAATGTTGAACAAAAACATTGGGATACATTGAGAAATTTACAAAATGAAGAAATATTTAAAGACAGTATACAAACAGCAACACCTAAATATATTACTATCGAACGAGAGGGAGAAAGACTTCCATATCAAAAAATGGAGTTTGGAAGAGCTAAATCGGCAATGTTTTTCCCACTTTATGTAGAAAATGTATATATTGGATATTGGATTATAGAAGGAAGCAAACCACATGAATTTGATAATGTTGATACAACTATATTAGAAGTTATAAAAAATAATATTGTATCTGTATTAAAAACAGTTGAAAATCAGCAAGTGATTGAGAACATAGTAAGAGAAGACAAATTTACTAGTTTAAAATCTGCAGAGTATCTATTTGGTGAAGGTAAAAAAATCATTGATAAATATACAACTTCAACAGTATGTTTATTTAAAATTACTAATCTAGAAGATATAAACGAAAATTTTAGTAGAGAAACAGGAAATCAAATAGTAACAGCTGTAAGTGAAGAAGTAAGTTCAAATTTAGCAGAAGAATATATTCTGGTTAGATATATGGGACCAAAATTTGCTATAGTATTTTCAGGAATTGAATTAAATGCAATAGTTAGCTTTATGGGGCAATTAAAAGAAAAGATAGAAAAAATAGAAATTGAAGGAGCTAATCCAAAAATAAATATTGTTTTATCTACATATTACAAAGGAACAGCATTGGAAGGACTTACTAAGAAATTGGAAGAATATTTAGATGAAGCAGATAAAGAAGAAAATACAATCAATTATTTATAAGGGGGAAGGTTATATGATATCTGATGAAACTGTCAGCTTTAAAGTTGAAAAAGACAAAAATATTAAAGCAAAGGAAATTTTAAAAGAAGTATACCATGCTCTAGAAGAAAAAGGATATAATCCAATAAATCAAATAGTTGGATATATTTTATCAGGAGACCCAACATACATTACGAGTCATAATGATGCAAGGAATCTAATTAGACAAATTGAGAGAGATGAACTACTTGAAAAAATGGTAAAAAACTATATTGGATTGGAAGAATAGCAAGATGCGAAAATTAGGAATTGATTATGGAGATAGTAGAGTTGGACTAGCCATAACTGATGAACTAAATATAACTGTCCAAGGGTTAGAAACAGTACATCACAACGGTAATGATAAACTGGTATTAAAAAGATTAGATGAAATTTTAAATCAATATTCAGTTGATACTTTTGTTATTGGCATGCCAATAAACATGGATGGTAGTAAAACTGAAAGAGTTGAAGTGACGAAAAAGTTTATACATAAATTAAGATGCAAATTTCCAAAAATTCCAGTAGAAACAATAGATGAAAGGCTAACAACTGTAGCAGCACATAAGACTATGAACTATCTTAATATAGATAAAAATAAAAAAAGGCAAATAGTAGATACTATTTCTGCTGTATATATTCTTGAAACATACATGAATAAGCAGAAGAACAATGCATAAATGTTGAAAAAATAGAAATACTAAAAAATAGATATTAACATTGTAGAAATACAATTTATAATATATAAAAAACGAGAGGAGAAAGTTTAAAATGAGTGAAGATTTAAACAAAGAAGTAGAAAACGTAAATGAAGGAGAAGAACTAGACAATATAATCATATTAAATGATGAAGATGGAAACGAAGTTGAGTTTGAATTCTTAGATTTAATAGAATATGAAGGAGAAGAATATGTAGTACTTTTACCAGTTGAAGAAGAAGAAACAGAAGAACCTGGTGAGGTTGTAATTCTTAAATTAGAAGACACAGAATCAGAAGATGAAGAATCTTATGTTAGTGTGGAAGATGAAGAAGTACTTAATAAAGTATTCGAGAAATTCAAAGAGAAATTTGAAGATGAATTCAATTTTGTAGATTAAAAATACTTGGAGACATTTCCTTTACCAGAAGGGCATGTCTCCATATCTTTAAAAGGAGAAAGAATATATGAAAAATTTATCTAGTTGGCTAATAGCCATATTTGCATTTTTATTTTGGGGATATAGAGTTGTAGCAACAGTTTTATATGCTATGGGAACAGAGCTTGTTTTAACACCTATGGATATGACTATGGAAATTACACTATTATTTATAACATTTATATGTATATGTTTTATACCAAAAAGAAAGTTATTAGCAGTTACAATATATTTAATTGCACATTTATTTTATTATGGAGTATATATATATCAGAACATAGTTGCTATTATAAACAATACAGCGTCACTAGAGTTATATATGAATATATTTGTTGCGTTAATAGGAGTTATAATTCCAGTTGCAGCATTCTTTGATGTATTGTTGGATAAAAACAGGAAGGCGAACCCGGTGCACAAGCAAACAGACTGGTTTTATAAAAACAAAGATTATGATAGAAAATTAGATGAAAGAGCAGATAAAAATCAATATAGGACATTATAAGGTTGGGAATATAAATTTTTCCAACCAAATTTACATTTACCAAAGGGATGAAGTTAAGAATGGAAATAGAAAGAAAATTTTTAGTAAAAGATATTAATGCAATAAATGAAATAATTAGTAAATATCCTAAAAAAACCATCACACAAGATTACTTGTATGTAGATGATTATACAGCAGTAAGAAAAAGAAAAATTGAAAAAAGTGAACAGAATAAGGTTGGAAAAAATGAAAAAATAGGTATAATAAGGTTAGAAAAATTTAATATTATGTATAAAAGTGGGTTGGAAAAATTACGAATTATGAAATAGCAGGAGGAAATCATGATTGAAAGGAAAGCTAAGGTGACTGTAAATGAATGGATTACACATGGAAATGATGCCTTTTTGCTGACAGGAGCAAGACAGATCGGAAAAACGTATCTAATAAGACAATGTCTGAAAGAAAGCGGATATCCATATATAGAATTTAATTTTATAGAGCAGCCTGAACTTGTCAATTTGTTTGCCGGGGCAAAAGATGCAAAAGAGTTATTGATGCGTTTGAGTGTAGTGGCGAAGGAGCCATTAGAGCAGGGAAAGACAATTATTTTTTTAGATGAAATTCAGGAATTTAAAGATATCGTTACAAGAATAAAATTTCTGGTAGAGGATGGAACATTTCGATATATTATGAGTGGTTCATTGCTGGGAGTAGAATTAAATGATTTAAGATCAGCTCCGGTTGGATACCTTGAAATCTATGATATGTATCCGTTGGATTTTAAAGAGTTTGTCAGGGCAGCAGGACTGAAAAATGATGTAATTCTCATGTTGGAAGATCATTTTAAAAAGAGAAACCCGGTGGATGATTTTATTCATTCCAAAATGCTGGATCTGTTTTATTTATATCTGATTGTTGGCGGAATGCCAGAAGCGGTTGCTGTTTATCTGGAAACAAATGATCTGGCAAAAGTCGCCAAAGTGCATGAAAAAATTATACGATTATATAAAACAGATTTTTCAAAATATGAAAAAAAATATAAACTGAAATTGCAGGAAATATACGATGCAATGCCAGGACAGTTAGATCAGAAAAATAAGCGTTTTCAATTAAATGCAATTGAAAAAGGCATGAGTTATGACCGGTTAAAGAATGATTTTCTTTGGTTAAAAGATGCAGGAGTGGCAATTCCTGTATACAATATCAGTGAACCCAAATTGCCTCTGATCATTAGTGAAAACCGAAATCTGTTTAAACTGTTTTTTTCAGATGTTGGACTGCTTACAAGCTGTTATTCCAATCAGGTTAAACTTGCTATTTTAAATAAGGAAAAAGCAATCAATAATGGAGCTCTCTTTGAAAATGTTGTTGCGCAGGAATTATTAGCAAAGAGGCATAAGGAATATTATTTTAACAGCAAACAGCAGGGAGAGCTTGATTTTGTAATTGAACTGGATGGAAAAGTGGTACCTTTGGAAATTAAATCCGGTAAGGACTATAAAAGGCACTCTGCATTAAACAATGTTCTGAAAAATGAAAATTACAAGATAGAAGAAGCTTATATTCTTTCGGAAGGGAATATTGAAATTGAGGGAAAAAGAGTTTATATGCCAATTTATATGATTATGTTTCTGGAGAATACAGAGCTTACGAATACGATCTATAAAATTGATTTAGATGGATTAGGAGAGTAGCAGTGTTTCATTGCTACTCTTTTTGAGGTAAAAATCACCGTTTCGGCTGATACCGCATATCCGACACATTATACACCGTGATAAAAGCGAGTGGATCTTCATGGCCGATGTAATTCATCAGTTTCTGATATTCAGATTTATCTACAATGGTAATAATCTCATTCCGCTTCTGCATATTGTAGGCACCGATGGATTCGTAAATGGTAGCTCCGCTGTGAAGATCATTTATGATAAACTGTCGGAGTGCTTCTTCTTTTTCCGTGATAATGCAGACTCTGCGCTTAATATTATGGTTAAAAATAAAATGATCGAGAATAATACCATTAAAATAAGTTCCTAAAATACTGAGAACGACAGTTTTTTTATCATAGACTAAGGTAGCAGAAAGCGCAACGCACATTCCGGAAAGTGACATTGCTTTTCCAAGTTCCATATGCAGGTATTTGTTCATGATTTTTGCGACAATGTCTAATCCCCCGGAGGAGGCATTTCGGTTGAATAAAATGCTGAGACCGATGCTCACGACTAAAATATAACAGAGCACATCTAACTCCTGACTACCGGTCATAGAGGTGTTGTCAGGAAAAAGAATCTCAAAAAGTCCAAGAAATAATGGCAGCATAATACTTGTATAAACCGTCTTAATTCCGAATTCTTTTCCGCAGGTAAGAAAGCCTATAATTAGAAGTACCACGTTTAAAATCATTGTGATCGCAGAAAGCTGCAAAGGAATGAAGTTCGACAGAACGATTCCAAGACCGGAAATACTGCTGACGGATGCATGGCTTGGCACTAGAAAAAAGAAAACAGCGGCGGCAATGACCGCAACAGCGACCGTTAAAATAAGAGTTTCTTTGATCAATTTAGAGTAGTTTATCTTCTTAGACATTTTCAATATTCTCCTCAGATATTTTATAAAATTAAGGTATCCTTTATTGCGCGATGATACATCTAACATACAGCTTTGTATTCTAACATATTGCGTATGAAAGTACAATAAATCAGTGCAAAATGATATGTTTACATAATTCTAGTTATAAAAAGCAAAGTAAACTTTACTTTTTGCGCAAAATATACTTGACGTTATATGCAAAGTAAACTATACTAAAAATGCAAAGCAAGCTATGCAAAATAATTTGAAATAATTAAGGCGCAGAAGATGTGAATGCGGGATAGTAAGAAAAAAGTGATAGGAAAAGAGGAAAGCCGTTGAAAAACAGAATTAAGGAACTTCGAAAAGCGAATAAGCTTTCGCAAGGAGAACTTGCGGACATTGTGGGAACGACCAGACAGACGATCACATCTATAGAAGTAGGGAAATATACGGCGTCGCTGGGATTAGCGTACAAGATAGCACATTATTTTAATTTGACAATCGAGGAAGTATTTGATTTTAGTGATCTGGAAAGTGAGGAGTAAGGTTATGGAAAAGAAAATGGAAAAAATGAGAAATGAAATTGTGGGACAAAACAAATTTTATGGAGCGATTGCAGCGCTTGGAATTGCGATGATCGGAATGATGTCCTCCGGCATGATTGACAATGCATATAGTCTGAATGAACATTCTGGAGATTTTATGCATGGTTTTGTTCTGGGCATTGTTCTGGTCATGGAGTTTTATGCAGTATTCGGTATTGGTAAGAATTTAAAAGCATTGAAAGACGAGAAGAAACTGGCACGTTTATACAATGAACTTCATGATGAGAGAAGTGAGCAGATCGAGGCAATTTCCAGCAAGACAGGTATGCAGATCGCAATGATCCTGACGCTTGCAGCAGCAATTATCGTCAGTCCATACAGCTTTGAAGCTTTTCTTGCAATGCTTGTAGCCATTGTGATTGCCGGCATTACAAGAAAATGCTGTAAGATGTATTATTTTCGCAATTACACTGGAAAAGAAGAATAGAAATCATATGATAAGCGGCAAAGATTATCCAAAATATCCCAATTTTATACAATGACATTTTACAAGCAGGGCGATAGTATGAGCGTAAGAAGCGAATACATTCGCCCTGCTTTTCAGTATCACAGAGCATGCACAAAAAGGGGAATATTTTTCCTATCAGGAGATATTTGCAATGCTGGTGCCGCTTATTTTTGACCAGTTTTTTATCAGTGTGATCGCATTGCTTACAACAGCGATGATCAGTTCATCCAGCCAGGAATCGGTGTCGGCTGTCAGTCTGGTATCGCCGCTTTACATGATGATCTATGCAATCTACAGTGCGATTTCTTCCGCGGGAACAGTGATTATCGCACAGTATAAAGGGCACGGAGACGAGGAAAAGATGAAGAAAGCAGCCGGACAGATCGTGAGATATTAAAATCGGTGATCAACACAAGCCTTCCATTTGCGATGGAGCAGCTTTGCTTTAACGGTGGTGGAATTATCGTGTCGATGTTTATTGTAAAACTTGGAACGGAGAGTGTAGCGGCGAATGCAGTTTCGAATTCTACTTTGATGGTGTTTTACTCCATGGGACTCGCGGTGTCCAATTTGTCGGTTACAATTATAGGACAGTGCATTGGAGCAAAAGATAAAAAGATGGCACGTTACTATGGCAAGATAATGGTATGGCTTGGAGAGGTGTCCATTTTAGTGTCACTGGCAGCATTGCTGCCGTTTTTACGGATCATTTTAAAATTATATCAGGCACCGGACAATACATTAGGGCAGATTTATATGCTGCTTGCAATTGCTTTTGTACCGATGGCGCTGCTCTGGTCAACGTCGAATGTGCTTCCGAATGTACTTCGGGCTGCAGGAGATGTGAATTTTACATCGTATGTGTCATTGATCACAATGTGGCTGATCCGCAGTGTGATTTTTATAATGCGTTTTCATTCCGACCGGTGGTTAAATCAAAAAACAGCTGTATGATCAGCTGTTTTTTTGATTTCGTTTTCAATTTCACAGCTCATAAATCAGGGCATTATTTCAGTAAAAGCACATTCTAAAGAAGGGGAGATTTCAAATAAAAAATAACAAATTTGTTATTGAAAAAATAGATTTATGATTCATATAATTAGGAGGAGAAGAATTGTTCAAAATTATTTTTATGAAAATAAGGATGGAAAAATAGCATGGCAAAAACATGGGAAACTGTTCGTGGGGAATTAAAGATTGATGACAAAGATGAAGCGATTGTTCAGATTTAAGATCAAACCATTATCAGGAAGAAAAAAAATCTTTGTTAGTCGAATCCCATATGTTAAAATATCCTCATAGGAGACAGCCGTATATGCAGATAGAAGAGAAACAGATTGTGATAAATGGACAGAACATAACGCTGCGCAGTCCGGGGAAGCAGGACGCAAAATCTTTTTCAGAGGTGCGTGACATCACTTACCGTGAGACTTATTTTCTGGCGAGATACCCGGAGGAGACGGATTTTACAGCGGAAACAGCAGAGGCGATGATTTCAGACATAGCAGAGCGCAGGGAAGAATTTTTGATCGGAGCGTTTCGAAAAGAGCAGATGATTGGCTGTGTCATGGTTTTAAAAGAGGGAAATCACATCAAATTCCGGCATAAGGCGGGAATCGGAATTTTTATCCTCCAAAAATACTGCGGAATAGGACTTGGAAGGCAGTTGATGGAATATGCGATCGAAAACGCCAGAAAAACAGAACTTGAGCAGCTGAAACTGGGTGTTTTTGATGACAATGTGGCAGCAATCCGTCTGTATGAAAAATTAGGTTTTCGCGAGTGGGGAAGAGAACCTCATGCATTTAAACTGAAAGACGGAAGCTACCGGGATGAAATACAGATGGTCTTATTTTTATCATAGAAAAGGACGAGCGATGAAACTATATTTTGTACGTCATGGTGAAACAGAGTGGAATGTAAAAAAGAAGATTCAGGGAAAAACCGATATTCCACTGAATGAAAATGGAATCCGGCAGGCGAAGGAACTGGCGTGCCAGCTGGTGGAAGAAGATATTTCGGTAAAACATGTCTATCATTCACCGCAGCTTCGGGCGGCAGAGACGGCACGTATCGCTGCGGAAGCGCTGCATGCGACCTGTATTCCGCTGGATGGACTGGTGGAGATGAACCTCGGAAGCTGGGAAGGTTCCAACTGGCGTGTGATCGAGCGGGAAAACAGTCCGGAATATCAGGAGTGGAGAAAAGACCGCCGCTATGTGCGCACACCGGGAGGCGGTGAATGTTACAATGATGTGGTAAAACGCACGCTGGATGCTATGGAATATATTATGAAACGGGAAAACGGAGATGTGCTGATCGTGACGCACAGCGCGATCATTATGGCACTGCGGTGTTACATTGCAGGGCTTCCATTTGATGAGATGGTCCGGAAATTTAAGACAAGAAATGCGGAAGTAGTCATGATCGAAAGCTTTAAGATTATAGATGCGATCGCGCGGTTTAAAAAAGAAAATAAATAAATCACAACAAAAACGCAGAAACTGTTGTACAGAGAGAAGCAAGTAAATCAGAGCTCACTGTGCAGCAGTTTTTTTGTAACAGAAAATTATGTTGCAATGTTTCTGTTACATAATCAGCGAGGAATAAGTTTATCAAACGCCGCTCTTGTAACTTCTGCACAATTTTAAATAATCATTTTTGTGAATGATTCTGACGGAAAATGATTGACCGTGACAGAGTGTAAATCTATAATTCAGATATAGATGAACGGATATGAATGATGTTGACGGAAATTGGAGGGAAAAATAAATGCTGACAGAGGAAAGATTTGCGAAGATATTATCCATACTGGAAAGTATGGGGAGTGTGACAGTACAGCAGTTGATGACAGAACTTAACGCTTCGGAATCTACGATACGAAGGGATCTGAATGCACTGGATGCAAACGGTCAGTTGACGAAGGTTCACGGTGGGGCAATCCTTAAAACGATGGCGTACAGTACTAAGGATGACAACGTCGTCAGCCGGAAAGAAAAGAATCGTGACGCAAAGAACAAAATTGCAAAATACGCCGCAGAACAGATCGCACCGGGTGATTTTGTTTATCTGGATGCCGGAACGACAACAGAGCTGATGATCGAATACATCACGAGCCATCAGGCGGTGTTTGTGACAAATGCGATCAGCCATGCGAAGCGTCTGGCAGAGAGAGGGTTTACCGTGTATCTCCTGGGTGGCGAGTTTAAAGCGGTCACAGAGGCGATCGTAGGAGAAGAGGCAGTCGCAGCACTGGAAAAATACAATTTTACCAAAGGCTTCTGGGGTGCAAATGGTGTCAGCCTTCAGAAAGGTTATTCCACACCGGAGTTAAAAGAGGCAATGGTGAAGAAGAAATCCATGGAAAACTGCAAGGAATGTTTTGTTCTGGCAGACGAGAGCAAATTCAATCAGATTTCCAGTGTGACGTTTGCACCGTTTGAAGGAGCAACGGTCATCACGACAGGACTTAGCCTGCCGGCTTATAAAAAATATAAAAATGTCATAGATGTAAAACAGTAATCAGAAAGGAGTCAAAAAAATGATCTATACCGTAACTTTTAACCCATCGCTGGATTACATCGTTTCTGTAGATGATTTTACCTGCGGAATCGTAAACCGTACAACGGATGAGATTATTTTTCCGGGAGGAAAAGGAATCAACGTTTCCATGGTTTTAAAGAATCTTGGCTTTGAGAATACAGCGCTTGGCTTTCTGGCCGGGTTCACAGGAAACAGAATACAGGAACTGTTAGAGGAAAAAGGAGTCCGCACCGATTTTATCAGCGTGGAAAAGGGGATTTCCAGAATTAATGTAAAGCTCCGTTCCAGGGAAGAGACGGAGATCAACGGACAGGGACCGGCAATCGCAGAGATGGATATTAAAAAGCTTTATGAAAAGCTTGATACGCTGTCAGACGGCGATATCCTTGTACTTGCCGGAAGCATTCCGGATGTTATGCCGGGCTCGATGTACATGGACATTATGAAACATTTACAGAATAAGGATCTGAAAATTGTGGTAGACGCAACAAAAGATCTTCTGGTGAATGTATTACAGTATCATCCATTTCTGATCAAGCCAAACAATCATGAGCTTGGCGAAATCTTCGGAGTGAAGATCGGGAATAAGGCAGATGTCATCACGTATGCAAAGAAAATGCAGGAAAAGGGAGCGAGAAATGTTCTGGTATCTATGGCAGGAGACGGAGCTGTTTTAGTCGCAGAGGATGGAAGCATCTTCCAGTCCGAAGCACCAAAAGGAAAGGTTGTCAATTCTGTAGGAGCAGGAGATTCCATGGTGGCAGGATTTATCGCAGGATACCTTGAGGACGGAAGCTACGGGAAAGCGTTCCAGATGGGTGTCTGCACCGGAAGTGCCTCTGCATTTTCAGAGGAACTGGCTACAAAAGCAGAAGTGATCGCTTTACTCGATAGTAATAAGAAATTGTTTGCAGGGGAACAATAGAAAGGGAGGGATTATTCAAATGAAAATCAGAGATTTACTCGCAGCAGAAAGTATTGAACTGAATGGGAAAGTAACAGGCAAAAAAGAAACTCTTGACGCCATGGTCGATCTGATGGCAAAGAGCGGCAAGATCAATGATGTAGAGGTTTACCGCAAAGGTGTCTATGCGCGAGAAGAGGAGAGCACCACAGGAATCGGCGAGGGAATTGCGATTCCGCACTGCAAATCGGATTCGGTGTCACGACCGGGGCTTGCAGCGATGGTTGTACCGGAAGGAGTTGACTTTGATTCCTTAGACGGTGAGAAAGTAAACCTGATCTTTTTGATCGCTGCCCCGAACACAAAAGAGAACGTGCATCTCGACGTGCTCAGCAAATTGTCTGTGTTACTGATGGACGAGGATTTTACAGCAAACCTGCGCAATGCAAAGACGGTTGATGAATTTTTACACGTGATCGATGCAGCAGAGGCAGAAAAAGATGCTGAGGAAGAGAAAAAAGAAGAGGAAAAGAAAGCAGAAGCACCAGCTTCCAACGGAAAACTGATCCTCGCAGTTACCGGCTGTCCAACCGGTATCGCACACACTTATATGGCGGCAGAAGCACTTGAGAAAAAGGCAAAAGAGCTTGGATACCGGATCAAAGTTGAGACGAGAGGTTCCGGCGGTGCCAAGAATGTGCTCACAAAAGCAGAGATCGCAGAGGCAGAGTGCATTATCGTTGCAGCAGACACACAGGTTCCAATGGATCGTTTCGCAGGAAAACCGGTGATCCAGTGTAAAGTGGCAGACGGAATCAGCAAAGCAGAGGAACTGCTCACAAAAGCGGCAAATGGCCATGCATCTATTTACGAGGCAGGCGGAAAAGCAGCAGATGACGAGGAAGAAGGAAAAGACAGTCTTGGACATCAGATCTACAAACATCTGATGAACGGCGTATCCCATATGCTTCCATTCGTTGTCGGCGGTGGTATTTTAATTGCAATTGCATTCCTGATCGATGGTTTTTCCGTAGATCTGAATTCACTTCCATTAGACCAGAGATCAAACTTCGGTACGATCACTCCGATGGCAGCGATGTTTAAGTCGATTGGTGGTGTGGCATTCGGTTTCATGCTTCCAATCCTTGCCGGATTTATTGCGATGAGTATTGCAGACAGACCGGGACTTGCCGTTGGTTTCGTCGGCGGTGCAATTGCAGCAAACGGAACAAGTGGATTCCTCGGTGCATTGGCAGCTGGATTTCTTGCCGGATATATTGTATTATTATTAAAGAAGATCTGCAGTAAACTTCCTGACAGCTTAGAGGGAACAAAACCGGTATTGATCTATCCGTTGTTTGGTATCTTTATGATAGGTGTTTTGATGACATACGTAGTAGAACCGCCGATCGGAGCATTGAATACATTGATCAACAACGGATTGAACGGATTAAACGGCGCAAGTGCAGTATTACTCGGAGCATTACTTGGCGGTATGATGTCTGTTGATATGGGAGGTCCGGTCAACAAGGCAGCTTATGTGTTCGGTACAGCTTCTATCGCAGCCGGAAACTATAACATCATGGCAGCCGTTATGGTCGGCGGTATGGTTCCGCCAATCGCAATCGCGCTTGCAACCTTAATTTTCAAAAACAAATTTACAGCAGATGAGAGAAAGGCAGGTCCTACCAACTTCATCATGGGACTTTCCTTTATCACAGAGGGTGCGATCCCATTTGCAGCATCTGATCCACTCCATGTATTGCCTGCGTGTGTGGTTGGTTCTGCAGCAGCAGGTGCATTATCCATGGCATTTAACTGTACCTTAATGGCGCCTCATGGTGGAATCTTCGTATTCCTTACCGTAGGAAATCCATTATTATATCTGGTTGCACTGGCAGTCGGTTCCGCAGTCGGATGTGCGCTGCTTGGTGTATTAAAGAAAAAAACAGCTTAAGAGGAGAGAAAAACAATGAAAGAATTTAAGTATGTAATCAAAGATGAACAGGGAATCCACGCAAGACCGGCAGGGTTATTTGTAAAGGAAGCAGCCGCATTTCCATGTAAAGTAATCATCGAAAAAGATGGAAAAGAGGCAGATGCAAAACGTATTTTTGCAGTGATGGGTCTTGCAGTCAAATGTGGGCAGGAGATCACCTTAAAGACAGATGGCGAAAACGAAGAAGAGGCAATGAATAAACTTTCCGCTTTCTTAGAAGAAAACTTATAAAAAATACGTGCCTGTGGACTGCTTTGCGGCAGTCCATATGTGCATTACAGCAGAAATATTTTTGGAGGTAAAACAATGGTTTTAGAAGGAAAAAGCGTATTTGGTGGAATTGCGATCGGACGTCTTTCTATTTACAATAAGAAGGAAAATCAGGTAAAACGCGAGAAAATCACAGATGTGGAAGCAGAAATCACTCGTT